>JGI26061J44794_1000858_pt1 | contig 12887 bp, 9 predicted proteins | sample MarorgKNORR_S2LV_5_FD_44794 | JGI IMG/M metagenome (IMG submission 44794) | reverse complement strand
GCTTCGATGGTAGTGCCGAGCGTTGACTTGACCCGGTCAACGTACTTCAGCTTGTACTGGAACGGACAGTTTTCGTAGCAGGAAAGGCGCGAGTGGGAGTAGAGAGTCATTTGTTGTTCAATCCTGTTAATAATAATTTAACTCACTTCCCCGCCAGCCGCCACATCCACGCCGCCGCGACTCCCCCCACAACCAGCACGCCGCTGAACAGCACGATAGCGGCAGCCGAGAGGCTCGACTCCTCGCCGACGACCGAGACCTGCATTTCCGTGGAGGCGAGCAGCGCGCCATCGTTGCCGAGCAACTGTAGCTCAATCTGGCGGACGCCGGGCTCGACGCCGCTGGGAATGAAGAGCGTCAGCTGCTGCACCTGCCGCTCGCGCGGGGAGAGGACGAAGTCTACGGGGAGCGGCTGCCAGCCGCCCGGGACGACCGCGACGATGCGCGCATTGTGCGGGACGTTGCCGTAGTTCCACACTTCTACCGGCAACTCAACCGAATCNCCCGGCTCGACCGANACAAACGACTCCGCGATGAAGCNGTAGCTCTCCTCCGGCAGGACGGTCGCGCTGAATTCCCGCTCGGCGAGCAGCTCACCCCCGCGCCAGCACTGGAGCATTACGCTGGCGGTGGTGCTGGCGGGGGTGCCGTAGGGCGGCTGGAACAGCAGCTGTAGCGCCTGCGCTTCCCACGCGCCGAGGTTGTCGAAGGCAGGGATAATCGTCCACACCCACGTCGTGTCGCCGTGGACCTCGAGCGAAACTTCCTGCGGGCCGTTGCTCTCGCTCACCAGCGACAGCATCTGCGAGCCCGGGACGCCGTCGGTCGCCAGCGCATCCCAGACACCGTTGAACCGCGCGCCGCTGTACTGCAACGCCTCGACCGTGCCAGCCGCCTCGTTGGTCGCGCCATCGTCGTCGGTGGCGTTGACCATGAAGCCGCCGAGAGTGCCAGCGAGCGTGCGCGCCGGCACCGNGACGCGCAGCGTTACATCCTGCTCGGCGCCGGCCTCCAGCCAGAGCACCGTCTGCGAGAGCTCGTGCTCCCAGTCGCCGCTCGCGGTCAGGACAATTCGCACCAGCCCGTCGCCGCGGTTGCGGATGGTCGCGGTGGCGGTGCCGTTCTGCTCCGGGAGCGCGCTGTCGCCGGCGACAAGCACGCGCAGCCGGTGGGTCTGGTTCAGCAGCAGCGTGTCGTTGGCGAACACCGCTTCGCTGCCGTGCTGGAGCAGCACGTATAGCGCTCCGCTGCCGGCGACGACGTCGCCGGCGGGGGCGGTAAGCTGCACAATGACGGTGTTGTTGCTCCACGCCGCCACCGTCGGCGTCGCGTTCCAGCCGCCGATGGTCCAGTTGGCGGGCGCCGCGAGCGCCAGCTCCATGCTGGCGGGGCCGTTGCCGTAGTTGTAGAGCGTGAGCGTGATGTTGCGCGTCTCGGCCGGGCGGAACTCGCCCGGCAGCGCCAGCCCGATGTTCGGCTGCTCCCGCTGCTCGACGGTTACCGGAAGCCAGGCGTTGGTGGTCGCATCGTCTGCAGAGAGCGTCAGCGTCGTCAGCAGCAGGCTGCCCGCCAGCACTTCGGGAACGGTGACGGTAGCGTTGAACTCGAGCGTCGCGTACGGCCCGATGGTGAGATTAGCGGGCGCCGCGACTGCCCACGCGCCAGCCGAAATCACGACTGCGACGCTCTCTGGCACGTTGCCGTCGTTGCGCAGCGTCAGCGTGAAGGTGATGTTCGTCCCCGGCAGGCCACTCGCCGGCGCCGGGGACGTGATCGCGAGCAGGTGCACCTCGCCCACCACGAAGTACAGCGCGACAGCCGCGCTCGAGCCGGGGTCGGTTTGCGACGTGATGTTGAGCCAGCCGCTGTAGTTGCCGGCGAGAACCTGCTGCGGCAGCCACAGCTCGAGCAGCAGCGCGCCGGTCTCGCCGCCCGCTGTGGAAACGTTGGCAGGGACGCTGCCGTTCCAGCCCGTCGGCAGCGTAAGCGTGACGCTGTAATTATCCTCGAAAACGCCGGTGTTGGTGAACGGCACGCTGGCGTTCCGCTCCGATTCCGGGTAGACCGAGAACTCGAGCACGGGCGGTGCCGCAACTCCGTAATGGGGTTGGCCGTGAACCAGCAGNTCATCGACAAACCATCCTTCGGCGACCGACCCGAAGTCGGTCGCAAACCGCAAGCGCAGCGTAACGTTCTCGAAGCCGGTCAGGTTGAAGCTGGCGCCCACCCAGCCGCCCGAACCGCCGGCGAAGGCGCTGCCGCCCGCGGCGGACGCGCTGCCGGGGTAGCCCCCTTCGGGCGTTAGCAGGCTCCAGTTCTCGCCGTCGGTGGTATACTCGACCACACCGCCGTCGTAGTTCGCCTCGGTGTTGAACCAGTGTGAAAAGTCAAGCCACGCCGTATCGAAGCCCCCAAGCGCGAACGGCGGCAGCAGCAGCGTGTCATTCATGTCGTCAATGTAGCCGCTGCTGACGCCGCACCAGAGTGCGCGTTCGCCGGAGTAGCTGCGCTCGCCGGTCGCGTTCCAGAGGCTCTCGTTAGCCACCGGCCACGCGAGGCCCGATTCGAAATCCTCGAACATGATCACGACCGTCGTCGCGAAAGTGTGTGTCAGCGCGTCGTTGGAGGGGTCGTCGTCCTCCACGACCAGCTCCGCCTCGAGCGTGTAGTTGCCCCACGCGCCGGGCGTCCACGCCTCGCTCCACACCCACGCAGCGCCGGGCAGGAGCCACGGCACCGCGACGGTGCGCTCAACGACGCCGCTGACGAGCAGCGTCGCGTTCAGGCTCTCGAAGCCGGTGTTCTCTACCGTTAGCGCCAGCAGTGTCGGCTGGTGCACTTCGGCCCAGTCCGGGCTGGCGCGGACGACCGACAGGTCGGACGGGAGTTGCAATTCGAAAGTCATCCAGTCGCCCGAGACAGAAATGTTGGTCACGCCAATATGCGTTCCGGCGCCGTCATAATCGTGGCTCGACGGACTCGAGACGTTGGTGAAACCGCTGGTAGTGTTGGCCCACGGGTCGTCCGCCTGCTTCGGGTTGTTATTGTTGTCCGCCTCCTCGAGGTGGACCTTGCGGTGCGCGTCGTTCGACTGGCTGCCGTCCTCGTCGATATGCCAGATGAGCAAGCCATGCCCAGGAAGGTAGGCGTCGTAGCCGGTCTTCTGCCGGTTCTCGAGCAGGAAGTATTCGCGGCCGGCGGAGCCGTCGATGGGAATTTTCAGCACCGTGCGGTTATCCTCGACGCGCGACAGGTTATACTCGCCTTCACCCGCCAGCGGCAGGATTGGCTCAATCCAGCCCAGCCTGATTTTCGACCAGGCGCAGTATTGCGCCGGGGTCTTGCCGCCGTTGAGCCAGGAACCGCCCGACATCATGCCCCATGTGCCGATGCCCGACGACGAGTAGTCCGTATCATACAGGTCGGGCAGCCCCAGGTCGTGGCCGAACTCGTGCCCGAAGACCCCCATCGGCGTCCCCTCGCCCTGCATCGCGTAGCCGCTGATGCGGGTCCCGTTGCGGTATTCGGCCGAAATCGCCCAGCGATGAGACCAGATGGCGTCGTCACCGGCGGGGCCGCCGCCGCCGTTCGACTCGTCGGTCGGCCCCGAGTGGACGATAATCAGGTGGTCGAGGTTGCCGTCGCCGTCACGGTCGAAGTGGCTGAAGTTGACGAACGGCTGCGCCAGCGCGACCGCCTCGCGTACCAGCGTCTGCGCGTTGCCCTGCGCTTCCGAATTCTGGAACTCGTATTCGCCGTAGTAGGACATGTTCTCGCTGGCGTTGANCCATTGTGGGACGACCGTTCCCGAGATGTTGAACTGCCCGTACGAGTTCTCGTCGAAGAAGTCCCACATCGAGCCCGCCTCGCGCGCAAACAGCAGCTCCTCGTAGTACGCGACGTCGTGGTCGCTGTCGGCCGGGTAGTCTGGGAACTGGATGAGCAGCACCAGCAGGTGCGCGTCGCCAATCCAGTCGCGCTGCGCCAGTTGCGGCTGCTCGGTCTGCTGGTCCTGCGGCGGCGCGTGGCCTGGCGGNTGCGGCGCGAGGTCGTACGGGATGGAGGGCACCGCCGCGGCCTGTGGCAGCAGCAGCACGAGAAGCGGGAGCGCCAGTAACATCCAACGCAAGGAACCGCGCCCGCCGGGAACCAAGGCTTACTCCAGGTCGGACGCCTTGAGAAAGCAGAAGGTCGAGAATGCGGAGAGCAGCGCCGAGACGATGAGGTGCTGCTTTGCAGCGTCCCATCCCTGCCATAGCACGATGAGCGCGAGGATGCCAATGACTCCGGCGAAAAAGTTGGCGCGCACCGGATCCATCCGGGCGGCGCCACGCATGTAGAACCAGAGCGAGACTGCAACCAGGACGGTGACTACCATCGCCAGCTGCAGCATCTCCTCTTCGACCATGTAGATAAAGAAATAGAAGTACGCCAGCAGCGTCGTGAAGCCGGCGCCCGCAATCAACGACAGCTTCTCGCGCATCGCGTCGGGCGACGCCTCGTCCGACATCGAGCCCCAGTCGCTCGCCGACTCGGAAGACGGGCGCGGAGCGGGGGGTGCGCCCTGACGCCGCACCGCCGGCTCGCTTTTGCGGCGCACCGTCTGCCCCTCTTCTTCCTCGTCATCGCCCGGTAAACTCCCGTCGATGTCAGGCTCGTTCATTACTTTTCTTCCCGGATAGGGACTATATTATGGCCGCGGAAGTCGAACTTGACCGAGCGTCGCACCAGCCCCTTGAGCTGCAGTGTGGTCAGCTCGAGCTCGCGCGCGATGTCGTTGGCGAAACGCCCTTCGTCACCGACCATTTTCCCAATCTTCTCCTCGATTTCATCGAACTCTCCGGGCGTCAAAAGCACTACTGTCAGCAGCTGCTCGGTCTCCTCGAAGGTGAGCGAGGTCGATATCTGGAACGCATTGTAGAANGTACGGTACGCCTTCTCGGGCTTGCCGTCCTTCACCTCCCAGCGCGACTCTACCAGCTTGAATTTCTCGAAGTAGGTGATGGCGGCGAACGCCTCGTCACCGAACTTATCGGCCAGCTCACTCGTCGGGGTCCAGCCTCCCGCCAGTAGCGCGAGGACCGCGCGTCGCTCGGGCGAATCCACCGACCGGAACAGGGCTACCAGCTCGGCCGGGTCGTTGATTAACTTGGTGCGTTTCATAGGGCTGCGCGGGTGATGGCGAGCACCGGTAAAAAGGAGGGCCCTACAGCTCCATCTCTCCCGAGAGGCCGCAGGAGTCGCACTCCACAGTCTGCAATCCGCCGGTCTTCGGCACTTCCATCCGTGCGCTGCAGCCGGGGCATTCGATGGTCACGGTCTCCACAGCCGCCTTGCGCCGCACTCGCTTCTTGCGCCGCTTGATGGGCGACGGCGCGGCGGCTGGGGGCGGCAGCGGAGCGGGGGCGGTCAGCGGCGGTGGCGGTTGCTCGCGAGTCATGAACCAGGTTCCGCCCACCATCAGCAGCATCAGCAGCAGCACCCCTGCGAGGAGCGTTGTAGCAGGGATGCCGGCCACTTCGCCCAGATCGAGCGAGAAGCCTCCGCTGCCGCCGGTGCCGCCGGTCGTAGCCGGCGGCGCCGGCTCGGACATGAAGACAACACAGTTAGCGGTCGACGAGAGGCTGTCATTGTCGGTGACGCGCAGCACGATGTTGTAGAACAGCTCATCCCCGGGCGGCATGCGGTCGTAGACCTTGTACGCGCGGGGCGTCGCGCCGAAGTCGTCCACCTTCAGCAGCACCCCTGTCGGCGACTGGAAGTCCCACTCATAGAGGATGACCTGCCCGTCGGAGTCGCTCGCGTTGGCGCTGAAGTTCAGTTCCTCGCCGACGATGCCTTCATCGGGGCAGATTGCCTTCACGGTCGGCGGCGACCAGACCGCCAGCGTGCGGTTGACCGAGGCGCTCCAGAAGCCGTCGGAGTCGCGCACCTGTAGCGTGACGAGGTGCTCACCGACCGAGAGCTGCCCGAGGTAGAGCCGCGCGCTGTCACCGAGGAAACCGTCGCGGCTCGAGTTCCAGAGGTAGGCGACCGCGTCGCCTTCGGGGTCGAGGCCGTCACCCGAGAGCATCACCGTCTGCCCCACCAGCGCCGGGTTGGGCAAGACGCTGGCGATGTAGGCGGTCGGCTGCCCGTTGACGCGCAGCGTGGCGGTGATGTTGGGCGACCAGAAGCCGTCGGTGTTGCTGATGCGGAAAGTGATGGTGTGCCAGCCGCGCGACAGCGCGCTAGTCGAAAACTGCGCCGCGGTCGAGAGCGGGCCGTCGCGTGACGACTCCCACCAGAAGGCATTGATGGCGGCCGAGACGTTGGTGAGCGGCGTCCCGCTGCCGCTGAAGGTGACCGCGTCGCCCAGGTTGACGACACAATCGCCCGCCCCGGGACAGGGGATGACTGGCTCGAGCGTCGCGGTCGGGAAGTCGCCAATCGCGACCTCCGTCGAGACCTCGGCGCCCCAGAGGCCGTCGTTGTCCTGTACTTTCAGGAAGATGGTATGGTAGCCCGCCGAGAGCCACGAGACGTTGAACTGCGCCTCGTCGGAGAGCCAGCCGTCACGCGACGAGCGCCAGTAGTAGCCGGCGACACTCCCGTCCGAATCCTCGCCGCTGCCGCTGAAGGTGACGTTCCAGCCCGGCATCGCGGTCGACGGCGATATCGAGACGATGGTGGCATTGGGTGGCTGGTTGTCGAGCGCCGCCTCGTAGAACAGCGCCAGCCGGTCATCCTGCCCCACGGCGAGGTATTCACCGCGCCACGAGGCGGCGACGCAGGTGATGGGTCCTCGACCGTCGCAATCCAGAGCGGCACGCCGTCGGCCACCGCGAGCAGTGCCAGTTGCTTGTTGCCGCCGCCCGCCAGCAGGTGCGTCCCAACGCCGTTGGCGGCGATGTCGTCCACCGAGTTGCCGAGGCTGTAGCTCCACGCCTCGAGGCCAGTCTGCGCTGAAACCAGGTAGACCTTACCGTCGTCAGCGCCACCCGCCAGCCAGCTGCCGTTGCGGTGGACTGCGACGGACGTGAACGCCTTCGAGATGGGGTAGTCGACCAGCGGGTTGTTGCTGGCGTTGGAGAAAAGGTAGAGCCGGCCCGAGCTGTCGGAGCCGGAAGCGACCGCCAGCAGCGGCGCCTCACGCGCGAATTCCATATCGTAGACCCGCGGCGCACTGGTGTAGGCCCACGACTCGTTGCCGGTCGCGCGATTATAGAGATGGATCTCGCCGGTCTGCGTTCCCGCCGCGACCCACTGGCCATCAGGCGATACTGCCACTTGCAGAATGCCAATCTCGCCCAGCGAGGCGGTCCAGATAGGGGTGCTCGATTGCCGGCGGAAGACATAGAGATTGCCGTTGTAGTCTCCCGCCACGAGGTATGCGCCGTCGGCCGAAACGTCGACGTCGGTGATGGTCATCGCCGCCCCGTAAGACGGATTCCACTCCTTCGCGCGCTCCTCCCACAGCGTAAGCTTCTGCCCGCCGTCGTTGCCCTCGCCGGCGGCGAAGAGGTATTTGCCGTCGGCCGAGAGCGCCATCGACCCCGCCGTGTCGCGCTGGAAGTTCTTCAGCGGCACCGACGAGTTGGTGTAGAACCAGCCGAGCCGGTTGCCCCAGCCCGCTGAGAGGTTGACGCCGTCGTCGGAGAGCTCGATGTCGGTCGCCGGGCTCGGCAGGATGTATTCCCACTCCGGCGCCTTCTCGCCGCTGGCCCCGAATGCGAGGCACACCAGCGCCAGCAGCAGCAGGCTCGCGCCAGCAGCGCGGTGCGCCCGGCTGCCTTTCGCGTCTGCGCCGCTCGCCATGTGGCCGGCGAAGCCGTCGCGCTTCTTAACTGTTCGTCAAGCGCAAAATTACGGCGCTACGGCAGCTCAAAAAGTTCAGTGGCCAAAGATGAGTGGCAACAGGAAAAGCTCCCAGGGTAACGCAAGGACAAGGAGTTTCAGGTAACCAATCACGGATGTATCAAGTATAACTGATTATATTTAAGGTTAACGGTAAAACGTGTTGACGGCAGGGATTGTGTCCCACCTTTTAGCGGAAAATCGGAAAAGTAGATTATCCGCGCACGAGGTTGTAGCGCCCGCGTTGCTCGAGCGCCACCAGCCGCTCCAGCACGCCGGCCGCGCCGTCCCACGCACCGTAAGCCGCGAGCAGCGGCTCGCGCGCCGCGAGCTCGGGGTGGTGCGCCTCGAGCGATTCGAGCATTACCCGCAAGTCGGTCGCGCGCTGCTCGTCGTCGTCGGTCGCGGCGCCAAGCCCGAAGTCGATAACGGCGAGCCCGGCGTTTACACCGGGCTCGTCGCCGTCTCCAGCGGCGATAAAATTGCTGGTGGTCGGGTCGCCGTGGACGATGCCCGCCGCGTGGATGCGCGCCAGCAACTCGCCGAGCTGCGGCAGCCAGCGCGCGCCGTCGGAAGCGCGCAGCGCCCGCTCGAGCGTCTCACCCGGGAGCCGCGCCATCACCAGCGTCGCCGCGGCGGGGTCGACCGCGTAGAGCGCGGGCACCGGCAGCCCCGCCCCGGATGCGCGCTCGAGCAGCCGCGCCTCAGCGCGCAGCCGCTCCACCACCAGCCGTGTCTCCAGGTCGGGGTGGCGGTAGCTGCGGCGGTTGCGGTGCTTCACGACCGCGGGGCGGCCGTGCCACTCGCAGGCCGTGACCACTGCCTCGGCGCCCCGTTCCGCTAGCGCCATGTCACCTCCGCCATGTCGGTGCGGAAGCGCTGGTCAACCTTGTCGTCGGCCGGCCCCGTCTTGTAACCGCCGGAGTGCATCACGTGTCCCAGCCATGCAATCATCACGCCGTTGTCAACGCATAACGCCTTCACCGGGACGAAGCAGGTAACATCGCGCTCGCGGGCCATCGTCGCCGCCATTTCGCGCAGCCGCGCGTTGCATGCGACGCCACCGCCAAGTACCAGCTCGGTCTTGCCAGTGTGCGCTAGCGCGCGCTCGGCGACCTCGCACGCCATCGCGAACGCCGTCTCCTGAATGGCATAGGCGAGCCGTGGCAACGGCATCCCGTCGGCAAGCTTGCGCAGCGCCGCTGTCAGCAGCCCCGAGAACGCCATGTCCATGCCCTTCACCGAGTAGGGCAGCGGCTCCAGCTCCGGCCCTTCGGCCAGCGCTTCGAGCTTCGGGCCACCAGGGAACCCGAGCCCCGCTTCACGGCCGAACTTGTCGAGCATGTTTCCGATGCCGATATCGAGAGTCTCGCCGAAGACGCGGTAGCGGCCGTGTGCGTAGCCGATGACCTGCGTGTTGCCGCCGCTCAGGTAGAGCAGCACCGGGTCGGTCGCGCCCTCGAGCAAGCCAATCTCAAGGTGCGCGACGCAATGGTTTACCCCTAAAAGCGGCAGTCCGTGGGCGTGCGCGAGCGCCCGTGCGGCGGTCGCGCCGGTGCGGAGACAGGGGCCCAAACCGGGGCCGCGCGCGTAGGCGACCAGCGCCAGTTCGGACGGCGCTAGCTGCGCGTCGGCCAGCGCCTCGCGGACGAGCCCCGGCAACGCTACGACATGGTGGTTGGCCGCCTCACGGGGGTGGATGCCGCTCCCCGCCTCAGGCGCGAAGATGGCCTTGCGGTCGGCCATAATTTCCCCGTCAGGCGATACGATACCGACAGCGGCGGTGTGTGCGGTGGACTCGATGCCCAGGACGGCGCCGCTCAATCTTCGGCGGATTCGTCGCCGGATTCGTCGTCGGCGCTTTCATCAACGACCGATTTTTCAGGCGCGTCATCGGCCGGATCATCGTCGGCTGCGTCGGCATCCTCCTCGTCCTCGCCTAACAGCGCCCACGCCGCGCCGCCCGCCAGCGCCAGCAGCAGCAGCAGCGCCAGCCACGGCTGTTCCTCCTCGGCCACGGGCGCGGTCGAGGCGACCTGGATATGGCTGTTGGTGCGCAGGTCGGGAAGCGACATGGTGCGGTCGTCGGCGAGCACGCTTACGACGAGGAAGCCCTCGAGCGAAACCTTCCACGCCAGTGTCACCGTGGCGCTGCCGCGCGGCTCGAGCGCGACCCAGCCCGAGGCGTAGCCGCTGATGTTGTTGACCACCAGCAGCACCCCGAAGTTCAGCGTGTAGTCGGTCGGGTTCTCGATGGTGGCGTTGATTGTCAGCGTGCTCCACTTGGCGACCGACTGCCCCGGCGTGACGGAAGCGCCATTGACCGAGAGCTGCAGGTCGCTGAAACGAATCTGTGAAGTGTCGGTGTTGACCACCAAGTCAAGGTCCCGATTATCGGTGATGCTCCCGATCCAGCTCCCACTCAGTGAATAGAGGCCGAAATATTTCTCGGCGAAGATAGTGGAAAGCGTATCCTGCCGCACGCCGGCGACCACCTCGTATTCCCGCGCCCAGAGGACACTGCTGCCGTCTCCTTGTGGGTCGCCNATATCAATCATATTCCCCTCCGCGTCGCGCTGCACCACGTGGACGCCTTCGAGCAGCGCGCCTGCGGTGTCATGGACGGTAACTGTGAGCCACCACTCCTGCGTGCGGTCGACGGTACAGTTGACGTAGCTGGTGTCGAGCAGCGTTGGCGAGGTGCCGATAGCGCGCACGCCAACCGCGTAGTTGGCCAGCGCGATGCCGTCACCGAGGAACGTCGTGTCCTCGATGAAGAGGCCGATGTCATAAATCGGGTTGAGGCCGCTGCTGGAAACGTCAAACATGGTGGCGTTGCCCCCCACCATCCAGAAGCGACCCTGTGAAACCGTGACGTTGTTCAGCGCCAGTTCGCCCTCGTCGAGGACGACGCGGAACTGCGCCGAGGCGTTCGCAAGGCTGGAATAGTACTGCTCATAAGAGGAGGAATTCGCCGGGTCCTGCTCGACCATCTGGTCAAGTACTAACTGGTAGAAGCTCAGGTTCCCTATCGCGTTCATGGAACAGTCACTGACCGTCAGCGACCCTCCCGGCTGAATGCGAATCTCTTCTTCACCGGAAGTGGAAGCCATTTTCATGCCCAGGCTGCAATTATCCATTACCAAGTCACCAAAGACCGTGATGCTTCCCTCAACCTCGAAATCGCCGTCAGCGAGCGTCAGCGTCTCGTCCGCGGCGACGGTCAGGTTCCGGTAGTCCGGCTGCGCACTGGCGCCCTCCGCCAGCAGCAGTGTGCCGCCCAGTAAGGCCGCCATCGCGACGACCTGCAGCACTCCAGCCCCGAATCGCATCGCGGCGCGAGCGGTAGCGGGATATAAGTCTCTCGACAGAGAGTTAAAACCCCGGCCCCGTGGGGCGACGATGCAACGGGAAACGGCGACGCGGAGCGCGCTCAGGGCGGCCGTGGCACTGCTGGCACTGGCACTGTTCGTGGCGCAGCCGGGCGGGGCCGACTGGGACCCCTACATCAGCCATCCCGGCAATATCCCCGACTTCCACAACTTCACGACCCCACAGCTGGTGCCGGGCAGCAGCGGCCCGTTCACGCTTGAAGTCACGAACCGCTACGCGGAGCCGCTCGAGAACGTCGTCGTCAGCATGGAAATCTACATGCGCGCCGACATCGACGGCTCGGAAACCATCGACTCCGTTGCGGCCGACGCGCGGCCGCGCGTCGAGGAGGGCTGCTGGACGCGGCTCCCCGACGGAGAACGCGAGTGCGCAGCGGCGCAGGTGCCGCAGCGCGCGACCTTCAGCCCTGGAACGCTGGCACCGGGCGAGAGCGTGCACTTCACGGCCGGCATCCACTCGACCGAGGAACGGTCATGGCTGCGCTGCACGCTGCTCGGCAGCCGCTGCGAGACCGGCACGGCGGAAGGAACCTATTTCGTGCGTTTCAGCTTCGAGTTCNACCACAATGGCACGGAGCGCAGCATGCTCTCGCGCGGCCACTGGTCTATGGCCGAATGGGAAGCAGCGACGACCGACGTCCCCGACGGGGCGCCCGGCAATATCAACCTTACCGCGCTGGAGGTGGACGGGGTGATTCCCGACTCGAGCTTCGGCGTCAAGGAGCCGATTCCCAAGTGGCCGCTCTACGTCATGATTGGGCTGACAGTGATGTTTGCCGGACTGGCGGTAGTTTTCTACCTTGAAGAAGAGGGTACCTACCCCGGACTAAACAAATGGCTTCAGCAGCAGCGGGGCAAACTTAACCAGCTTCGGCTGCGCCTTAAGCACCGCGAACGCCGCCCTTGAGGCGTAGTCCAGGTCGCCCGCCTGCTGGATAGCGGCCAGGACCGCCGGGTCGCCCAGCATCCCGATAATCTCCGCCAACTGCTCGTCGTCCAGCGCTAGGAACGCGCGCCGCAGCCGTGCCCCCAGTTGCAGCTCGCCGGCAATGCGGTCACGCAGCATTTGCTGGTAACCCGCCAAGCGACCTGCCGAGAGGTCGTCCGCTTCGAACGCCGCGATGGCGGTCTCGGCCGCCGCATCGGCGCTCACGAGGCCGGTGTAGATGCCACCGCCCGAGGTCGGCTTCGCGAGGCCCGCTGCGTCGCCGGTGAGCAACACGTGGTCGGCGAACGCCGGGTCGCGCAGCCCGAAGGGAATCAGCCCGCTGACACGCGCGGTCAGCTTGGCGCCGTCGAGCAGCCGCGACGGCGCGCCCTTGCGGAAGTAGTCGCGGAAGAACTTGCGCGGCCGGTGCGGCAGCGTCGTCGCAACGCCGAGGCGGCCGGTATCGCCGCCGGTCGGGATGGCCCAGCCAAAGAAGCGCGGCGCCAGCTCGGAGCCGACAAAGAGGTCGACATAGCCGTCGCGCGCCGCGTAGCCGCTGATATCGCCCCCAAAGGCGGCCATCACTTCGCGCTTGTTATGGAGCCCGGCATCGCGCGCCACCCGCGAGGCGGGGCCGTCGGCGCCAATCAGCAGCCGCGCCCGCACCCGCCGCGGGCCGTCCGGCCCCTGCAGTTCGGCGACCATCCCGCCGTTCTCGCGCCAGCCGCGGG
>JGI26061J44794_1000850_pt1 | contig 12971 bp, 7 predicted proteins | sample MarorgKNORR_S2LV_5_FD_44794 | JGI IMG/M metagenome (IMG submission 44794) | reverse complement strand
ACCGGAACAACAAAAACAGCTGAAGAAATTGTGGCCTTACCTACAAGATCGGTTGCCTCTGTTGCTGCAACTACTGCCGGTATTTACCAAAGAGATGAAGGGGAGTCCTTAAATGTAAGGGGTTCCCGTTCAGATGCAATCGACTACTATATTGATGGTATTAAGGTAAGAGGAAGTTTGGGCTTACCGCAATCTGCCATTGAGCAAATTACAGTAATGACAGGAGGTTTGCCAGCCCAGTATGGGGATGTAACAGGAGGTATTATTTCTATTACTACCAAGGGCCCATCCAATAAATTTTATGGAGGGGCTGAAGTGGAATCTTCTTCTTTATTTGATAAATATAACAAAAATCTTTTTGGAATAAATTTATCAGGTCCTATTTTAAAGAAAAGAAATGAAGATGGCACAAAAGGTAATTCTATAATAGGGTATTTCTTATCAGGTGAGTTCAGGATGGTGGATGATTCAGATCCTTCCGCCATTGGGAATTGGAAAATAAAAGATGGTGTATTGGCTGACCTAAAAGCAAATCCTTTCCGACCGGCACCAAATGTATCTGCAGGTTTTTTGCAAAATGCAGAATTTGTAAGATTAGATGATTTGGAAAAAGTGCAAGCCAGGCAAAATGTAGCTCAGAAAAGAATAAGGGTATCAGGAAAATTAGATTTTAAACCATCTAAAAACACCTATTTATCATTGGGAGGAAACTATCACTATAATAAAGGACATGCTTATACAAGAGTGTACTCCATTTTTAATTCTAATAACAACAGGCAAGATATTTCAAATACTTGGAGGGTTTTTGGTAAGCTTACCCAAAAGTTTGGCACCCAAGAGGCAGATGATGAAGAAAGTGCTTCTACCATAAAAAATGCCTTTTTCACCATACAAGGAGATTACACAAGAGATACGCACAAATACCAGGACGATTCTCATAACGAAAATATTTTTGATTATGGTTATATTGGGAAATTTCAAACCTATAAGGAAAATATATACGATCGTGGTACTATATTTGACACTGTAGGGGGTACATATCGTAATGGTTATATACACTCTGGATGGACAGATACTCTTTACACTTTTGAAGCAGGAAATTTAAATCCTGATGCTGCTATTTATACTTCTAAGTATTATGAAATGTTTTCCGATTATGGCATGATCTCTTATATTAATGGTTATGGAATGGATGGAGTTATTAGAACACCATTGGACTTGCAGGGAGTTGGTCTTAGAAATGGGGAACGCACTCAATCTATCTATTCTCTATGGTATCCTTTTGGAAGGGAGTATAATTATTATGGGTATGATTACGAAACGCAAACCACTTTTAAGGCAATTGGTTCTGCCGACATTAACGACCATGAGTTTTCATTTGGGATAGAGTACGAACAAAGAACAGATGCATCTTGGGGAGTGAACCCTATTGGGCTTTGGGGCTATATGCGCCAATTGGCAAACAAGCACCTTACCCAATTGGATTTAAGCCATCCGTATCCTGTGTTTGATGAAAATGGAATATATAAAGATACAGTAAATTTTGACCGGCTTTTTGTGGCAGAGGACCAATCTTTCTTTGATATAAATTTGCGAAAAAAATTAGGAAAGGCTGCTAATAATTTAGAGTGGATTGATATTGATTCTTATGGTCCGGATATGTATGATTTAGAAATGTTCTCTGCTGATGAGCTTTTAAACAATGGTGGTTCTTTTGTGAGTTATTATGGTTACGATTATTTAGGTAATCGATACACAAGCCAACCATCTTTTAATGATTTCTTAACTAAAAAAGATAAAAACGGAAATTACACAAGGCCGATTGCGGCTTTCCAACCAATCTATACTGCTGGCTATATTCAAGACAAATTTGCCATTGAAGACCTTATTTTTAATATAGGCTTAAGAATAGACAGATATGATGCCAACCAACCAGTGCTAAAAGACAAATACTTGCTTTACGATACTTATACTGCTAATACAACAAAAGCAAGAAATTTAGGTAGTCTTTCTCAATTTGGGGAGGACTATTATGTATATGTAGATGATATTGAAAATCCATCTTCTATTGTAGGATATAGAAATGAGGACAACTGGTATGATGCAACAGGAGCTGAAATTTCAAATCCTGATATTTTAATAAATGCTGCTGGTGGTAAAATAGCACCTTTAGTAAAAGATCCTACGGCTGCTGTAAATGGAGATTTAAGTACAGCTGCTTTCAAAGATTACGATCCGCAAACCATCATCATGCCAAGAATTGCTTTCTCTTTCCCAATATCGGATGAGGCACAGTTTTTTGCACACTATGATGTGCTTACACAAAGGCCTCCAGAAAGAAGTCGTTTCAGCCCAACACAATATTATTTCTTAGAGCAAAACATTGGTGGTCTGCTGAACAATCCGGATTTGAAACCAGAAAAAACAGTGGATTACGAAATTGGTTTTGCACAAACACTTTCTTTAAAATCGGCTTTAACTATTTCTCTTTTCTACAAAGAATTAAGAGACATGATACAAGTAATGAACTTGCCAGGGGCTTATCCTGGAAGATACCTTACCATGCAAAACTTGGATTTTGGAACAGTTAAAGGTTTGTCAGTTGCTTTTGATTTAAGAAGAACAAATAATATAAGCATGACGGCCAACTATACCCTTCAATTTGCGGATGGAAGTGGATCTTCTGCTACTTCTGGATATAGTTTAGCAAATACAGAACAACCCAATTTAAGAACAACTACACCACTTTCATTTGACCAACGCCACACTATTTCACTTGCTGTCGATTTTCATTATGGTGCTGGTAAAAATTATAATGGTCCAGTTATTTTTGGAAAGAAAATATTGCAAAGGGCAGGATTTAATGCAATTATTTCAGCTGGTTCTGGTACGCCATTTAGCAAGCAATCTAATATTACCCAAGAAGCTGCTTTTGGTATTAACGATCGATCCACTTTAGAGGGGACACTTTATGGTTCTCGCTTACCTTGGCAATCTAGGGTGAGCACCAAAATAAACAAAGAATTTGAGATAAAGTGGAATGATAAAAAAAGCTCACATGTAAATGTATATTTGCAAGTACAAAACTTATTTAATGCCAAAAACATTATAAGTGTGTACAGAGCAACAGGTAATCCGGATGATGATGGTTATCTTACGGCTTCTGCCTCTCAGAATGAGATTAACACCAAAAACAATCCTGCTTCTTTTGTTGATTTGTACAGAATAAAAGTGAATAATCCTTCCAATTATAGTTTGCCAAGGATGATGAACTTAGGATTAACCATTAGTTTCTAATTTATAAAAAAATGAGATTAAAGAAAAATACAATTTTTATGAAAAATAAAGTAAAACAACTTTTAGCTATTTCGCTTATCTTTTTCTATGGTAATCTTTTAGCCAAAGAAAATGTGTCTTACCCAGGAATGAGCAATACAGTGCAAAATAAAATTGCAGCAGCTTGTTCGCCTTCCACTTCACAAACCAATTTGGATGTGAACAATGTAAGGGCTACTATATTAGGTGGGGGTGATATGTGGTGGGATTTAAATGATGCACAATACGAAATTCCTAAGGGAGGTTTTAAAAACTCTTTATTTGCTGGTGCACTTTGGATTGGTGGAGTAGATGATGGAGGGCAATTAAAGGCAGCAGCTCAAACTTACAGACAAGGAGGTGATGATTTTTGGCCAGGACCATTGGATATAACTACAGCCTCTATTACAGATGAAGAATGTTTGGCTTATAACAAACATTTTAAGCTTGACAGATCGCAAGTGGATGAGTTTATTGTCCGTTATGTAGATGCACAAGACCCAACCTATGAGATTCCAGATGAAATTCTGGAATGGCCAGCACATGGAGGCCCTGGGCAAGATCCTTATTTGGCTCCTTTTCATGATGCCAATGGAGATGGATTTTACAATCCTTATGATGGAGATTATCCGGATTATAATATGACTGGTAATAATGATAATGCCAAACTTTTTGGCGATCAAACGCTATGGTGGATTTTTAATGATAAAGGAAATATTCATACCGAAACTGAAGCTGAGCCAATCGGTTTGGAAATACATGCCCAAGCCTTTGCTTTTGTTGCCGAAAATGAGGTGAATGACATGACTTTCTACAATTATAAAATTATCAATAGAGGAACTCAACCTCTGAATGATACTTATTTCGGACAATGGGTGGATCCTGATTTAGGATGGTATTTGGATGATTATGTGGGTTGTGATGTAGGTTTAGGGCTTGGATTTTGCTACAATGGAGATGCGGAGGATGAAGGGGCTGCAGGTTATGGGTTTAACCCACCAGCAATTGGAGTTGATTTTTTCCAAGGACCTAGGGCTGACATAAATGATGGAATAGATAATGACAGAGATGGTTTTATTGACGAGATGGATTCGGTAATTAATCCAGTAACAGGGCAATGGGAATATATCCAATATGAAGAAATCATTATGTCACAGTTTGTTTATTATAACAATGATTTTACAGTAACAGGTAACCCTACAACTGGTACTCATTTTTACAATTATTTAAGAGGTATCTGGAAAGATAATGTCCCCATGACTTATGGAGGAGATGGTAAAGGAAACGGTCCTGGAGCTACTACAGATTTATGTAACTTTATGTTCCCAGGATCAACTGATCCTGATATGTACCCTCAGAATGGAGAATGGACTGAAGTAACTGCTGGTAATATACCTGCCGATAGAAGATTTATACAATCTGCAGGTCCTTTTACCTTAGAGCCGGGTGCAGTAAACCATATTACAGTCGGTGTTATATGGGCAAGAGCAAAAGCGGGCGGTCCAACGGCATCTGTGCAACTATTAAAAGTATATGACAGGGAGGCACAAGCACTTTTTGATAATAACTTTAATATCTTAAATGGTCCAGATGCACCAGATTTAGGTATTCGGGAATTAGATAAAGAACTTATTTTTACTATTTCCAATGGGGTATCTTCCAATAATATTGATGAGAATTATAGCGAAAAAGATCCTTATATTACTAAACCAGCAAACCTCCAAACCAATCCTAATTACGAGTTTCAGGGTTATGTGGTATATCAATTAGTAAATGCAACTACTACAGTAACTGATTTAGATAATGTCGATAAAGCAAGAATGATTTTCAGATGTGATATAAAAGATGATGTAGCAAGTATTGTCAATCAGTATCTCGATCCTATTCTAGGAGTGTTTACCCCTGTGGAGGAAATAAGTGGTGTTTTAAGTTCAGGCATGAAGGGTTCGGTAGATAATGGAGTAGAATACTCTTTCAAAATAACAGAAGACCGCTTTGCACTGGGAAATACGCGATTGGTAAACCATAAAACTTACTATTATTTAGCACTTTCCTATGCTTATAACAAGGCTGAAGAAAATGCTGACCCTTATGATGTAGACCATCCTGATTATGATGGACACAATCAACCCTATATTGCTGGGCGTAGAAATATTCTGACTTATAGTGCAATACCTCATTTTGTTGAGCCAGAAGCTGGAGGCACTCTACTTAACTCTTCTTTTGGGGATGGAGTGAAAATAGAAAGATTGGAAGGAACAGGAAATGGAAATATTCCTTTGGAACTAACCCAAGAAACAGTGGATGAGATTCTTAATTCTTCTTCTCACCGCTCATTATATCCTATATACAAAAATGGCTTAGGGCCAATTGATGTAACAGTGGTTGACCCGGTTGCTGTGAAAAAAGGAACTTATATTTTCACTTTGGCAGATCCTATCTATACACAAAATATTTTAACCTCTTATGGCAAGTGGATGCTAACAAATGAAGCTACCGGAAATGAAGTAGTGTCTTCCACCAAAGGTATTGATGTTGGCTCAGAAAAACTAATTCCAAACACAGGGCTTACCATTAAAATTCAGCAAGGTATAAATCCGGGGGAGGACCCACTTCTAATCTCTAATAATGGTTTGATTTCTTCTTCCATGGAATTTGAAAACATTAATGACAGATGGCTTTCAGGTGTACCTGATAGAGATGATGAGAATGGTTTCTTTTGGGGTTTAAATTGGATAAGAGCAGGAACATATGAAAATTCCGATAATGGCCAATTGAGTGATTACTCTGATGACCCTAATGGAATTTATGAAACAGCTTTAATAAAAAATGTTTCCGTCCCTTTTAATAACTTTAGTTTTGGTGGCGGATCCTTTGATTTTTCCTTAGAATACGCTGGAGGAACCTGGGCACCTTACCATTTAGCATCTTGGTATAAAGATGGTCCTGGCTATAACAATTCCACTACTGCTCAGGTAAAAATGGCTGATTTGCATTCAGTGGATATTGTATTTACGGATGATAAATCTAAATGGTCGAAATGCGCAGTGGTTGAAGCACAAGATGATGATTTGCTTTCAGTTGGAGGACAAACCAAGATGGGATTACGACTATCGCCATCAATTGATAAATACGGCAATCCTTTAAATGATGGAACAATGGGTATGGGCTGGTTTCCTGGCTATGCCATTAATTTGGAAACCGGAGAAAGATTGAACATTATTTTTGCAGAGGATTCTTACCTTACTGAGGATAACGGAAGAGATTTGAAATGGAATCCTACTTCCAATATTGTAACGGATGAGGCGCCATTGTATGACCCTGGTCCTCCTGCAGTATATTCACAGGGTAATTATTTACTTGGAGGTAAGCATTTTGTTTATGTAATCAGTGGTTCTGCTGATGTAGTGAAAGATAGCACTTACATTGATGGTACAGTTAGTCCAAACTATGATGAATGCGCTTGGATTTATAACCAACTTAAAAATTATACTTCACCTGGTTATGTTGCTAATATTTGGCAAGTATTCCGGAATGCTTCTTGGGTTGGAATGCCGATATTAGCTCCTGGAAGAAGCTTGCTTGCAAATGATGTAACAGTAAAACTTAGGGTAAGCAAACCCTACAATCAATATGTAACTAGAAATGCTTCAGCAATACTAGATAAAAATGATGATCTTACTATTGGGACTACTTATTTTGTAATGGGTGCTAATCTTAACCATAATTCAATCTCTTATTCTCCTGGAGATACTTTTACAGCTGTGACTACTTCTTTTTCAGGCAGTAGTAATGCAAGAGCCATTAGCCCAATTCCTCAAAATGAGTTTAGCCCAATGTATCGATTCTCTACGGATGATATTGTTGCTGAAATAGGAAATCATACAACTGCTGTAAATGCACTGGATATGATAAATGTAGTGCCTAATCCGTATTATGCTTTTTCCACTTACGAAACATCACAGCTTGATAACAGAATGAAAATTACTAATCTTCCTGAAAGAGCTACCATCTCTATTTTCACCATTAGTGGAACTTTGGTAAGGCAGTTGAAAAAGAATGACCAGATGACATCAATCGATTGGGATCTAAAAAATACTTTCGGAATTCCTGTTGCCTCTGGCCTTTATGTAATACATGTGGATGCAAAAGGTGTTGGCGAAAAAGTACTGAAATGGTTTGGCGTTATGCGACCTATTGACTTGGATACTTTCTAAATTATACATAAAATGAATACTATTGAAATGAATAAAATAAATAATTGGCTAAAAGCACTTCTAATTGTAGCCATAATAATACTTCCTGTAAAAGATAATTTTGCAGGAAATGAGCAAAGAGCCGGACAAGCAGGCGCTTCCGAATTACTCATCAACCCATGGGCNAGAAGTTCAGGTTGGGCAGGAGCAAATGTGGCATGTGTTAGGGGATTGGAAGGAATGTTCATCAATGTGGCTGGTTTGGCTTTTACTAGTAAAACAGAGCTTATTTTCTCTCNTACCAATTGGCTGATGTATAACGATAATGAAGCGGTGAGCTATGTCAACTCTTTTGGTTTCTCACAGAAAGTGGGGGAATCTGGCGTGTTGGCCTTGGGTATTATGTCCATGGATTTTGGCGATATTGAAATTACAACCGTGGAACTTCCTGATGGAGGAATTGGTACATTTTCACCTAAATTTATGAATATTTCCNTATCCTATGCCAAAACTTTTTCTAATAGTATTTATGGTGGTTTTACCATTAAAATGATATCCGANCAAATTTCGGATGTTCGTGCTGGTGGAGTGGCTTTTGATGTTGGTATTCAATATGTAACTGGCGCAAAAGACAATATGAAATTTGGTATTTCACTTAAAAATATTGGTCCAAGGATGAGTTTTTCAGGTGATGGACTTTCATTTAGAGATTATGTAAATCCTAATTACCAAACGGCAGTAAATCATAAATCGGCTGAGTTTGAATTGCCATCATTGCTGAATATTGGGCTTGCATACGATTTGCTTTATTTAAGACACCGACTTACAGGTTCTGGAACTTTTACTTCCAACGCTTTCCAGAAAGACCAATACCGATTGGGTTGCGAGTATTCTTTTCGAGATATGTTTATGATAAGGTGTGGTTACACTTTAGAAGAAGGATTAAGAACGCCATCTACCAGAACTACTGCTTTAAGAGGACCAAGTGCAGGATTTACCATTGAAATACCAATGGGTGGAGGTAAAACTTTTGGTGTAGATTATTCCTACCGACATACCGATCCTTTCCAGGGGTCGCACACACTTGGCGCCAGAATCAACCTCTAATTAACTAAAATTAATTTTTTCAAAAAGAGGAGAAATTCTTTTTTTGTGATGATGTTATACTATTATGAGCGATATAAAATATTTTACTAAGCAAGGACTACAAAATTTGAAAGATGAACTGAATCATCTGAAAAATNTAGAACGCCCAAATATTACNAAAGAGATTGCGGAGGCAAGAGATAAAGGAGATTTGTCAGAAAATGCAGAATATGATGCGGCAAAAGAAGCCCAAGGAATGCTGGAAGCAAAGATTGTAAAATTAGAAACACAATTAAGCCAAGCAAGGGTATTGGATGAGAGTGANTTAGATACTTCCTCAGTGCACTTGCTTACCAAAGTTACCATTANAAACATAGAAAATGATGCCGAGCTAACTTATGCTATTGTGCCAGAATCAGAAGCTGATCTGATGTCTAAAAAAATATCGGTTGAGTCGCCCATAGCAAAAGGATTGCTTGGTAAAAAAGTAGGAGAAATTGCTGAAATAGAAGTCCCAACTGGTATGATGAAATTTGAAATTATAGATATAACGACTTAAAAAAATGTCAAGTATATTTTCTAAAATAATTGCTGGAGAAATCCCTGCTTATAAAGTAGCAGAAGACGAAAGGTTCTTGGCTTTTTTAGATATTTACCCCTTAGCAAAAGGACATCTGCTTGTCATTCCAAAAAAAGAAACCGATTATATTTTTGACATTGAAAGTAAGGAGTTTATGGCGCTTTGGCAATTCACTCAATTGGTAGCAAAAGCAATGGATAAGGTGTTTGATTGCGATAGAATTGGGGTGGCAGTTATTGGATTGGAAGTGCCCCATGCTCATATTCATTTGGTGCCATTAAAAAATATGACTAACATCAATTTTGAAAAACCAAAACTCAAATTTTCACCTGAAGAATTTGAGAAAATTGCCCAAAAAATAAGAAGAGCAGTATAATTATTTCAGACGATCAGGATTATCTTTCACAAAAGCTTTCCAGCCGGTATAACTTTTCCCTTTCAGGCCTACATTCCTTTGAAAAAAATGACAAACAGCAGCAGCCAATCCATCAGTTGCATCCAAATGTTTCGGCATTTCTTTTATTGTCAACAATGATTTTAGCATAGCTGCCACTTGCTCTTTGGAAGCATTTCCGTTTCCGGTAATTGATTTTTTTATTTTTTTGGGGCTATATTCAAAAATTGGGATATCTCTGTATAGCCCAGCTGCCATGGCAACTCCTTGTGCTCTTCCCAACTTCAACATAGATTGCACATTTTTTCCAAAAAAAGGAGCTTCCACTGCCAACTCATCTGGTTTATACTCATCTATCATGGCTAATGTTCTCTCAAAAATTCGTTTTAGTTTCAACTCATGAGAGCTTAATTTTGCCAAATGTAAAACGTCCATCTGCAAGAGTTCCATATTTTTTCCTTTGATGTGGATTAGGCCATAACCCATAATGGTTGTTCCTGGGTCTATTCCTAATATAATTTTATCTGTCAGCAATTGTTATCTTTAAGTATATTTGCAACACAAAACTAAACAATGCTTTCCAAAAAAACGCTTGGGTTTCTATTAAAAATTACAATTGTAGGATTTGCATTGTACTTTTTGTACCATCAACTCACAAATAAACAAGCCATTGAAGGTTTTGATATTGTTTTTATTAAGCAAACTATTGCCGAAAATCAACCCTTATTAGTTCTGATTTTTTTGATGATGTTTTTAAATTGGCTAATAGAAGCTATTAAATGGAAATTCTTAATAGCCAAAATTGAAAAAGTAAGTATACTCACTTCTTTGCGTGCCGTTTTCTCAGGAATTACGGTTTCAGTATTTACGCCAAACAGAATTGGTGAGTATGGTGGAAGGGTGTTTTGTTTGGAAAAAGCGGATAGAATTCAAGGAGTTTTAATAACGATTTTGGGCTCTATGGCACAACTTTTAACTACCATCTTTTTTGGTTCAATGGGTATTTTGTTTTTGAATAATTACATTCCAGAATTGCAAGAATTGTATCTAGAAATGGAATTTGCTTATCCTGTGATGTTTTTCATGTTATTACTGCTAAATTTATTGTTACTGCTGCTTTTTCATAATATTTCCATCATTTCCAATTTGATGGATAAGTTTTCTTGGCTTTCGAAATACAAAAAGTATAAAGAAGTTTTTACCTTTTACAACAGCCAGGAGTTGGCATTTGTATTTTTATTTTCTATAATTCGCTATGCCATTTTCACTACCCAATTTTTTATACTGCTTCAATTATTTTCGGTGGATATTTCTTATTTTGATTCCATTATCTTAACAATGGTTATGCTTTTTGTTATTTCCATTATCCCTACTATTGCTATTTCAGAAATTGGAATAAGGGGCTCTGTGGCAGTTTATTTGTTCGGATTAGTTTCTGCTAATACTTTAGGAATTCTCTCTGCTACTTTCGTTCTTTGGGTAATCAATTTGCTACTTCCTGCAATCATAGGTGCATTCTTTGTATTTACCCTCAAATTTTTCAGAAAACCATAAATGTATATCCTTTATTTATTTTTATCTCTTTTAGCTTTGTGGTATTTTTCTGTGTTTTTGTTTTATAGAATTGCATGGAATAAAATCCCAAATGCAACAAATCAAAACGATAAGGATTTTGTAAGTGTGATGGTAGCATGTAGAAATGAGCAAGATAATATTTCCCATATTATTCAAAAAGTTAAAATGCAAAATTTTGAAAATAACAGATTTGAAATGATTGTTGTAAATGACCATTCTACAGATTCCACTTTGCAAATTTTGGAAAAGGAAGCAGCAATTTGGGATAAGCTAAAAGTAGTATGTTTAAATGAAGGGGAGGAGGGCAAAAAATCTGCCATTGAAAAAGGAATCTCATTAGCAAAAGGGGATATTATTCTTTGCACGGATGCCGATTGCTCTGTTGAGAGAAATTGGATTGCTACCATTGTCAATTATTTTTCTAATGAAAACATAAAGATGGTTTCTGCTCCTGTATTATTTGAAAATAAAAAAGGAATTTTTCAGCAATTACAAGCTTTAGAATTTCTAAGTTTGATTGGTTCGGGGGCAGCAGCTATTGNAAGAGGAAAAAGCATCTTTTGCAATGGTGCCAATTTGGCTTACAGAAAGTCCNTTTTTTTGGAATTAAACGCCTTTGATAANAATACAGTTTCGGGGGATGATGTGTTTTTGATGCACCACATCAAACAGAAATATGCTAGTGGAATCGTNTTTGCAAAAAAGAAAGATNCNATTGTAAAAACGAGCAGTCAGCCCAATATAAAAGCATTTATCAATCAAAGAAAAAGGTGGGCAGCAAAAAGCAGTTCTTACAAAGATTTTGATACAATAACCATTAGTATTTTGGTGTTTCTTATGAATATTAGCATTGCCACTTTGTTTGTTTTATCCCTTTTAAATATGCAATGGCTAGTAGTTTTTNTTACTTTGTTTTTNGTAAAATATATTNCCGATTATCTTTTTTTACTTCCTGTTTTAAAATTTTTCAGAAGAAGANATTTAGCTTTTTGGATTCTGCCTTTTGAAATATTTTACTGCTTTTATATAGTTTTAATTGTCATTTTATCGTTTACTAATTCCTTTGAGTGGAAGGGCAGAACACACAAAAAATGAAAACGACATCCTTAAATAGCTTGGCTTGGAAGAAATTAAAAGCCGACAAAATGTCTTTTTCTGCATTACTGTTTGTTGTTTTATGTCTGTTTGTTGGGGTGTTTGCAGTTGTGCTTAGCCCAGATAAGACTCCAATGGCTAATGAAATGCACATTGAATTGGCCACTCTAAAACCATTTACCAAAATTATTTTTCTAGAAACAAAAAGGGAAAATATAAATGAAGTTTCCTTTTTTGAAGGATTGTTTTTCGGAAAACCATCAGAAGTGAAGCGTACACCAATATCCTCTTTTTCTAAAACTAAAAATGGTCTAAATTACTTTGCCTACCAATCAGAAATAGAAGAAAACTTTATTGGAAAGTACAAAATCACAAATCAAACATTTTTATTTGGAACAGATAAATACGGAAGGGACATGCTAAGCCGTATGCTTTATGGCATCCGAATTTCTCTTTCTGTTGGTTTTATTGCAGTTCTTATTTCTTTAGTTATTGGAATTACATTAGGACTTATTGCTGGTTATTTTAGAGGGATAACGGATGACATTATCATGTGGCTAGTGAATGTGATTTGGTCCATTCCCACTTTGCTTATGGTAATTGCAATTACTTTGGCATTGGGCAAAGGGTTTTGGCAAGTTTTTGTAGCGGTTGGGCTTACCATGTGGGTGGAGGTTGCTCGTATCGTCAGGGGGCAAGTGTTATCCATCAGAGAATTGGAATATGTAGA
>JGI26061J44794_1000848_pt1 | contig 13014 bp, 6 predicted proteins | sample MarorgKNORR_S2LV_5_FD_44794 | JGI IMG/M metagenome (IMG submission 44794) | reverse complement strand
TACCCCCATACAAACTGCCCAATTGCGTACCCAATAAGATAGATGCCGTCAATTATCCCCATTTGTTCACTACTCATGGTAATATTCGGATCATCTGAAATCCCAATTTTTGCAACAGCAAATGATGCTCTTGTTAAATAAAATCCTGCATAGGCAAGCCAAGTAATACCAAAAATTTTATATCTCCATAACTCAAATGTTGGATTTTTTTGATAATCGATGTTCGAGGTTGTCAATTCATTTTCTCCTTAATTTTGATAAGCGGGTTAAATAGCCTTAAAAGCCCCACGCAGAGTCAACAATAGGAACAGCCATTCTGTCGGTATTACCCTTAAACACAAACAGACTTGCCCAGCGTGATTTCTTGAAATCTGTCACGACAACGGTATCCAGTACCGCTTGATAAATTTTAACTGTATTCACCTTCTCGAGCATTTGAATCTTTTTTTTCAGAAGCAAATGTGCTTGTTCAAAATAAGCGTGTTGTTTTGCCTGGTTAGCAATATTGGTAAATACAGGCTCCATGCCATTGCCAGTTTTATACCGAGACTTGTTATTTCTGAAATATTCCTGCACACCCAAGTCATCAATAGTAATACTTTTCGTATAGTAACGTCGGCTTTCCTCATAAACCCATTTATTACGCCATGCTTGTAATTGATTTTCAACAGCAAATAATTTATGTAATCCTTGTGCAATAGCTTCTTTAGCAAATAAGTAGTTTCGAACAATGAGGGCAATTTGGCGCTGTAGTTGCTTGCGTAGCTGCTGTTTCGCTGAATATTCAGCTGTAATGGAAGCTGGGTCAAACCGGTTGATGATTTCTTTTAGCGAGAACTGACCACCTTCAAAATTAATCAACGAATTTTCCATTTTCCTCTTCAGTTCCCATAATGCAGGTTCTGTTTTACCTGCATTATCAATTGCGCTGGAGAAGGTAACTGAGTTATTGTTTTGTTGTTTCCATTCTGATAATGCATTCCATAATATTTGAAATTCTTTTCCTTTTGTAACAATATTCTTTTGTGTCATAAACGCCGCAGTATAGCTTATTGTCTTTTCTTGCAGTTGGCTATAAAAAAGAATTTGTTCATATCGTTTATATGTGTTTTGATAGTCGAAATCTGATATACCACCTCTCCGAATATCTGTAATCTGGAATAAATAATATGCTTTATTTAATTCAACAGGTTTTGATATTTCTCCGATTTGCAAATTTTTAATGGCCTCCAGCAGTTCGGCGGGAACATCCATCCAAGTCAAGTAGTCTGTCTCAAAATCTTTTAGCTGATAGGGTATTTCAGGATTATTGGTGATGATTTTTTGTACTACATTTGTGTAACCCTGCTCCTGCATCAATTGGTAAACATTTTCCGCAATATCCAAGTTCGGTTCGGCCCAGTATCTCAGTTTCCATCGAATTTTTGATTTCATTACAGCTTGTTTTACTTCTTCAGGGGAAATTTGTACTGTTTCTTCAACTTCTTTTTTAACGAGCTCTTCCACCAACAATTCTTCCAACAGTGACTGCTCGAGGTTTTGAACAAGGTCTGTTTTGTCCAGACCTAACCGATACCCCTCGATGGATAATAATGTTTCATTTATCATATATTTTAAATAAGAGGCCTTTTTGTCCGGGCTCTCTTTTAGATGAGCAAATCCAAATTCATAATTAAGCTGAAATTCTCGGGCTGTTATATCATGGTTTCCAACACGAGCAACAATACCAGATTCAGGGGCAATTTCTTTTTTGTCGCAACCAAAGCAAAAAATAAAAAAAACAATAACTATCAGAGGGCTTTGCAAAACCTGATGTGTGAAGGAAAAAGATTTAAAATTTTTCTGGATAAGACAGGAAAAACAGTCCATAGCGGGGCTATGAACAAGTTTTCTAACGAAAAGCAGACGAATTTTAGACATTTTAATTTGTGCAATAGGTTTTGAAAAGCACTCTATTTGTAATTTTGGCAACAGAATTCCTATTCTTCATCCATGTCCAATGAGATCTACTTTGGTCATTTTGGAACTTATTTAGCAGATCAAAACATCAGACCGAGACTTAAGTTGTGAACTGCGTTAAGCATTCCCCAGTCCACGTAGGCATAGTCAAGTGTCAATTTGCCCCCACCTATTTTACGCGTCACCAGGCCTGCACCTAAACTGATCCCAGAAACTTGATCTCTTAAAAAGAGTGATTTATACCCCGCTCTAATACTAATCATTTTCAGTAATACTATTTCCAGTCCCATGTTTACTCTCTCGTTGTCATTGCTTGGATGGAGAAAATCAGTCGCGATGGTAATCTGGGTATTATCATTAAAAAATGAACGGGTATAAGACAAACCCAAACGCGCTATTAGTGGAAGGTCGAAAGCATCGGTTTGGTAATTCACATTAATGTTGTCAACGCCGTAATTAGCGCCGTCCGGATCCAGAACATTTATCAAGTCACGACCGCTCAGTTTTAATGAACTACCAAAATTTGATATGCTGACACCCATGCGCAGTCCATCCCATTGGGTGATATATAAGGCGCCTAAATCCAGNGCAAAACCATCCGCCGANGTATGCCAGATCTGCTGGCGAATGTATTTACCATTGAAGCCAAAGGTGAAACGATTTGTCAAGTTGATGGCTAACGTCACTCCTATGGCAATGTCCTGTGCACCGTAAAATTCACCTGTTCCCTGTTCTTGCCCCACGAGTCTTACCGGTTGCTCATCCATCCCGAAACTAATCACATTTAACCCAATGGCTCCTCGGCCTGGTATAGGAGCAACAATACCGGCAAAAATGTAACGGGTATCAATGAACCAATCGACATAGGTGAAATTCACCTCCAAACCTGTTACTCGTCCTATCCCAGCTGAATTCCAATACATCGCCGTTGCACCCTGAGCCAGTGATACAACTGCTTCCCCTAAACCTGCCGCTCGAGCGCCCACGCCCATCTCCAAAAAAGATGCAGCACTGGTTCCAACATTTGAAATACTTTGGCTATGAATATTAGCGTTGAATATTAGACAAAAGAATAACGTCATAACCAGGACTTGCCGATTCACGAATAAACGTCTTGTTCGACCAAATTTAACGCAATTCATGGGCCGGCACGTATTGGATTGTAAGAAACAAATTTCCTCTGAAAAAATCAATTCACGTTCCTTTTTAACTATTATTCTTTGAAATATAAATATTCATCAGGTTATTATTTAATAACTGCAAAGCGACCAATCTTTTCTCCATTTTTACCGGCATCTACATGATAAAAGTAGATGCCATACGCCACCTCAATACCATCTTTTGTCAGTAAATCCCATGGTTCCCGTCCCTTCTTAAAATCTACATCATGCTTGATCGTTTTTACTAATTTCCCACTGACGGTGAAAATTCGAATGGTACAACGCTGTGGTAAATTCACAAATTCGACGCGCCGTTCGCCTCGACCTGTCAAAGCAGCGGGTTGTTTGGGTTCCAGTACATTTACTGCAACGTACGGGTCCGGCACCACATAAATATCATCCAGCGCTGAATGTAAATTTATTGCTGATTTCCAACCTTGCATTGAAAATTCGTAAATATCGCTTGAACTGAATGGCTTTAACGTTGTAACAAATAGTTTTTCACCCGGCTGTGGTGAGACAGGCTGTTCACCACTTGGAACGTCAAATTCCAGTTTCCAGCCTGAAGTAATATTATTACCAGTTCTTGCAGCAATCAGGGTTAAAATATCTCCGTAACTAATAGTACTATCCGGTTCAATATCTGAACTCTCCCAATCATTAAACTTAAATTCCATCTGCAGGCTATCGGTGATGTTCCAGATTTTAAACTTGACCGGTACACGAAAACTGGGTACCGGCGAAAATGATGTATCAACATATTCATCAAAGAATTCTATTTCAAAATCGATGGGAATACCGACGGATGTTTTACTTATATCAATTTGCAAGTTGCTATTCCCTTGCCATTTAACAGTATTGATCTCCGGTTCATCGTTATTATCTAATAAAATTTTAAACCCATCGATGACTGTCATTTCAAATTCTGAATCATCAAAATTTGCATTTGTGGATAAAACCGTATCACTTGTACTAATTCGAGTTAATGTTAAACCGGTTGTGATATGCTCTACAGTTGTGTCAGTAAACGTGATTCGATAATCTTCGTTTTTTACCGAATCAGGTAAAGTNAATTCTATCTTAATAGNGCCGGTGGCAGGTCCAGTCAAGTGGGTTAGATCAATTATTATTGCAGGTATAGCAACACCTCCAGCCGGTCCCGTTGGCGTCACAACAGCTACATTAGGATCCATAAACGCTATGTTGCCTAACATATCTACTTCTATTATTTTACTAGACTCCGTAGGTGAGATAGGAGATAAATCCATTTTATCGGTTAAACCACGTTCAAAAAAATCAATATCATACCCCTTGTCCACTGCAACAACAGCATAATAGTAGGTCCTTCCATTCACAACATCCGTATCCACATAAGAATGCCGTAATCCAGTATCGCTGCCCATATCATAACTAACGCCTAAGTCTTGCAATGCAATGGGGTGCGCACCAACCAGTCCATCTTTGTAATCAAATTGCACAATGGGNTCCCATAAAATTGGATTGCCAAAAGCATCCGTAATTGTTTTAATATCATTGAAATGGGGATCTGATGAGCGGTAGATCTTATACAATCCAAAGTCGGCACCGTAAATTGGATCACGGGAGTTTTCGGCATCATCCGTCCAAATCAAATATACCTTATTGTCTCCCGGAATGGCAGTTAGAATAGAATTAATGGGGGGTTTGGTAAAATCATAGTCAGCATCGTAAATACGCTGCATGGTTCTTTTATTGCGAATAATATCATCAAAATCATTACCAAATAGACAAGCGATAGCGAATCGCTCAGAGTAACCAGGGGGCAAGTCGAAAAACCCAGACCCGTAAGTGAAAGCTACATCCACTCCAGAAATAGGTGGAGTAAAGAATCCAGGTTGGATTTTNGCCTGCCAGAAATCCTCATCAGCTGACATGTCATGAGATGGCTCTGCCGCAAAATAGCTGGTCAGTCCAATTTGATCAATCTCATCATTATCGGTGAACTCAAAATTAGGCTCGCCTTCATCCGGCACTCCGTTACCCTCAGTACCGTCACTATCCGCACCCGGGTAATCCAAGTCATCGGGTCCAAGACCATCCGAACCCACATCATCATTAATTNGCTCCCTATCCAGAAGCCCATTTCCATTCATATCTTCCCCGGGATCCAGTTGGCCGTTAAGGTTGGTATCCTCAAAATCCCAGACACCATTTCCGTCAAGATCGCTGTACGAAACCCAGTCGCCATCATTATCGATTCCATCTTCCTGACTCTCATCCACCATGCCATCGCCATCATTATCGAACCCATCGATGAGGCCGGGGCTCTGCAAGAAGGCAAAACCGAAATAGCCAATGGTTCGCCCCTGGCGATCCAGGAAATCCAANTCCCACTGCCAGGTGATATCGTCGATTGTGTCGAAGAAGGACGCGTCATCCTCAGCATCTCCTCTCCCCAGGTCGGCGTCTACGTACATGCCCATGATGTTTCGGGGCAACGACTTAGAACTGACATTTTTTACTTGATAGATGGAAATAAGGATATCTTCAGCCAGTGGATGATTCCACTGGTAGTTACGCACTTCTACTTCAAGGCCTACGCCACGGCTGGCCCCGTCCAGAAACGATAATGTATCCTCGGGAAACGGGTAATAGGGAAACTCGTCGTTGGCACGATCATCCATGATATAATAGCTCTCTTGGTCAGCGCGAACGAAGGCGCCAAATTCACCATTCCATCTATTGCGGCGGGACCCCNTATCTCCAGGATGACTGCCTTCCGGCCAATCGTAGGGCCATGTTTCCGGTAAATGGCTCATGGCCGGATATTCAAAAAAATTAATCAGGCGGCTATCAAGCAACCCATTNCGGTTGAGGTCCTCGCCGGGATCGAGTATGCCATTATTGTTTAAATCCTCATCCAGTCCACTGGTGAGAACACCGTCGTTAAAATAGCCAGCTATCGGTTCCCAACCCCAATTGTGGGTTTCTGGTATTGGGACATCACGTGAACCACCAGTGTAGCGTTCGCTAACAATATGCAGTGTGTCGCCTTGATCTGTAATAACCTCGGAAGCAACAAAAAAGACGTATTCAAACCCGTAGAGCACACCACTGCCAACCGGCCATTCCATGCGCGCCTCGACCAAAGTCCGGCTACCAAGATTACCGAAATTAGAGTAGGCTGACCGAATCAAATTACCTGTGTGAATACCTGTACGGTCTAGGAAATAAGGAAAGGCAGTCTTATACAGAGAACCTGAACGAGCTGTATTTTTGGTCTTTACCTCTCCAAAGGCAGTACCGGTAATGCCTACTATCAAAATGAAAAATGCTGCATTTACCAACATTTTAAAACCTTGATTGAATTTCAGAATATTTCTTTTATTTATTTCGTTAATTTTCATTCGCTACCATGTTTTGAAATACCCAGAATAATTTTCCTTAAAATCATTTTAGATTGACCAGTGCTATTTGTCACCAAAATTTAGATTGATTCCAACCTGGATTCTACGGGGTTCAGAATACCAATCCTGATGGTTGTCGATATCCTGCAAGGTGAATAAACCAACCAGACGGTCCTGCTCCAATTGCTCAGTGATGGGATAACGATGGTCACGATTTGCCCGGCCTGTGATTGCATATACCTTTAGCTCGTTGGCCTGATCAAAAAGGTTGAAAACGCGTAAGAAGAGTGAAGCATTTTTCCTCGCCAGTCGAATGTTTTTACTTACGTATAGATCAAGATTGGTCTTCCAAGACTTGAATTCTGTATTTTTAAATTTGGTTTTTAAATCTAACCTGATGGGTTCAGGAGTGTATGGCTGTCCACTGGATATACGCCCAATTAAGCTGAATGTCCATTCCTTACCGGCATGGATGGCCAAGGTGCCATTGAGGGTATGTCGTTGATCCCAATCCAAGGGTAGAACTTGTTTTTCACTTTCACGAGTGATGCCTCCACCTAACCCCCCGGTTGAAATAATAGCAATATTATTCGGGTCTGATTCATTNCCTTTGCTGACCTGATAAGTATAATCCAGAGTTCCCGTGACTACACCGCTTGNTTTTCTGATGGCTAAAGCAATTCCCCGATTAAATCCGTAATCCCGGTTAACCCTTCTGAAATATGTATTAACATTGCCCACCATGCGAATCACCTCCAACCCCAACAAATTGCGAAAATCAGCATAAAACATGGTGACTTCAAAACCCAACCCGGGCGCCAGTTCTTGCTGCAGCCCAACCTCATAGGATATGGTTTTCTGGGGTAAAAGATCGGGATTGCCAACGACGGTTGAATTTAACCCAATTATTTTGTATTCAGAATTATCAAAAATATAAGTAAATGGCGGCAACTTAAAAAAATGTCCATAGGCAACATGGATCACTCCTGCACTAGAGATAGGAAAGGCTATTCCAAGCCTGGGACTGAGTTGAAATTTCGGATCAACATCCAGCAGATCAGTATTGCTGGTTAGTGTTACACTGCCTGGTGCTGGATTCACCCGTGGGTCTGCAAGCACTGCGTGGTCCGGTCGGAACCATTCATAGCGNAACCCAAGGTTGACGATCAGTTCATTCAGCTCAATTGTATTCTGGATATACGCCGCCAGTTCCAAAGGCTGGTGCTCATAAAACAAGTCACTTAAGCCGGTCTCACCAAGAGCAGTCAATTGTGGAACTTCCANTACGGCTGCCTGGGACTGCCCCAGGAATTCACTGAAAATTAGCGTGGTATCAGTGGGGAAATAATTGCTGGAAAAATTATAATTTGATGATCGTACAGGGCTTCGGCTTTGAAATCGGACGCGATGAGATGTACCTTCAATTCCAAATTTGATCAACTGATAATTATCTACTTGCCAATTCCAATCCATTTTACCAAGCAATTTATCAGTCTCTACCATATCTATGCCGGAATTAGTTCCTCCCAGATTGAAACGTCCTCGTGTGGGAGATACTGTCTGTAGTTCACTACTGATAAGATTACGAAATTGATAGGACTCTCTGGAAGATGCAGAGTAGCTGAAATTGATAGAATAAAAAAGCCGGGGACTCAGGGTATGATTTACACTAAAGTTATGCATTTGAAATTTATTGAAGACATGCTTCAGTGCATCGGGTGTATAACGGTAATTGTCATCGTAATCACGACCCGTTTTATTTTCAATAAAAACACTGTATGAGGTACGGACTACCGGCAATGGGCGGAAAACAAATTTTGCATTTAGCGATAGGTGTTGTATCGGGTCCATAGCCACAATTTCACCATTGCCTGTAAAAAGAGAATCCGGAATCTCTATAATACCTCTCCATACGGCCGGATCGTTAGGAAATTTGCGGCGATACCAAGTATCATAAGCAGCAATTTGCCAGGCGTCCTCCGGACGGGCAAGTTGTATACCTGTCAAATAGTTTGTATCCGAAAAATAGCGACCGCTTAAATAAACTCCAATCTTATTGAAAATGGGTAAGGGACCTGATATGCGCCCTTCAATATTCTGGGTGTTGCTGGGGTTCAGTCGATCTAATCCAAGAAAAGGACCTGATTCTCTGCTAAACCGATCGCCGAAGTACAATTTTAATTTCCCCGAATATTGTCGACTCGGGTCTTTTGTAATGATATTGATAACTCCCGACTGCGCCTGACCGTATTCGGCATTGAACGTACCGCTAATAATTTGTAATTCTTGAACATTATCGGTTTCAACACTAAATAAACTGCCGCCCCCAGTCGAGAATTGGTTTGTGATGGGAATACCATCCACCATATAAGCAACATCGCTGGTCCTGCCTCCTCGGATATGAATACCACCGGAATGGTCAACAATTACACCAGCTTGAAGTTGGATCAGGTCAACAATCTCCTGAACCGGTAGATTTTCAATTTGATCAGCAGAAACATAGGCTGTCGTATTGGTTCTATCCATTTGGATGGCCGCCCGCTCTGCCGTTACTGTAACACCCCCTACTTCGATTACGGAAGTGGTTAGGCTAATATTCTCTACAGTGGTTAAGTCGGCAAGCACATTAATAGTCCGTCGACTAATCGCATAGCCGACATAGGTCACAACTATCTCGTGCCGTCCGGGAGGAATATTTAGTACAAAATAAAAACCATCAATATCGGTTGCAGCTCCTAAACTGCTTCCAGCAATCTGAACATTAGCACCTGGTAGTGGATCTCCTGTTTCCAATTCTAAAACGCGCCCCTTTACCTTACCAGTTGTTCCTGCTTGTATTATGACCACCGATAGAAAAATAGTGGCAAATAAAGCGACCATGTGCCACAATGATTTTTGGTATAGTTGGCTAATTATCATCTTTTCCTAAATATGATTTTTTATATGGAATAATTTTTTAAACAAGATTAAATTTCATTATAAACCTGCATCTTAATTTTGGGAGGCAGGAGAATTCCTGCCTCCCAAAATTATCTATTTAGCTTTTGCGGTTTTACTTATTTCAAGTAAACCATCCGGCGAACAAGATTGAATGGGCGTGTCACCCGATCGCTGGAAGGAGCAGTAATCTGGTAGAAATAGATTCCACTGGCTAAACTGCGTCCATGCTGATCTACGCCATTCCAGATAACATNATATGTACCTGCATCCTGACGATTATCAAACAACGTAGCCACTTCTCGTCCGTTAATATCAAAAATGATAAGCGTTACATTACTGGCAATTGGAAGAGTATACTCAATGACGGTGGTGCCATTGAATGGATTGGGGTAGTTTTGACTCAGGGTGTAATGCTGNGGCATCTGCACTCCAGAATTATCCGTGGAAACAAAGTCTTCCAGGTCTGTTGAAATAACGGTGCCGTTATCCACATCCACAGCCCATGGACTGTAGGTAACGAAGTTGTTTGCTCCATCAGGCGGACTATGCATCCGCAGTGCTTCTGAAGATGAGTTTACCGAAACCAGATTTCCGGCCGCATCCACAAAAATATCGCGGATATTGTTACCGCCGCCGCCAGACAGGTTAGTTGTNTCGGTGCCCACGATTGAGAGGGCTGTGGCAAAGCTGAACCCGGACAACAAAGCGCCATCGCTCATGGCATAACCGATAACATTATGCAATGGGCGACCGCCAGTTTGCCTGCGGGCCACGTAGACGCGACCATTGGANTCATCCAGGGCGATCCCAGTAAAAGACGAAGCTGTCGCCATATGAGTGGGNTCNTTATGTGGCGGCGCATCATCTAAACCAATATGCCACATTTCTACAGCAGTAGTACCTGAAATATCCCATTTACTGAGGCCATAAACTAATTCAGTTTCTGCCAGGGTATCTTGCTGTGACTGGGCAATATAGAGATAACCCGAGGCGTCCATTTCAAGGGCGAACGCCCTGGGCAACGTCAGCGAGCCGATAACCACCGTATGGGCACCGGTGAAAACACCAGTACTGGTTCCAATGGCATAAGACCGCACCTCAGCAATATCGAAACCATCGCCATCAGTGGGACCTTCACTATCAGACCCGTAGCGTGAGCCCACCTGCTCTACAGTATAGAGCATACGGTCGGCGCCCTCACCCACTACGATTGCCCGCGAGATGGTGCTATGATTATCCAGTGTATAAAACGATAATACAGTATCAATACTGGCTAAAGACCATCCTGCATCGCCAACTGCCACGCCACCTGTAACGGTTGCGTCACCATTGTTGGCCAGGCTCCACACGTAAACCCGATCATCGGGTCCTACATACACGCTCGTTGGCTTGCCTTCGTTGGCACCCAATGCACCCCAATCAATCCCCGCGTTCCCTGGGGCATACGCTACAGCTTGGTCAAAGCCATAATACTGTCCATCGGGATAATGCATATACAAACCCCTGATTGTCTCACTTCCACCAGCATTGCCAGATGTGCCTCCAGAACGTTCAGTGACATAGACCATGCCAAAGTAAGGACTTGGATTATTATTGTTAGTTGCCACACCAGCGGATGACCAGTACCAACTATCCGGGCCCGTATCGTAACTGAGCAACTCCCAACCATTGGAACCAGTTCCATCAGAGGCGTTGATAGTTACTAAATACACACCACTCGTGGCGGTACCTCCAGCATCCAAGCTGCCGTCCCATGCCACGTCGTTGAATCCTTGATTCGCCCCGTTAACACCAGATGCAAGATCAATTGTTTTGACCGTGGTGCCTTCTGGGTAGGATTTAACTAAAACCTGAACAGTAGTCGCTTCCTGATTGAGGATATATGTGATTGTCGCAGGAAATGACCCAGTGTAGGTTATTTCTACAAAGGAAGCGAAAACATTCGCTTTTACTTCATAAGTACCGAGCAACAAAAATACAATGAAAAACATGTGTTTTATCGCTTTTATCATAATGTTAACTCCTTTTTTTGTATGTTTGTTTGTTTGTTTGTTTGTTTGTTTTCCGATTGGCTATTTAAAAGATGATTGTCATCTCTTTTTTCGACCAATTTAGAAAGTTCATGAAGTATTAATTCTAAAATCACCAATTGAGATATTCGAGCTTGGCAGGAATAGCTCCCTAATAGGTTACTGGGAACTCCCGTAATCAGTGGTAATTGAGTAACATCCGCTAAAGATGATGGTGAATAATTGGTGATACAAATTGTATGAGCACCATACTCTTTAGCNGATNTNACTGCAGANACAATTTCCAAAGTTTCCCCCGAATGAGATATACCAACAATCACATCTTCTGAATTCAATGTGGGGACAGCATTTTGCATAATGGAGCGATCTTGTAGGCAAAAACTTAAAATGCCTAAACTTCCCAACGAATCACAGAATATATGTGCTACGCCTGCCGAACCACCCAAACCTATAACAAGTATTTTATTTGCANGAGATATATGTGATGCAACTTTGACTATTATTTTTTGATCCGAATTGAGAAGAAGTGAATACATTTGCTTCAGAAAGTTTTTTTGTAGAGATTCGTGGATACCATTTCCATTTTGTTTCGGTTCTAATTGATTATAATTAGCACTTCCAACTTTAAGTAACTCAGGGACCAGTGATACTTTAAAATCATCAAACCCCAAGTATCCTATCGCCTTACAGAACCGGAGAACAGTCGCATCACTCGTACTACATTTATTGGCAACCTTTTGAAGAGACNAAAGAATTACTTCATCCATATTTTTCTGAATGTATTCTGCGACTCGTTTTTCAGACGGTCGTAAAGAACTGAAACGTTTATTGATCAAATAAATTGGATTTTTCATTTCAACATTTATCTTATTATTTAGTATTTTAACTTTATTTAACAACAATAGGTGTGATTACGAATAGGTGTGATTACGTCCATTCTCTATGTTGTTTTTACTACCTTTCATCAATATGATTGTTTTCAACACAACATAACTACCCTAAAGTATGGAGTCGAAAATATATTGTCAAGCAATATTTTCATACTATGCAAAAAATTCTCGATGAACTGTCCGCCAACCTTGAGCGTCGTTGAAAAGTCGAACTATTCTATTATCAGAAAGGTGCAAATCATGTGCAAAATGTGAAAAGGATGTTTGTTTTAATGTGTCTCTGTATCTATCGCAATATAGACGGATACAGTTGATTTTTATAAGGTAGATGTCTTAAACCGAAAAGTTCGATGTTTAAGACGAGTGGTACGCCCGGAGGGAGTCGAACCCACGACCTTTGGAACCGGAATCCAACGCTCTATCCAGCTGAGCTACGGGCGCATTATGGTTTTTGGAGAGTGGTTGCTGGTTATTAATGAATAGTAACTGTTCTAACTTACTATTCACCCGTCACAAATCTTTCTGCAGCTTCTACAGTATTTTCCACTAACATGGCAATCGTCATCGGACCCACACCACCAGGTACAGGTGAAATGGCTGTAGCTTTGCCATTTACACTATCAAAATGAACATCACCAACCAATGTATA
>JGI26061J44794_1000824_pt1 | contig 13201 bp, 9 predicted proteins | sample MarorgKNORR_S2LV_5_FD_44794 | JGI IMG/M metagenome (IMG submission 44794) | reverse complement strand
GCGGTTCGCGGCCTCGACCGCCGTGCCAAGCGATCCCCCGCCGATGTTCGCCTGCACCAGCGCGACGCGTTTGCCGTCGATGCGCCGGATCTCGCTTGGCCCCTCGCCGACGGTCAACTCGGCGATCGAGTTGAGCGGGATCGGCGTGGCGGCACCGGGATTGATCGTGAGCTTGCCGACGTCGGCCACCTGTGAGCGATCCTTCTCGGCCAGCCGCACGATGATCGGCACGCGCCGGTCGCGCCGGTTGAACCGCGTGGCCTCGGCGCCCTTGACCATGTCGCGCACCTGGTTGGCCACCGTGCTGAGGTTCAACCCATGGCGGATGATCTGCTGCCGGTCGTAGGTGATCTGTACTTCCGGCGCGCCGCTGCGAAGTGTCGGCTCGACGTCGGCCAGCGCCGGCTCCCTCGAGAGCAGCGCGGTCGCCTCGTCGGAGTACCGCTTCAGCTCCGGCAAATCGTCGCCGTTAATCTGGATGACCACCGGCTTCTTCGAGCTGAACAGCACCGGCCGCGTCACGCGCGTCGTCACGTCCGGCACCTCCGCGAACATCGCGCGCAACTCGCCGATGACCCGCTTCTCGGCTTCCCTCGGCCTGCTGCTCGGCTTGAGCAGCACCTTGAACCGCGCCGAGTGTTCGCCCTCGTCCGAGCGTTTCATGTTGGTTGTGTCGAAGCCGTACATCACCAGCAACGTGTCGATGCCGAACGCCTCCTTGTTTTTCAAAATACTTTTTTCGACACCGCCGAGAATGGCGATCGTCTGGTCCAGCGGCGTGCCGACCGGCAGGGCAGCCTCGAAAGTAAACTCGCTCTGATGCACCTCCGGCAGCAGTTCCGTCTCGAGCTGTTTGCCGACCCACCACGTGAGCGCGAAGCAGCCAACGATCAACGCCAGCATCACGCCGGGACTGGCCAACGCCCAGCGAATGAGCCTCGGATAAACTCCCGAATCGCCGTCCGCACTGTCGGCGATTTTTCCGCCGCCAAGCTTCGAAAACAGCCTCCCAAACTGCGCGCCGATTTTGAGGATGCTTCGGTAGGCGTAAAGCGCCTCGAAAGCCACGATGCGAATCTCCCAAACCAACGTGAGGCCGATCAACTCCAGCAGCAACGAGATGGCCAAGCGCAGCGCAAAGTACGGTGCCGTGAGCAGGAAAAGACGCCCGCTGCGCCGCCGGCTCTCGTCGAAGGCGCGGAACGAACCCCACAGCTTGGCCAAGCGCAGGTTGCCGTCCGCGCTTGGGCCAAAGCGGTTGTCATCCGTGCCGCCCCGCAGGAAAAACCCCTCGAATATCGGGTAAATCGCCAGCAGCCACCAAGCCGATTTGCCGCGATCGTGCAGCCGCTTGGCCAAGGCGGCGAACAGCGGAAAAACGCAGATATTCATCCACACGCTGAGCACCATCAGCGCCGATGCGGCGTACGAAATTTTCTCGAGAATTTTCGGGTCATCGACACCGCGCGTTGACCAGTAAGTGTGGCCAAGTTTGGCCCCGAGCATCAGCACGCCCAGCGTACCCATCGGCAGCAAAATACCCCGCCAAAACGTCGGGAGGTTGATGCGCCCTTTCAGCGAGCCAAGCGCGTGCGTGGCGATGCCGCCTCCGGCCTGCAGCTTAAACCCGGTGCGGCTTGCCAGCATCGGGATGAACAGCACCGCCACAATCAGCGACGCGACAAGCGAGGTAACCACCGTCAGGCCAAGGTCACTGAACACCTGCCCGGCGAGACCCTCGACAAACACCATCGGGAAAAACACGCAGATCGACGTGAGCGTCGAGGCGATCACAGCGCCCCGCACTTCCGTCGTCCCGCGGATGGCGGCGCTGCGGGTCGAGTCGCCTTCTTCGCGGCAGCGGTAAATCGACTCGAGCACCACGATCGACGAGTCCACTAGCATGCCGATGCCCATCGCCAGGCCGCCAAGCGACATGATGTTGAGCGACACATTGAGGAGATTTAGCGGCGCGAACGTCACGAGAATCGAGATCGGAATGCTCAGTGCGATGATCGCTGTCGTGCGGATGTCGCGCAGGAAAAACAGCAGCACGACCACGGCGAGCAGGCCGCCGAGCAGCGCCGTGTTGAGCACCTCTTGGATGCTGTTGTCGATGAAGACCGAGCGGTCGGCGACCACGCGCAGCTTGGCCTGTTCCTCGTTGAACAACTTGCTGGCGAGCGTCGGGCCGCGAAAAAAGTTTTTCATTTTCTCGCGCTGCAACTCTTCCGGGCTTTTTGTTTTGTCCTCCTTTTTTTTGCCGAAGTCGGGCACCTCGCCGACGAGTGCGATGACGCGCTTGGCCACGGCGACCATGTTGGCGTCGGCCTCTTTGTAAATATCGATCTGCACGCTCTCCGCGCCGTCGGTGCGGGTGAGCATCTCGCGGTCGCGCTGCCCGTGCACCACTTGGCCAAGGTCTTTCACTCGGATCTCGCGGCCCTCGCGGCGGAACACGATCGTGTCGGCGATTTCCTCGAGGGTTTGGTATTCGTTGATGGTGCGGATCATGTATTCCGCGCCGCCCTCGCGGATGCGGCCACCGGCGGCGTTGATGTTTTCCGCGCGCAACCGGCTGAGCACTTGGCCAATCGAGAGGTTCACCCGCTGCAGCTTGGCCTCGTCGATCAACACATGAATCTCCTCCTCGAGCCCGCCGCGAACTCGCGCCGCCGCGACACCTTTGATCGGCTCGATGAGCCGCTTGACCTGCAGCTCGGCGATGCGCCGCAGTCGCCGCAAGCCTGCGTCGCCCCGGTACTTGGTGCTGCTGGAGCCGGACAGGCTCAACTCCATCACCGGGTCAAGCGACGGGTCGTAGTGCAGGAGCAGCGGCTTCTCCGCCTCGCGCGGCAGGTAAACGAGGTCGAGTTTCTCGAGTGTGTTTTGGATGGCATCGACCATCGGCGTGCCCCAGGTGAACTCCAGCACCACGTCGCTCACGCCGGCGCGGCTGATGCTGCTGATCTCGTTGAGCCCGCTGACGACGCCGAGCGCCTCCTCGATCGGGCGGCTGATGTCGTTCTCGACCTCTTCCGGCGCGGCGCCGGGGTACTCGGTGCGGACGGTGAGGGTCGGGTAACTCATCTCCGGCATGAGCGTGACCGGCAGTTGGCCAAGCGAGAAATAGCCGAAAACGACGGCAGCTAAAAACACCATCAACACCGCGACCGGCCGGTCGGTGGTAAAGTTCGGATTGCGATGCGGAGGCTCCATGCCGTTGCGGGAGGCGAGGGATTACGTCCCGCTCTTGCTGGCGGCCGGGGCGTTTGTGCTGGCGGCGGTGGCGGTTTCTTCCGCGTCCGGGTCGGGATCGCCGACTTCGCGGATCTTGGAATTCTCCTTCAGTCCGGACTGCCCGGCGATGACGACTTTTTCGCCGACGGCAAATCCGCCAGTTGGCTCGATGTGCACTTTGTCGGCGTTTTGCGGCAGGACCAATTGGCGCTTCACGCTCCTCACGCCGTTGGTGTTGGTGTGCAGTTTGTAAGCGAACGTCTGGTCGTTGTCGTACACGATCGATTTTTTCGGGATCAACACGGCGTCCTGCTTGGTCTCGAGTACCAGCTCGACATCCACCCACATGCCGGGGCGCAGCGCGCCGAGCTCCTTCACGCCGACGGTGACCTTGACCGTCCCGGCCCGCGCCTCGACGATCGGCGAGATGCGTTTCACGTAGGCGGGGAAAACCTTGTCGCCAAGCGTGCTGGAGATCAGCCGCGCCGCCATGTCCGGCCGGAGCTGGGGCAGGTATTGCTCCGGCACATGGACGACGGCGACGGTCGACTCGAAATCGATGATTTCAAAAATGGTCGAGCCGGTGCTGACATTGTCACCGACCTTCACGGAGCGCAGGGTGATGGTGCCCTTGATGGGGGCGCGCACCTCGGTGTACTCGAGTTGGCGCTGGGCGGTCTCGGCGGACAACTGGCGTTGGTTCAGGTCGAACTTTGCGTTGCGAAAAATCTGCTCGCTGATGAGGCTGTCCTTGTAAAGGTTCTCCTGCCGCTCGTACTCGATGCGCGTTTTCTCGAGTTGGCTCAAGGCTTGGTCGTGGTCGTTTTTCTGCCTGTCGTTCTCGAGCCGAAGCAACACTTGGCCTTTGTCGACTTTGTCCCCTTCTTCGACGAGCAACTCGATGGCCGGGTTGCTCGTGCGGGCCTTGACCTCCACCTTGATCTCGGCCTCAAGCGGGGCGGAGCGCTCGAGGATCGATTCGATCATCCCGCGCTTCACCTCGGCCAGTTCTACCAGCACCGCTTTTTCTTTTTGCGACTTGCCGGTTTTTTCTTCCCCTGTTTTTGCGGAGAACTCCGCGCCGCATCCCACGAGCGCCAACGCGCATGCGGGGAGGGTCGTGTGGCGTATCAATGATTGAACTGTTCGATTCATGCAAGAAACCAGTGCCATTCACTACACCAATGAATCCCAAATAGTTACGATGAAACGGGAAACTTGGCCAAGCGATGGCGCGAGGCCGATTGTGCGGCAATGGAGCGGGAGGGGCAAGTTCCACCTTGCCCCATTTCAAAGCTAATTTGGGACGAGGTGGAACTCGTCCCTCCCGGGAAGGCGTCACGTGGTGACGGCGAGCAGCAGCGCCAAGCCAAGCGCGATGCGGTACCAGCCAAACGCCACGAACGTGTGCGTCTCGATGTAGCGCAGCAGCCATTTGACCGACACAAACGCCGTCACCGCCGAGACCGCCGTGGCCAAGGCCAACTGCCCCCAGTCCTCCGTCACCTCCTCGGCGCGGATCGCCTTGAACACCTTGTACGCGCCGGCCGCCAACAGTGTCGGCACCCCGAGCAGAAACGTGAACTCGATTGCCGGCATGCGCCGCAGCCCCATCAGCAGCGCGATCAGAATCGTCGCCCCGGAGCGCGACGTGCCGGGGAACACCGCCGCGAGCAACTGCCCAAAGCCAACCGCAATCGCGATCGCCCAAGTGACCTCCGCCAAGTTTGCGCGGCCGCCGATTTTTTTTTCGATCACGACGAACAACACCCCGCCGACGAGCAGCGCCACCGCCACCGGCAGCACCGTCTCCGGCAACTCAAAGCCAAGCGTGTCGATGAGCAGTCCGCCGACGCCGGTGATGCCGAACGCGACGAGCAGCTTGGCCAAGTAGTCGCGCGCCTCCGGTTCGCGCCAGCGGAGGGTGAGCTGCTTGACGCGGTCGGTGAAGTTGAACAGCACCGCGACCACCGCGCCGCTCTGGATGGCGATGTTGAAAAGATCCGACTGCGGTGTCAGCCAACCAAGTTGCTGCGGCACGAGCAGGTGGCCCGTCGATGAGATGGGAAGAAACTCGGTGATCCCCTCGATGATCCCGAGGAGAATAGATGTCAGCCAATCCGGCACGCCGGTTGTTTGACAACATCGCTTGGCCAAGCGCAAGAAGTTTCAAGTTTCAAGCAGGGGCACGGATTTCACGGCTCGCTTACTTGATCTGATCCCAGATTGGCTCCAAGTCCGGATCCATCAGCGCCACTTCGCGGATTTTTTCCGGGTCGCCGATTTTTTCCGCCGCCTGAAACCAGCGCAGCGCCAGCACCAAGTCGCCGAACTGGCAGGCGTAACAGGACAGGTTGTAGGGGATGGCCTCGTTGTCGGAGAAGCGCTCGCGGATCGGCTCGAGCAGGTCGAACGCCTCCTGCCCTCGCTTGAGGTAGAACAGTGCGTTGGCCTGATTGATCCAGCCGCCGGGATCGTCGGGGTGAAGATCCACCAAGGTGCCGCCTATTTCAGCGCAGCGTTCCCAGTTTTTGTTGCGGGCGTGGATGTGCCACTCGAGGTGCAGCACTTCGTGGTGTTCGCGATGCTCGGCCGACACCTTGGCCAAGTCGGCCAAGGCTTCGTCGGGGTTGCCGAGCTCGAGCCAACCGCTGGCCGACGAGAGGTGCAGGCTATCCGGGGGCGGGATGTCTGCTGGTAAGTCGTCGCTCATTCGCCGGTTGTTTGCTCGGTGAGTACTTTCACGGACGTGACGCCCGCCGCCTTGGCTGCGTCCATTATCTTGACGATTTTCCCCCACGGCGCGCCGGTGTCGGCCCGAATCGAGAGTTCCAGTTCCGGGTTGTCGGCGAGGCGCTGTTTCAACTCGGCCTCGAGGTCGGCGGCCGCCACTTCGCCGGTTCCAAAAAAGTAGTGCGGCGGCTCCTTCGCCACGGTGATGATGAGGCTGTCGTTCACCGCCTGCGCGGCCTTGGCCTGCGACGACTCCGGCAGGACAAGCGTCACGGCGGCTTGGTTCGTGAACGTCGTCGATACGACCATGAAAATGAGCACCACCATCAGCACGTCGATCAGCGCCACGATGATGACGGTGGGCGGCTTTCGGTTTTTGCGGAGGAGAAATCGCATGGGCGTCACGGCGGCTACTTGCCGGGCTTGACCGGGTACTGTCGGCGCAGGAACTTGTCGAGCATCGTCTCCATCTCGATGGCGAATGTCTCGACTCGCTTGCTGTAGATGCTCCACGCGACGAGGGACGGGATGGCAACGCTGAGACCCGAGAGCGTGGCGTAGAGAGCGAGCGAGATGCCGCTGGCAAAACGGGCGGTGTCCACCTGGTCCGAGGTCATCTCGCCGAAAATCTCGATCAACCCGAACACCGTGCCAACCAAGCCCAGCAGCGGCGCAATGCCGGTGATGATCTCCAGCACCACCAAGCCGCGCTCCATCCGGCTGACCTCATGCCGGGCGCGGGTCTGCAGTGCCTCGACATTGTCCGGCTTGGCCCATTCGAGGTGCTCGATGGCGGCCGTGGTCAGGCGCGAGAGCGGGGTGTGCTCATGTTGCTGGCAGAACCGCAGCAGGGTGTTCACGTCGCTGCGCGTCTCGCAATGCTCCAGGCTGTCGGTCAGCGGCTGGGGAATGATGGATCTGCGGCGCAGGGCGTAGCCCCGCTCGATGATGAACGCAAGGCTGATCACCGAGGTGACTCCGAGCAAAAATAGAATGAATGTGTGCATACAATAAAACGGGAAAACCTGACGGTATCGCAGGGCGGTGGATTCAATCGGCAATCGACCATCCGAAGCAAGCCGAAACCGGCGCGATCAGTCGTCGAACCACTCGTCCCCGGGGTCGAACGCCGGGATGGGGATGTTGATAATCTTCAGCCGCCCCACCGCGCGGTGACGGCAGCCGGGCTTGATGTAAACGGCGGTCATCGGCTTGACCGGCACCCGGTCGCCGTCCAGCTCCATGTGCCCTTCGCCCTCGAGGACGAGGTAAATTTCTGTCATCCGCTTGTGGTAATGGACGGCCGAGTCGCGCTTGATATCGACCTCGTGCAGGCTGGCCACCACGCCCGGTTCGCCGACGAAAGCGCGCTTGGCCAAGCCGCAGGGGCAAGGGGTTGGCTCGACTTCGTCCAGTTGCTCGATCAAATAATTCGCCATGACACCGAAGAGTTTGGGCCGCAATTACTTGCGCTGCAAGGAACTTGACCGATTGGAGTTGAGGAGAAAAAAACACTACAAATTGTGGTAAAAAAAACTTGATGCCCCAACAAATTGTGGTAACACTCATCCCGTTGCCCAGCTCGACCGAGCGTTCGAGAGCGGTTGATTGAATGAGATCGCTCCCAAGCACGGTTATTTTGCCCCAAACACCCGAGACGCCTGACAACCCATGATCGATGCAAACGACTCTTTAACCGCGCCCACCTCCCGCGCACCACGACGCTCCGCTTCCCCCAAAGTCACGACCCCAAAAAGGGGCAGCTTGGCCAAGGGCAAAAAGCGACAGGGCATCAAGGTCGAGCGGGTGTTCAGTGATGCCAAGCGGAATCCCTACGACGAGATCGAGTGGGACACCCGCACGGCGGAAATCACCGACGAAGGCGGCAAGATCATTTTCAAGCAGGAAGACGTCGAGGTGCCCAAGAGCTGGTCGCAGCTTGCGACCAAGGTCGTCGTCTCGAAATATTTCTATGGCCAACAGGGCACTCCGGAGCGGGAGACGTCCGTTCGCCAACTGATCCATCGCGTGGCCCGCACCATCGCCGATTGGGGCGTCAACGACGGTTACTTCAGCAAAAAGGACGGCGAGGTTTTTTACGAGGAATTGTCGTGGCTCTGCCTGAACCAGTACGGCGCTTTCAACTCGCCGGTTTGGTTCAACGTCGGGCTGCATCACGAGTACGGCGTGGGCACCGACTCGGCCAAGGGCAACTGGCATTACGACGAGGCGCTTGGCCAAGCGAAGCGCGCCACGTCGCAGTACGAGTACCCGCAGGGCAGCGCCTGTTTCATCCAGTCTGTCGATGACGACTTGGAGTCGATCCTCAAGCTGGCGCACAGCGAGGGGATGCTCTTCAAGTTTGGCTCCGGCACCGGCACCGACCTGTCGCCGATCCGGTCCAAGCGCGAGACCATCAGCGGCGGCGGAATCCCGAGCGGCCCGATGTCGTTTCTCCGGGTGTACGACCAGGTGGCCAACGTGGTGCGTTCCGGCGGCAAGACGCGCCGCGCCGCCAAGATGAACACCATCCGCGACTGGCACGGCGACATCGAGGAATTCATCGACGCCAAGCAACTCGAGGAGAAAAAAGCGTGGGCACTGATCGAGCAAGGCTACGACGGCTCGTACAACGGCGACGCCTACGGCAGCGTCATGTACCAAAACGAGAACCTCTCGGTGCGTGTCAGCGACGAGTTCATGCAGTCCGCACAGGACGGCGGCGACTGGTGGACGCGCGCCGTGACCACCGGCGAGAACCTCGAGAAGAAAAATGCCACCGAACTGCTGAATAAAATCTCCGAGGGCACATGGATCTGCGGCGACCCCGGTTTGCAATACGACGGCGCGATCCAAAAGTGGCACACCTGCAGCGGCACCGAGCCGATCCACTCGACCAACCCCTGCTCCGAGTACGTATTCATCAACAACACCGCCTGCAACTTGGCCTCGCTGAACTTGATGCGCTTCAAGCGCGACGACGGCGTGTTCGACATCGACCGCTTCAAGGCGGCGGTGCGCCTTTTCATCACCGCGCAGGAAATCCTCGTCGATAACGCCAGTTACCCGACCCAGCCGATCGCCGAGAACTCGCACATTTTTCGCACGCTTGGCCTCGGCTTCGCCAACTTGGGCTCGCTCGTCATGAGCTACGGCCTGCCGTACGACTCGAACGAAGGCCGTGCGTTGGCCGGCGCGATCACGTCGATCATGACCGGCCATTCGTACGAGCAATCGGCGGAGCTGGCCGGCGTGAAAGGCACGTTCGCCGGTTATCGCGATGCCAGTTGCAATCACGTGACCAAGCCGTTGGCCAAGGACAACGTCGAGTCGATGCGCGCCGTCATGAAATTGCACCGCGCCGCCGTGGAGGACATCCAGCCAAGCGACGATTTCGGGTACTTGAAAGACGCCGCTCGCGACTGCTGGGAGGAGGCCTTGGCCAAGGGCGACCAAAATGGCTACCGCAACGCGCAGGTCACCGTGCTGGCGCCGACCGGCACGATCGCGTTTTTCATGGACTGCGACACGACCGGCATCGAGCCGGACATCGCGTTGGTGAAGTACAAACTGCTCGCCGGTGGCGGCACGTTGAAGCTCGTGAACCGCACCGTGCCCGACGCATTGTCGCGGCTGGGCTACACAGTGGACGAGGTGAAAAACATCGTCGCCCACATTGAAGAATTTGACTCCATCGAGGACGTCAAGGAGAACGGGGAAACCCACAGAAGCGGGCTCAAGCCCGAACATCTGGATGTGTTCGATTGCGCGTTCAAGCCGTTCCGCGGCGAGCGCAGCATTCACTACATGGCACATTTGAAGATGATGGCCGCTGCCCAACCGTTTATAAGCGGCGCCATATCCAAGACCGTCAATCTCCCTCGGGAGTGCTCGGTCGCGGATATTACCGACGCCTACACACAGGCGTGGAAACTGGGACTCAAGTGNGTCGCGATTTATCGCGATGGCTCGAAGCGGTCCCAACCGCTCAACACCGCCAAGACCGGCGAGGGAACCGAAAGGGAACTCACCATCACGGCGGANGAGCGGATCAAGGAACTGGAGGATCAGTTGGTCGGTCTGCAAAAACAGATCGACCAACCTCTCCGCCGGCGCCTGCCCGAGACCCGCCANGCGGTGACTCACAAATTTGACATNGCCGGCCACGANGGCTACCTGACGATCGGCCTGTTCGAGGACGGCACACCCGGCGAGATGTTCATCACCATGGCCAAGGAGGGCTCGACCATCGGCGGCCTGATGGACAGCGTCGCCGCGCTGACGAGTCTCTCCCTGCAATACGGCGTGCCGCTCGCCGCGCTGGTGCGCAAGTTCAGCCATCAGCGGTTCGAGCCGTCCGGCTTCACCAAGAACCCGCAAATCCGCCGTGCCTCGTCGATCATCGACTACGTATTTCGCTGGATGGGCATCCAGTTCATCCCCGGTTACCTTGAGAGAACCACGGGCGACACCAGCCAGCAGGAACTGAACATCCCCGGCCTCCAACAGGCCGAGGCCCAGCACGTCAACAAGCCGGTCGTTGAGTTGCCGGTGGCCAGCGGCGGAGACGGCGAATCGGTCGATCACGCCGCGACGCATTCGCACAGCCACGACGCCTCAACGATCAGCCAGTCTGTGGCGCATTTCATGGAGGACGCACCGGCCTGCACGACCTGTGGCCACCTCACCGTCCGCAACGGCGCCTGCTTCAAGTGCCTCAACTGCGGCGAGAGCCTGGGCTGCTCTTGAGCCAAGCTCTTGGCCAAGCGGGTGAGATTGCGCTTGAACTGCCGGCGAAAAAAAACCAATCAAGGGGGAGCGTGACAGAAGCTAACGGGTTCAATCTGGAAAAACTGGTCAGCCAGTTTCAAATCGTGGCCGAGTTCGAGGAGGGCCATGAGTGGACCAAGGGCCACATCAACGACACCTACATCATCACCTGCCGGCAGGGCGGCACACCCATCCGCTATATCCTGCAGCGCATCAACCACCACGTTTTCCGGTACCCCGAGCTGGTCATGCAGAACGTCAAGCTCACCACCGAGCATCTGCGCAAAAAAATCGGCGCAGACGACACGCGTGACCTGACGCGCCGCACGATGACGCTCGTGCCGACCCGGGGTGGCGCGCCGTATTACCGGGATCGCGACGGCAATTACTGGCGGGCCTATGTGTTTATCGAGCGGGTGATCTCAATGCATGTTGCCGAACAGCCGGCTCAGGCCGGCCAAGTGGGCCGCGCGTTTGGCCTGTTCCAAAAACGACTCGCCGACCTCACGCCGGAGAAGGTGCAGGAAACCATCCCCGGGTTTCACAACGGCCTGCTGCGGTTTGAGGCAATGGAAAAAGCCGCTGCCGCAGACACCGCCGAGCGGGTTGCCGGGGCGCAGGCCGAGATTGATTTCTGCCGCGAACACCGCGCCGTCGTCAGCCTGTTGCTCGATGCCCAAGCGCGGGGCGATCTGCCGCTGCGCATCACCCACAACGACACGAAGATCGACAACGTGCTGTTCGACCGCGACAGCGGCGAGGTGGTGTGCATCGTCGATCTCGACACGGTGATGCCGGGGCTGGCGCACCACGACTTCGGCGACATGATGCGCACGCTCACCAGCCCCACCGACGAGGACGAGCGCGACTTGGCCAAGGTGACCATGCGGATGGAATATTTTGAGGAACTGGCCAAGGGCTACCTTGCCGAGGCCGGTGAATTCCTGTCCCAAGCCGAGCGGGATCACCTCGCGATTTCCGGCAAGGTCATCACGCTCATCTTGGGCATCCGCTTCCTGACCGATCACTTGAACGGCGACACCTATTTTCGCGTGCATCGCGAGGGGCAGAACCTCGACCGCGCCCGGGTGCAGTTCAAGCTGGTGGAATCGATGCTGGCGCAGGAGGAGGCGATGAAGTCTTTCATCGCCGCGCTGGGCTAACCGGCGTTGGCCAAGCGCTCTTCCGCTTGGCCAAGCGGCTCGGGCGAGGCGTCGCGCAAACGGGAAACGATCGCCGGCAGTTTCTCGAGTACCCAGTCCACGTCCGCCTCCGTGTTGTCCAGCCCGAGGCTGAATCGCAGCGAGCCTTTCGAGCGCGACAACGGCACGCCCATGGCCTGCAACACGTGCGACGGCTCGATGGAGCCGGTGGTGCAGGCCGAGCCGCTCGAGGCGCAGATGCCTTCGCGGTCGAGCAGCAGCAGGATCGCCTCAGCCTCGACGCTGTCGAAACCGATGTTGGTCGTGTTCGGGAGCCTCGGCTCGCCGCCGCCGTTTCGCACAGAGCCGCGAACCGCCTGCAGAATGCCCCGCTCAAGCTTGTCGCGCAGGGCGCGTACCCGCGTGTTTTCGTCGTCAATGTGCCCCAGCGCCAGCTCGGCCGCTTTGCCGAAGGCGACGATGTTGGCGACGTTCTCGGTGCCGCCGCGTTGGCCGCGCTCCTGTCCGCCGCCGACGATGTACGGCTCGAACGGCGCGCCCGGCTTCACGTACAGCAGGCCGATGCCCTTGGGCGCGCGCAGCTTGTGGGCGGAGAGGGAGAGGAAATCGACGCCGAGCTGCCGCACGTCGATCGGCAGTTTGCCGGCGACTTGAATGGCGTCGGTGTGGAACAACACGCCGCGGCTGCGGCAGATCGCCGCGAGTTCCTCCACCGGGAACAGCACGCCGGTCTCGTTGTTCGCCCACATGAGCGAGACGATTGCCGTGTCGGGCTGTATCGCGTCCTGCAAATCGCAGAGGTCGATGCCGCCGTCGAGGTCCACCGGCAGGAGCGTCGACTCGTAGCCGCGCTTCTCGAGTTGTTGGCAAAACTTGATGTTGGCCGAGTGCTCCACCGCCGAGGTGATGACGTGCCGCTTGGTGGGGTTGCAGTGAAGCGCGCTTTGGATGGCGGCGTTGTTGCTCTCGGTGCCGCAACTAGTGAAGACGATGTTGCGCGGGTCGGCGCCGATGAGCTTGGCCACTTGTTCGCGTGCCTCGGCGATCATGCGGGCCGGGGCGTTGGCCATGTCGTACGCGCTCGACGGGTTGCCCCAATGCTCGGTGAGGCACGGCAACATCGCCTCGACGACCTCGGGCGCGACCCGCGTCGTGGCGTTGTTGTCGAGGTAAACCAGTCGTTCGTTGCTCATCGGCTTGGCCAAGCGCTTGGCCGTTCAGACGTTGAATTTAAACAGCATCACGTCGCCTTCCCGGACGACGTATTCCTTGCCTTCCATTCGGTAAACACCCTT
>JGI26061J44794_1000822_pt1 | contig 13221 bp, 9 predicted proteins | sample MarorgKNORR_S2LV_5_FD_44794 | JGI IMG/M metagenome (IMG submission 44794) | reverse complement strand
CCTTGGATTTAATGGTGATTGGGTTGTCATCGGCGTCCACCATTTCGGTCTGCTCGGTAAAATTTAAATAGGTCTGCCCGGCGGTATTGGCGGTAAAAACGATGGTGGCAATATCCCCGGTGCCGCTGACGCCGTTACCTGCGCCCATATAAAAGGTGTTAATATCCAGCGTACCGGCGCCGTCGTTCTCATAGATAAAGATGGGGGCGCTCACGGTCGATCCGCCCAAAAAGGTGCCCGCGGCCACGCTGGTGACGGTCAGGCGGGTATAATCAAACTGTACCTGGGCGTGAACGCCGCCAAGGTTGTCCACTTCCATCACATAAATCTTTACGGAGGCAGTGCCGCCCACAGTGGTCTCGGCCACACCGGGGTTAAAGGTAATGCCGGGCACATCTGAATCTTCCACATCCAGAACGTTGTCGAACAGTAAGTTGGGAATCTCGCAAGCGGTCAATAGCAGTGCAAGGGCGGTGCATAATGGTTTAATCCAGCGCAATGGATAACCTCAGTTGCGGGGCGTTCAGCTCCGGGTTGAAGGCCAGTTCAAAGCGGGGGAAGTTCCCGGAAGCCAGCTGGGATTTATCCAGCATGTAGGCATGGAAAACATTGGTGGCGTAGGTCAAACCCAGGAGGGTGCCGTAAATAATAATCTTGTTATTGGCGCGCTTGGTGTCGCTCAGATGGTCTTTGGAGGTGGCCTTGTGGCTGCGCAGGTCGACCAGTTTGGTGGCATCCATATACAGCCCGTGGAACTCGATGGCCTTGGCCTTGGATGATTTGTAATTGTTGCGGGCGTTATATAGCATGAACCCCATCAGGGCGCCGCCGCCCATGACCATTCCGGCCATGGTATTGTCCTTATAATATAACTGACCCCATCCGGGCACCAGGGCAGAACGGACGGTGGCCTTGTAGTTCAGTATAAAATTAGCCAGAACATCGGTTAACCTTTCGCCGCTCTTGTCCTGTTTTTCCAAGAGGTAATCGGGGGGCTCCAGGCCCATCATCAGCCAGGCCAGGATCTCGATCTCGGTGATCATGCCATCCACCGGGCCGGTGTAGGTTACATTCTTGGTGCGCTCGGCCGTGCCGGTCTGCACATTAAACATTTTAACATCAATGGTGTAGGTATCACCCAGTTTTCCAATGGCGCCATTGATCATAAACTCTACCCCCAGTAGGGCACCCACTTCTGCAGCACACTCTTCAGAGGTACAGCCGGCCTGCTCATAGCCCTGCTCCTGCATTACTTCGGTCATCTGGCGCCGATCCACCAGTATCGCCCGGCCCGTGCTGTTAATTTCTGTGGCAAAGCGATCAGTCAGTGTCTGGGCTTCCAGGGCGTTGATGCCCCGGGGCTCAAAATCCAAAATAGCCACCGTAATGGTGCCCGTATCTGCAACGACAGTTTCAAGCTCCACCCGCTGGGCGCCGATAATCTGCCAGCCCAGGTCTTCCATTTTGCTTACCAACCCGCCCACAGGTCCTTCGTAAGTAATGGTTTCGGTGCGCTCGGTGGCGCCGGTAGATACGGAGACCCATCGGGCCTCTACTGTATAGGTGTCGCCCAGCTTGCCGATGGCGCCGCCAATCATATACTGAGCACCGAGCAGCTGACCTACTTCTGCCGCACACTCATCGGTGGTGCAGCCGGACTGCTGTAAACCCTGCTCTTCTAAAATCTTTTCCAGAATTTTTCGATCCAGGAGGCGTACCACACCCGTGCTAGACACGGTAGAGCGCAACCGTTCTACCAGGGATTCCACTTCGTACGTAGGGAGGCCGTTATTTTCAAAATCCAGGACGGCCACGGTGGGCATAGCATCCGGGGATAGTGGAGCTGCCATGGTAAGAGGGGCAGCGACGTCGTCCTGGGGTGGCACCGAAACGGCGGCGGTGTCTGTCACTTGTGCACTGAGACACGTTAACGCAAAAAGAAAAATAATGATATGTTTTATTTGTGACACTTAGCCGATTTTATTTTTATTAGTAACAAGACTTTGGGTATCCTCAAGTTTATATTTTTTCCGAAGGCGGAACGGAGGGTGATTTTAAAGTTGATTCCTATATTATGTGTATTGTACCCTGCAGTGATATAGGAACATATTTGAATGGGTAATCTGCCGATACATGTTTGAAAAGTTAGGCATATTTCAATGAATGGTTCAATAGAAATAGAATATGCGTATATTTGTGTAATATATTTTTAACAATTATTTAACAGTCCGAGGTAAACTATGTTAAAAAAATATGCGAAATCGCTACAATTTCGAGGGATGGACGATTGTTCCTCCCAGATACTTTCGGAATTATATGAATGTTTTCCAAAAGACCTGACGATCAAACAGCTAGCCAAAAAAACCGGTAAAAACGAGCAGGCTATCAAAAATAAGGTCAGGGCCATGGAGCGGCGCAATATTCCCATACAAATGAAGAATGGGTCGCAGCGGGAACCCTGCGTGCATACCAGCCTATTTGAACCGGTTTCCTGGATTTTAAAAGAAAAAGAAAATGCTCAGCTGGCGCTGGATGATTTCGTAAACATCAAACCGAATGCCAACCAAAAAACCAATAAGAAAAAGAAAATCGTCGCCCGAATCTATAAAGAATATATAGAGCAGATGGACGAGCTGATTGACCGTTGGTACTCTTTGCAACTAATTCAAAATCTTAAGGATGAATAATCGCAATAAACTATATAGAGTTCAGCCTATAACTTTATCTTAAAATATTTCATTACCAGCCGCTTTTTTGTTGTGACCTGCAGCATCAATAATCATAATAGCCCCCCTTTACCTAAAGGGTAGAAAAATAACGTTTCGCTTCTTTCATCACCTTCAGAGATAATAATACGTTCCCGATTTCAGGTGAGGCAGAATAACCATCACTAGAAATGTGCACACAACCGTTGTATCAATGAAGGGTAAGCACATGGCGCGTCTCATGAATGGGAATTGCGATATTTTACTTTGGCGGTATGTTACTTCTGGTCTTCGTCCGGAAGTGAGCTTTCCGGTTCTTTAATTTTCTTATTTTCGGGAATAGGTGAAGGCCCGCCACTACCCGAATCTCCCTTTCCCTTCCTTCCTTTAAAACTGGTAATCGTCAATCCGAGAGAAAGGTTTAGTCCTTTCATGCTATGAATCCACATGCCGTTTCGGAATGAAAACCCAAAATCAATTAAAGTGGGGCCGCCGTGAAAGCCTAGCCCCATGCCCAATTCAGTACGATCCATGCCTTCCCAGGAAAATCCAATTCTTAATGGCATCGTCGGGAAACGGTGCAATTCAACACCTATGGCCCAACGCCAACGGGAATGGGCATACAACCGATTTTCGAATCCTGTGGTCAGGTCAGAAGTGACTAGAAGGTCATCTTTCCGATAAGACATTCCAAATCGAAAGATAGATGGATAACGGATATTGAATTCTTTTGGCTTCCCATTTTCATCCACATTTTTAACAATTTTTGAACTGCTGGAAAAAATAGATCCTGAAGACAGATTGTCCGCACGAAGTGAATCAATTGTATAGGTATACAGCACGGCCACACTATCGGATAAACGTTCTCCTTCCCACTTAAACGGATACTTCATGATATCTTTAATAAAGGATGGTTTATTCCATCCGATGGTTCCTAAGGCGTTAATAAGAGAGACACCGAACCGCATGCCATTGAATTTCTTTCGTAGCAATACCAATATCCAACCCATACCCTGCCCCGCCAAATCCCTGCCTTAAATAGTATGATCCGGAACCATAGACGGCCTGGGGCGTGGTAATAAAATTCGCCTTGCTTGAATCTGGGTCAAGGCCCATGTAGAACAATCCCTGAAGATATTTCAGGGTAAACCCCAAAGCGAATGACCCATAAGGTACCGCAAAAGAAAACCCTATTTCATTCACACCCATAATCTCGTAACCGATTGTCATATCAATTTCAGGATTATTAGCATTCCCTTCCAGCATCAACCTTGCCATACCCGCCGGGATGCTGGATGAACCCATAAAAAGAAAATTAGCGGTAAGAGCCATATTTCCGGAAGCATAATTGACCCCTGGTATGGCCAATTGACCCATCATATCAAAGGTGAGCCCCCCACTATTTTCAAGTCGGTTAATAATGGTTGTTTTTTCATCATGATCCAACGTGTCTCCACTGAGCGCTTTCATTGCTGCCATGGATAAATAATTATTTCCGATCCCAAAATCAAGGCCCCCAAACTGAATCATAAATGGTTTATCTGTTTGAAATGCAATTAAAGCAGGATTGAATCCAACCGAATAGATTCCTTCAGCAATGGTAGAGGTCGCACCAGCCAAAGCTACGGAACGGGGATCTCGTTTTTGGCCATGGGAAATAGCCATCGTCAATACGAGAATAAAAATTGGATTAAACTGTTTCATCGCTTGTATGGGTTTTCCCCCCATTGAGCTATATTAGACGTGTTTTGAATTTTACTGCTGCTCGAACTGATGGTGAAATACCACCCGTTCATATCACGAACTGAACCGCCGGTTGATTGCACACGGATTCGAATACTGTCTCTCAGTGATGCACTCAAAGAAGCAATACCGGTGGTGGCGCTTGGTACCCAGTTGAATGAATCTACATTGGCTAATTCTGTTGTAATGTCCGTCCAGCCATCGTCGGTATCCACATCGGGGTTAGATCCGGCAAAGTAGGCTAAATCCACCTGGGATATGTGCCAAATGTTTTCCATGCAATCGTGAGTTCTTTATCCTGATTCAATGATTGGTTTCCATTGGGATATTTAACCACAATCTCATCCGGTGCAGCGCTGGTCAATCCTGTGCTGCTTAGAGTAAAAGTAATATTTGAATTAATATCAATATAGTCCAGGGTGGTTAAATAAACCTTTTTCCCATTCGAACCATTCAGGTGAAACCGTGGTGCCATAAATGGCTGGCCCGGATTCGTCATGAGCCGGATGCGGGATGTGGGGATGGGACTGCTGTAAACGGCAAAGCCTGGATCTTTCACTTGCCCTGCATGGACACCGGCGTTTGTTGCGGGATAAAAACTCACAGGCTCGGGCAATGGGATTTTCATTAACGTATCCACATAAGAAATAACCGTATCCATGCCAGACCCCGTGGTCTTTACTAAATAAGCCATACCATCCACACAGTCAGCGATATCATCCATCACATCAAAAATGAAATAATTCCCCGTCTTTGGATTTAAACTGTCGCACTTGGAAACAATATAAACGCTGTCCGAACTGGCCCAATTCTTTTTTACTACCATTGAGTCTTTGAATGAAGAAAGTGCGCTGACTGTCGTATTTAAGGGGAAGAAACCCAGGTTGGACATAAGCATGGCCAACTCTCCGCCCGAGGGTATTTTATTTTCCACTGTTAAATCTAAACTGGCAGACTGAAGTGTGGCCCGAATGCGATTACGGTTACTATGGCTCATTTCTTGAACCGGCGTATTGGTGACAGATATAAATGTCATGGGAGCCATAATGACTTCAAATGGGGCCAACATCCTGTATTTTCCGCCAATACTCATTCCTGCTTCAAGGGTACCGCGGCCATCAATTCGGGCACGGGATTGAACATTGAATACAGCGGGATTCGAAGACATGAGTTCCACTATGGTTGTTTCACCTGTTTTTGGCGGTACGGTAGAACTATCGTAATAGGCTACCGATGAGGGTGATTTATACTTCAGTGTTGTGGTCCCATCCCGGAAAAGGCGTATTATCGTTTTGGTCGTATCCCCTGTACCCGTCGGACTGGCCAACGTGGACAAAGCATTGACTTTCATGGAGTCACCTTTTTGATTTATACCCACCATATCAAAATCAAGGATCACGGGCAGTCGAATCCCATTCAACATTTCAATTTCTAATTTTGTATCCGTAAACGTCATTCCGGAAAACCCCAAAGGCATCCCGGCTATACTGAATGTTGTTGGCGGGAATTCTTGGATAATGTTCGCTTCCAATGATTCAAAATGCAATTTATTCAGCGTAACATCCAGGGAAACCGCGCCCATATTAGATCCATCCAATGGAATTTTTGCTGTCTGTGCCTGCATTGTTGCAGATACATCCAGACTCAATTTGGACAGAGCCACATCCTTCCCGGCGGGATTTATAAAATTATATCCATCCAAATTATATGTTTTAACGATAGGGGATCCCTTTTTCAAAACAGTATCTATTTTGGTTGAATCCTTTCCGGCAGGTGGGATGAAATTTTTGAAATTCATCATGAAATCAACTTTGAGCGGATAGGTACTGGAAATACTTTTAATATTGATTTCGTTTACTTCGAATCCACTATTTGATTTCAATATACCGGAATAAATCTCTATATCCATCGGGAAATCAATCGCAGGTAAAGTCATGGGGAGGTCCGACTTATTCACTGAAACAATGGCTGAATCCAAACCCGCAATTCGAAGTTGAATCGCCACATTCACCTGGACACTGTCCCCCGCATTGATCGTCACCGTTGCATCGGATGTACTGGCTATTCCAAAGCCGATGTCCATTCGGATGGCACCGCCCAAACTGTCTCCACTTAAAGAGGTAGTTGTCGGACCAAAACTGGCATCCTTAGCCAAAGTAGACTGTGTATGGCTGGCCAATGTTTTGGCCGGTGTCGTTATGTCGGTAATGAGAGAAACGGTTGGACTCGTCACATTGGTGGGCAACCCTTTATTACTGACGGTTGTATTAAAATCACTGACACTGCTTCCTACATCTGCCTGGATAACCAACCCATCCACGGACTTTATAAAACTGGGCAATTGGCTTGATGGTATGGCCGGGATTGGTATGGTGATCTGGATAGTAGTATCCACTGCTGAAGCAATGGCATTCCAAACGGTACTGGTTACAGTCTGGTTGGTGGATGGCGGCACCGTAAATACAACGCCTGCGCTATTGGTTAATTGCCCACCCGGTGCAATAGGAATCGACAGGTTAATTGTGGTATCCAAAGAAAAGGATAATGTAGGCGCAGACACAGGATCCTGCGAATAAGCGATATTTTGATTGAGTTCGATTTCCAGGATATCGGTCCCAATGGATGTATCGGGTAATACCCCCTCAAACATCAATTGCATACCTATTGAATCCGGAGTAGAAAATATTTGTTTATTATCTACCATCCCTTCCAACGAATACTTTTTTTGGACCAATGGAAAGGTTAAATCAAAGAACCAAGTTGGCATTTCAAAAGCCAATGGATTTTGAAAATCACAACTCAACGTAAAGAAAGAAAGGGCTCCAATAAGATATTTGGATACCCGTTTTTTAAAAGATTGTTTAGAATTCCTCGGATTATTCATTCTAAGTGGTTCATCTGCCAGATGATTCGACCTATAAATTGACCTTAAATGAACCCCTTTTTCTACAAAAAAAAAGAGCACNTAAATTTCGGTGCTCTTTTCTCATTTTTTATACCAGACCTCTTAGCAGGCTTTGTGTAAAAGTCTCGTCCTATTAATATCGATACTGTTCCGGTTTAAATGGGCCTTTTACACCACGCCGATATATGCAGCTTGATCTTCTCTTAATTCCGTCAATTCTACACCGAGTTTATCCAAATGGAGTGCCGCTACTTTTTCATCCAAATGTTTTGGCAACACATAAACATCATTAGAATATTGATCATTATTCGTCCATAATTCGATTTGCGCCAATATCTGGTTCGAGAATGAATTACTCATGACAAATGATGGATGTCCCGTGGCACATCCCAAATTCACCAATCGACCCTCAGCCAAAATGATCAAATCTTTTCCGTCAATAGTGTACATATCCACTTGGGGTTTAATGGTATTTTTTGTAGAACCGTGGTTTTCATTCAGCCATGCCATGTCAATTTCATTATCAAAATGACCAATATTGCAGACAATGGTTTTATCCTTCATGGCTTCAAAATGATGCCCCTGCACAATATCTTTATTACCTGTGGCTGTAACGATAATGTCCGCTTCGGGAATGGCAGTTTCCATCCGTTTCACCGGGAATCCATCCATGGCCGCTTGCAAAGCACAAATGGGATCAATCTCAGTAATAATCACCCGGGCGCCTGCCCCACAAAGCGATGCAGCGGACCCTTTACCCACATCGCCATAACCGGCAACAATGGCAACTTTCCCCGCCAGCATCACATCGGTTGAACGCCGAATAGCATCCACCAATGATTCTTTACATCCATATTTATTATCAAATTTTGATTTGGTTACGGAATCATTTACGTTAATCGCCGGCATGGCCAATGTGCCATTTTTAACCCGTTCATACAAACGATGAACGCCCGTGGTTGTTTCTTCTGACAACCCATTGATATCTCCAACCAATTCAGGGAATTCATCTAAAACCATATTGGTCAAATCGCCACCATCATCCAGAATTAAATTCAATGGTTTCCCATCTTCAAAAGCGAATAATGTTTGCTCAATACACCAATTAAATTCTTCTTCATTCATTCCCTTCCACGCATAAACAGGTACGCCTGTGTCTGCAATCGCTGCAGCGGCATGATCTTGGGTTGAAAATATATTACAGGATGACCATGTCACCTCTGCACCTAATTCTTTCAAAGTTTCAATGAGTACCGCCGTTTGTATGGTCATATGTAAACAACCGGCAATGCGTGAGCCCTTTAGCGGTTGCGTAGGGCCATACTCTTTTCGAATCGCCATTAAACCGGGCATTTCTGCTTCCGCCAATGTGATTTCTTTCCGTCCCCATTCCGCCAGAGATATATCTTTAACCTTATAAGGTAATTTTTCTGTTTGCGTTTTTTCTGCTAAAGGCATGTCTAATTCCTTTTTTTTACTTCTGTTTTCAATGCATCCACCATATCGGTCTTTTCCCAAGTGAACAAATCATCTTCTCTTCCAAAATGTCCATTCGCTGCAGTTGCACGATACCGAGGGTATTTTAATTTTAAGTGACGAATAATTCCACTGGGCTTCAGGGGAAATATAGATTGGGCAATCTCAGTTAATGCTTCGTCTGACAGGGACCCTGTTCCGAATGATTTCACATAAAAGGACGTAGGATCTGCCACACCAATACTGTATGAAAATTGTACTTCACATTTATCGGCCAATCCTGCAGCCACAATATTTTTGGCAATATACCGTGCCATATAAGCGGCAGATCGATCCACCTTGGATGGATCTTTTCCGGAGAAAGCGCCACCGCCGTGTGGCGCGTAACCACCGTAAGTATCCACAATAATTTTTCGTCCGGTTAATCCTGTATCCGCTTCAGGTCCACCGAANACAAAACGGCCTGTACCATTCACAATAAATGAATCGTCATAGGGCAACCCACATTTATTTATGACCGGTTTGATCACTTTTTCAATCATTTCAGATTCAACAAAATCATGTTCAGCCTTTTCTGTACCGAATTGATCTAACATATCGTCATGTTGTGTGGCGATGACGACATTCGTAATCGATACGGGTTTTCCATCTTCATAGGCCACGGAAACTTGAGATTTACTATCCGGCCTCAGCCATGGAATGGTCCCATCTTTACGTAATGCAGACATCCGTTCTACCAAACGATGGGATAGATGAATGGGTAGGGGCATCAATTCTTTTGTTTCATTACATGCAAAGCCAAACATGAGTCCTTGGTCTCCGGCACCCTGTTCATGGTGAAGTCCATCACCTTCATTCACCCCCTGGGCAATTTCAGGGCTCTGTTTATCCAACATGGACAGCACCTTTACTGTTTCATTATCCATGCCATAAGCTTTATCCGTATAACCAATTTCACCTAATGTTTCTTTTACCACACGTTCAACATCCACAAATCCTTTGGATGTTACTTCTCCGGAGACGATAACAGTCCCTGTTGTAGCTAATGTTTCACAGGCCACGCGAGATTCGGGGTCCTGGGCTATAAGATTATCTAAAATTGCATCAGAAATAGCATCACAGACTTTATCGGGATGCCCTTCTGATACTGATTCAGACGTAAAAATATATTTGCTCATTTATCTTCCTAATTAATATTGATTTTGATTTTGCAAGCGCAGAAATTACACGCTTTGGTAAATAGACTCCAAACGATTGGAAAGATAAACTATCGAAGTCTTATCGGTGTTTTTTCCATTGATCTACGATTTTAATAATCTGACTTGAAATTTTATCGATACACTTATCGATTGATTTAAATCCGTTTGGCGAGGATGATTTTGCATATAAATCATGCTGAGGGATATGGAGGTTGATTTCAGTCATAAACATACTGTTTTCATGAAGCATTACAATCTCACATTGGTTGATGCGATTAAAATGTTTTTCAAATCGAACAACCCCATCTTCTGCATAATCTCTTAAATCATCCGGTGCTCGAAAATGGCGTGCGGTAAAATTAATATTCATTCTTTATCCTTTTTTCTAATTATCTATTTTTGGACCTGCACTCAGAATGTCAGCATCACCTAAATCATACTGTTCAAAATTTTTCTGGAATTTTTTCACCAGCTTCTTTGCAATATTGTTGTATTCAGTTTGATCTTTCCACGCTTTTGCCGGGACAAGTATATCTGGATCAATATCGCCTAAACGCTGGGGCACCATAATGCCAAAATATGGGTCGGCTTCGAAAGCGGAAGAATCGATACTTCCGTCTAAGGTTGCATGAATTATCTGTCTTGTAACCGGTAAAGAAATACGCTTTGCGCCAGATTGAGCACTGGCACCCACCCAGCCCGTATTCACCAAATAGGCCGGCACTTGATGCAGATTCATTTTTTGCTTGAGTAATTCCGCATATTTCAAAGGATGAAGTGTCAAAAATGGCCCACCAAAACANGGCGAAAATGTGGCAACCGGTTCCGTAATTCCCCGCTCTGTCCCTGCCACTTTTGCTGTATAGCCACTGATAAAATGATACATGGCTTGTTCCGGTGTTAATTTTGAAACAGGAGGAAGAATACCATAGGCATCACAGGTGAGAAAAATAATCGTTTCCGGATGACCAGACATGGACGGTTTACCCTGGCCATAAACAGAATTATCAATATAATTCAAGGGATATGAAACACGGGTATTTTGTGTTTTTGAATCATCCGTAAAATCTATTTCTTTTGTTTCTTCATCGAATACCACATTTTCCAGCAAAGCACCATGGCGAATGGCATTATAAATATCCGGCTCATGTTCCGGATTCAGATCAATCACTTTTGCATAACATCCACCTTCAAAATTGAATATACCATCATCAGACCAGCCATGTTCATCGTCCCCGATCAAGAGTCTTTCCGGATCCGTGCTCAGTGTTGTCTTTCCCGTACCCGATAAACCAAAAAATATGGCGGGATTTTCACCATTTTTATCCACGTTAGCCGAACAGTGCATGGCCAATACACCTTGAAGCGGCAGCATATAATTCAGGACAGAAAAAATACCTTTTTTCATTTCGCCGCCATATTCCGTTCCCCCAATGATGGCAATCTGTTTGGCCATATGAAAAATAATGAATGTTTTGGAATGCATCCCATATGCTTCAAATTTTTCGTTATAAACATCCGATGCGTTAATGATGGTAAAATCAGGATTGAATCCATCCAGCTCTCCATTTTCCGGACGAATAAACATATTATGGGCAAAATGGGCCTGCCATGCTTTCTTGGCAATAATTCTTACATTGAGTCTGTAGGTTGGATCTGCACCGGCAAAACCGTCAAAAACATAGGTATTGGAATCATCTGAATGGTTGTAATAATCCACAACCTGTTCATATAAATCATCAAATATTGATTCATCTATTTTGGCATTAACGGGCCCCCACCATAAATTTTTATTGGATGATTCTTCATCAACGAAATACTTATCTTTTGGGGAACGTCCCGTATATCGTCCTGTATCCACCATAACGGCCCCATTTAAACCCAGGGTGCCTTCTTGATGGTTAACAATATTTTCTATAATGGCTTCTACAGGCAAGTTTCTAAGCACTTGGCCTAGGTCCGTGAAGCCCATTTTATCTAAAGCTAAATCTTTTCCTGTGGTTGTCATTCTGTATTCCTTAATCAGTCACCATGGGGATGGGCCTGTTTATAAATTTTCTTCATTTTTTCAGGTTTAATGTGAGTATATACCTGGGTTGAGGATAAACTATTATGTCCTAATAAATCTTTCACGGCACGGATGTCTGCACCGCGATCCATCAAATGCGTTGCAAAGGAATGGCGTAAAATATGAGGCCCTAACCTTTCACCTTCTGCCACCAGTTTAATATAATTGCGAATTCTTCTTTGAACGGTACTTTTGGGAACACGCTGCTCTTTTGCATTTGTAAATAATGGTGTGTGGATTGGAGCGGAATTGAACGATAATGCACGATTTTTCAAGTAATTCTCTACCCAAAATTTCGCTCTGTTTCCAAAGGGAATCAACCGTTCTTTATCCCCTTTCCCATGGACTTTCGCCAATTGGTTTTGCGGATCAATTGAATCGATATCTAATGCAATTAATTCACTGAGTCGTATTCCAGTGCTGTAAAATAATTCTAATATAGCCCGATCCCGCATTCCCTTAGATGTGGAAACATCCGGACTTTCCATTAATATATCAATGACTTTTTCATCAATAAAATTGGGGAGTGTTTGAGAAATCTTAGGTGATTTCACATGAATAGCCGGATTGTCACTGATTTGTTCTGATCGCATTAAATNTTTAAATAAAGATTTAATGGAGGCCAAACGACGCGCCACCGTTTTGCTGGAAAATCCTTGGTCAAACTCTCTCCCTAAATAATTCCGGATTGTATGGCGGGTGACCGCCTTAAAATTCGATATATTTTCTTCTTGGGTGAGAAATAAAATAAATCGNTTTAAATCCGTTTGATAGGCTTTGATGGTATGGTTTGAGAATCCTCTCTCTTTTTCAAGATAAGACAAAAATTCCAACATTACTTTTTTCAGACTATCCATTGATGAGAGGTAAATCCTCAATAATTTTTCCTAAATCTTCTGGAACGGGAGCCACTATTTCAATTCCTTTTTTTGTGGATGGATGCTGAAAAGAAATTCGCCTCGCATGGAGTGCATGACGACCGATTCCTTTAAGTAATTGTTTTAATAGTTTAGTTATTTCTGGAATAAATCCTTTGGTTTTATTCACCCCACCGCCATATTTCTCATCGCCAAATATTGGATGATTTATGCTGGCGGAATGTACACGTATTTGATGGGTTCGCCC
>JGI26061J44794_1000820_pt1 | contig 13228 bp, 8 predicted proteins | sample MarorgKNORR_S2LV_5_FD_44794 | JGI IMG/M metagenome (IMG submission 44794) | reverse complement strand
TGAAAGCTTGGGATGGGGATTCGACTCCCCCCGCCTCCACCATCTTTTAAAGGGAAATAAGGGGATTTAGTTTTTTGCGTCCAGATGCGTCCAGAAACGAGGAACTTTGCCCCTCACTTTTCTAGCAATACCCAAGCATCCTCGTAGCGGTGGAACCTACTGTCTTTGCTATTGTAGATTTTGAGGGTGATTACGGTAGCCGCCTCGAAGGGCGGAACACAGAACCGTTGGGAGTCCAGGGCGCAGCAGATGAAAAAGTCCACCTGACCCTCGGTGTATCGTTTTTCGAGGAGAGTCCATGAGCGAGCTGGAACTGGTAATGCGAACTCATGTTGTGCTTGTGTTTCTCCAGCGTGGATTTGACCTGGATGCGAAGGAACCGCTCCCCCTTGTTCGCCAATAGGTCGAAGGGGGCTGTGTCGCCACAGGGGTGTGCTACGCTCCAGCCTTTACCGATCAGTCTCCCCGCTACCAGCAGTTCACCCCGCTGCCCCGTGGAGCGCACACCGAGTTAGCAGCCCTCTGCTGCGTCTTCGGCCTTCTTGATTCCGTGGCGAAGAAAGACGCTCAACGCCGAGTTTACCATCGCCTAATCGTTGCTACTTAAATACAACGCACAAGCTACTATTCTCACAGATTACGACACAATTCCCACTTGCTCCCCGTTCAGCTCCTCGCTAGCTTCTGACCCGTGCATCATTTGAACCTGCTTGGGTTGACTTTTTGGCTTTTGGTGAGCGTGTTTTTACCGCTTGGCCAAGCGCAAGCCAGCAACGTGGCCATTGCCGAGGACGAGCCGGTGGTTCACTTCCGCTTTGATGCCAGTTTGGCAAACTCCGGCTCGTTGGGTGATGACATAACGGTCAAGCAAGAGGGCAAAGTTGAGCTTGGCCAAGCGGGGCCTCGTCCCAAACTGTATCCGGATTTCTCGGCGAGCAACAAAGCGCTAAAACTAAACGGCGGTTATTTGCGAATCGCCGATCCGGGTGAAGCCAGTCCGCTTGATTTCACCAACGGCGACGCGCTGACACTGGAGGCTTGGGTGAACCCGGAGATGTCCGGCAATGGTTATTTTTACATCATCGGCAAAGGGCGGACGAATCATGATGGCTTCGCGAAGGAAAATCAGAACTGGTCTCTCCGCCTCGATGGCAAGGGGGGGGAATTCAAACTCAGTTTTCTTTTTCGCGATCACCGGAATGGTGGCGATGAGCATTTTCATCGTTGGACATCGGCCAAGACGTTTGCGACTCGTACAGATTGGCATCACGTTGCGGTGGCTTATCGGTTTGGCGATCCGAAGAGTATCGTCGGTTATATAGATGGCGAATCAACCAAGGGCAACTGGGATATGGGCGGCACTACAAAATTGCCGCCGGTTGTTGACAACGATGAAGTCTGGGTCGGTTCATCGCTGGGTGGAAATCATGGCAGCTCGTTCATTGGCAATATTGATGAAGTGGCGATTCATCGTCGCATCGTGCCTGCCAATCGGCTGAAGGCCCGGTATCATTTTGAAGTACCCGTTTGGTTGGTCGATNCCGACAAGTTACCGGACGACTCGTTGAGGGTNGAGATCCTCGAAAAGGTTGGGAGCGATTGGTTGTTTGTGCCGAACGAACCGACGTTGACCTACTCGGAGCCGGTTTTTGCTTTCCCGAAATTGCCGGTGAAGTACTCGGCCAAGGGCATTCGTGTTGATCGTTCTAATCCTTTCCTTTTGCGTGCTGCTGGTCGGGTGCGCTTGGCCGAGGGCGAGCATCGGTTGCTGTTGCGGGCTCGCACTGGTACGCGAGTGCGGATGGATGGGAAATTAATTGCCGAGACCAAGTTCGCCATTCGCAATGCCAGCGGTCATGAGTCGGTGCCGGAATTGCCCGAGCCGCTTGGCCAAGGTGTGCGGCAATTGCGCCCCGGTTTGTATGAGCAGCAGATGGTCGTGGAGTCGCCTGGCGCGGAGCATGTGTTCACACTTGAGGCGTTCGTCGGAGACTCAAGTGGCTTGCGAATGGAGACCGGCGAGTTGTCCGTCAGCATTTTGTCGGACGGGGGAAAGTATTCCCTCCTATCGCCAAAACATCATGTGCCTCTGACGGACGAAGGGTGGGAGAATTATGCCGAGGAACGCAGTATGGCGATGGATCGTCGAAACGCAGCGACTCGTCGTGCGGTGTCCAGCGAGGAAGCGGAATATTGGCAATGGCGCCATAAAGTCGCTCGCAAGCAATTGGCCAAGCTCGAGCCGCTTGGTGGCAAATGTGTTGATGATTTTGTTGATCGCAAACTGCGGATGGCCAAGCTCAAACCGTTTGACCAAGTGGACGACTGGACGTTTTTGCGGCGCGTGAGTTTGGATGTTGTCGGAGTCCCACCGACACCTGAACAAATTAAAACGTTTTTCGCAGATTCATCGCCGAAGCGTCGTTCGAAGTTCATTAACCGCATATTGGCGGAGGACGGTTGGGCGGATCATTGGGTGGGTTATTGGCAGGATGTGCTCGCGGAAAACCCAAATATACTGAAGCCGTCGCTCAACAACACCGGGCCGTTCCGGTTTTGGATTCACGAATCGTTCGCCGACAACAAGCCGTTCGACCGCTTTGTCACCGAGTTGGTGATGATGGAGGGCAGCAAATACTATGGAGCCCCGGCGGGGTTTGAGATGGCGGCGGAGAACGATGTGCCGATGGCGGCCAAGGCGCAGATTGTAGCGCAGGCGTTTCTTGGATTGGAAATGAAATGTGCACGGTGCCATGACGCGCCGTATCACGATTTTCGGCAGGAGCAGTTGTTTAGCTTGGCGGCGATGCTTAAGCGTAGTCCGCAAAATGTACCGGCAAGCAGTTCGATTCCGGCTTCGGCGAACATCACGCTGGGGCGGTTGGTGAATGTCACGCTTAAGCCGGGCAGCAATGTTGCACCGGCGTGGCCGTTTCCGGAGTTGATGGACGGAGCGCTGCATGACGAGGTGGTGCGTAAAGCCGGAGACACACGGGAGCAACTAGCGGCACTCTTGACCGATCCGCGCAACCAACGATTTGCCCAAGTCGTTGCGAACCGTCTTTGGAAACGCTACATGGGCTGGGGGTTTGTGGAGCCTGTCGATGACTGGGATCACGCCGAGGCGTCGCATCCCGAGTTACTGGATTTTCTTGGGCGTGTNTTCGTCCTTTCCGGTTACGACNTCAAGCACTTGGCCAGGCTCATCCTTAATTCGCAAGCTTATCAGCGTGAGTTATTGCCGAATGCCATCGAGTCGGAGCCGGCCGAACCGGAGGAACGATTGTTCGCTGGGCAGGTTCGGCGCCGATTGTCTGCCGAGCAGGTGGTCGATTCGCTGTTTGCCATCAGCGGCAAGGCAATGGGGGCAGAGGAGTTGACGATGGACGTTGATGGTCGTCGACCGGCAAGCACGTTTCTGAATCTCGGCGTGCCGCACCGTGCCTGGCAGTTGACTTCGTTGAGCAATGAGCGCGACCGACCGGCCCTGTCGATTCCCAAGGCGCAAAGTGTGGTCGATGTGTTATCAGTATTCGGTTGGCGTGATTCCCGGCAGGATGCACAGACGAAACGCGATCATGAGTCGAACGTGCTTCAGCCGGCAACGGTGGCCAACGGTGTCTTGGTCAAGCGTTTTTCGCAACTTTCAGACAATAGCGCGTTCACCGAGGTCGCAGTGAACGCAGTCAGCCCGGACGACCTCGTCGAGATTTTGTTTGAGCGCGTTTACACTCGCGAACCCAGCGCGGTTGAGCGGCAAGTGTTTGTCGAGTTGCTGTCGACTGGTTTTGCGAAGCGCGTGGTTCCGGGTGCCAAGGTGACAAAGCGAGTAAAATCAAACCACGCTGTGTCATGGTCGAACCATCTCAGCCCGGAGGCAACTCGTATCAAAATGGAAATGGAGCGCTTGACCCGGGCCGGTGATCCACCGACCGAGCGGCTCCAACTAGAGTGGCGTGAGAAAATGGAGGACATGCTTTGGGCCATGGCCAACTCACCGGAATTTGTCTTTGTGCCCTGAGTAATAACGATGAGCGAACAAACCACACGACGGGAGTTTTTGAAAGACACGGGTCTCGTGGCCGGTGCGATCGGTGTGCTGAATCCGATGCAGGCGTTGGCCGAGGCGCAGACTCGGGCAACGATTAAGTACCCGAATGGTGGAGCGGAACATTGTATTTTCATTTGGCTTGGCGGTGGGGCGGCGCAAATCGATATGTGGGATCCCAAGCGCGTTGGCGATCCAAAAGCAAAGAANGCCGGTTCAGCGTATCCGGCCATTGACACCGCCATCCCCGGTGTGCAGNTCACGGAGCACCTTGGCCAATGTGCGAAGATTCTCGATCGATTTTGTCTGCTGCGGACCGTGAATCACGACACGAAGGACGAGCACGCGGCAGCGACCAATCGAATGCACACGGGGAGGCCGGTCAGTGGGACCATCGTCTATCCGTCGATCGGTTCCATCGTTGCCAATCAACGAGGCAAAGTGACCAAGGGCATGCCGGCGTACGTCGTGATGGGCTACCCGAACTTGACTCGCGGCCCCGGTTTTCTCGGAGCGCAGGACGGTTACATTTATTTGATCGACACGGAGGCCGGGCCTGCTGGCCTGCGGCGGCCAAGCGGCATCTCCGACACGCGGCAAACGCGTCGTGAGCAATTGTTGTCCGNGCTGCGATCCGGTTTTCGCCAACGTACCAGCACCGATCCTGCGGTGAAAAACTATGACTCCGTGATCGAGGAAGCCTTTGCGCTTGGCCGAGGGGAATTCATGAACGCATTTCAGTTGACCAACGAGTCCGGCGGCCTGCGCGAGAGCTACGGTGGAGAGTTTGGACAGCGTTGTTTGCTGGCGCGGCGTTTGGTTCAGCGTGGCGTGCGATTCATCGAAGTGTCGTTCAATCTCAACTTTATCAACGGCACCGGCTGGGACACGCACAACGAAGGGCAGGAGAAACAACACATCCTAATCCGGCAACTCGATCAGGCGCTGGCCTCACTCGTGCTCGATCTCGAAAAACACAAGTTGTTCGACAAGACGTTGGTCGTCGTAGCCACCGAGTTTGGTCGACCGGCACAATTCGACGACGGTGGAGGTCGTGGACACCACTCCGGCTCGTTCAGTGTTGTAACTGCTGGCGGCGGACTCAAAAACGGGCAAGCCGTTGGCGTGACCAACGAATTGGCGATGAAGATTGAGGATCGGCCCATCTCCGTCCCTGATCTGCACGCAACCATCCACTGCGCACTGGGCATCAGGCCCAATAAAAAACTCCATGCTGGGGACCGGCCGGTACCCATTACCGATATGGGCGTACCCATCCGCGAGATGTTCAGTTGATCATCAGATTCAATTATTTGTCTATCGAATGCTTAATAACCAAATTCCTATTAGTCATTACTTCAATCTGTAAATGGAAAACCAATGAGAAGTAGCATCCTATTATCCCTCGCAGTCGTTTCATGCTGGCTGCCCCTTTGTGAAACGACGACCGCAAATGATTGGCCGATGTACCGTTGCGATGCTGGTCGTCGTGGTGTTACGCGGGACAGCCTTTCCGGGAATATGTCTCTTGCCTGGATTCGCGAATTACCAAAGTTGACACCGGCGTTCAAGGACGACCGATTGCAGTTCGATGCGGGATACGAACCTGTNGTTGCAAATGGATACCTGCTCATCGCTTCCTCCCTGACCGATTCGGTGAAAGCATACGATACGAAAACCGGAAAACAACTTTGGTCCTTTTATGCAAATGGACCGGTGCGTTTCGCGCCGGCCATCTCTGGAGACCTCGCCTGTTTCGGATCAGACGACGGCTTTTTGTATTGCGTTGAACTAGCGACTGGCGACCTTCGCTGGGAGCATCGCGCGGTGCCCAGCCAGCGACGCCTGCTCGGAAACAAGCGTTTGATTTCCGTTTGGCCCGTTCGCGGCGGTCCTGTTGTCGCCGATGGAAATGTCTATTTCGCCGCTGGTGTTTGGCCCTTCGAGGGTGTCTTTGTCTACGCTCTGGAAATGGACACAGGACACGTCTTGTGGCGCAATGATCGCCTGGGGTATCTCTTTGGCCAGCAACCCCATAATACGAAGGCCATTGGTGGCCTGGCTCCCCAGGGATACTTGCTGATCAATGGCGACGAGTTGATCGTGCCGTGCTCAACGGCTTACCCGGCCAGATTGAACCGACACACGGGCGAATTGATCGAGTTCGAATTACCTAAGGCTGGAAGATATCCCGGAGGTTGGTTCGCCGCCCTCGATACAGATACGGCTCGCGCAATCAGACGAGGAATACTGACGTTTGACGAAGTCATCAATCAACACGAGCACGAGGACAAAGTTCAATACAGTAGTGGCGGCGTAGATGGATTGAGCCGCGAAATCCGCGCCGCAAACACAACGCTGAAGTTCGACGAGAAACACGATGGCGTCCATGGAACAATCCATTCGATGATCGTTGCGGATAACGCCTTGTTTGTAGCCACACGCGACGGTCGCGTCTTGTGCTTCCGCGATACCAGTCATACCGCTCCCGAAGCTCCTATCATTTGGAACCGTAAGACAACCCGGTCGCCGATNTCGGATGATGCGATAACGACAGCAACGGCGGTCCTGGCGGGCTCATCAAGCAGANATGGGATAGCGATCGTGGTCGGTTTGTCAGACGGCTCGCTAACCAAAGCACTGATNGAATTATCCAACTATCACGTTGTCGTTTTCGATGACAATCACGNTCGGATTCAAAAACTNCGTAAAGAATTGGGCGAAGCAGGATTGTATGGAATCCGGGCCGCCGTCATCCATAGCGATCTGCGAAAACTCGAATTGCCTCCGTATATCACGACGACGCTGATTAGCGAACGATCTGACGTCGAATTCAAACCGCTACTTCAGACCCTCCGTCCGTTCGGCGGTATGGCGGTGGGTGGTCACGTCGGCAAAGACACACTGAAAAAGACTAAACTTGGCAACTTTTCGCTGGAGGCGGAACAAATTTCCGGTCTCTCTGTGGTTCGGCGAGTGGGCCCATTGCCAGGGTCAACTCAATATTCGGGAGATTGGTCGNCGAGCAAAGACGAGTTGGTNCGATTTCCGTTGGGTGTGCTGTGGTTTGACGACACACTGGCTCACTTCAAACGGTCCCCACAGCCAATTTTCGACCGCGACACGATGATTTCCAGACCAAAAAATTGGCATCTGCCGCGGTTCGAGGAGCACAACAAGATCGACTATCCGCTGCTGCCTCCCGTCTTGTCCGATATTTACACCGGCCGTGTATTGGATGATTCGGAACGTAATGATTTGCGAATGAATCTGAAGCCGACTTCGCCATCGATCCTTGAACCCAGTCAGTATCGGCTTCCGGGACAACCGAACTCGACGAAACCAGGTCGTCTGGTCGCGGGCCAAAGAGTCAATCCACTGACGGGTGAAACCGAACCACGAACATTTCCCAAAACCTATGGCTGTGATGGGGGTGTGGATTACGGTGATTTCTATACGCTCCGAAGCGGTACCGCGGCATTTTACGACAAGACGATCGAAAGCGGGACGGTCTTTCTAAGTGGGCCCAGAAGTGGGTGCACCAACAGTATCATCCCATCCGGCGGTTTATTGAATGTGCCTTACTACTACGATGGTTGCACATGCAGCTATCCGCTGCCCACCGCCATGTCACTGGTCGCTATGCCTCAAAGCCACGAGCAATGGTCGTCGTGGGGGGAAAGCGAAATCGAGCCGGCGAAGATTCAACGCATTGGGATCAACTTTGGCGCGCCAGGCGATCGAATGACACGCGAGGGAACACTTTGGCTGGACTTTCCGTCGATCGGCGGACCTTCTCCAATTGTCAACAGCGAGGTCACGACATCCACACATTATCGCTATAGTCATAGTGTGTGGATGCGAAGCCCTGAGCCCTATCCGTGGGTCAGCGCTTCAATGGCCGTGGGCCTTGAGCGATTCGTCATCAAGGATCTGAAACCAGGAAGATATTTGGTTCGCCTATATTTCGCGGAACCCGAGGCCCTTGGCCAGAAACATCGGTTACAGGACATAAAACTCCAAGGTCGAAACGTCATCGTCGATTTCGATGTTGTCGATGAAGCCGACGGCGTGATGAAGGGTGTCATCAAAGAGTTCGCGAGTATCGAAGTCAAGAATGATTTGACGCTCGAACTTTCCGCGGCAAACGGTAAAACAATCATCAGTGGAATCGAACTAATTCGACAGGATTAGAACGGAATCAATTCGACTCAGACTCGTCCTGTCAATTTATTCAGCCGACGTTTATGACACGAATGTTTTGAGTACACACATCGACTATATGCTACGCAAATCTAGCGATAATTGGCCATATCTAAAAACGACCAATCCGATTGAGCCGACCTTTACAATAGTGTGTCTTCGGAGCGCCCGAACCAAAGGTGCGGATGTGAATGCGGTGGATGTTCAACCTCAAACACCACTAGATGAGGCCATCCAACGCAAACATCCCGATCAGCCGACCTTCTCCGCAAACACTGAGCCAAGACAAGTGAAGAATTGAAAGTTGAAGGAAAATGAAACACATACTAATCACAATCGCAGCTGTGCTTTTGGTGGGGTGTGGGGAGTCGCAGCAGGCTTCAATTCCAAAATCGACAAAGCCAATCTCAATTTACTATGCAGCCAAGTCAGGCGACATTAGAACTGTCAAACAAAGGTTGGCCGATGGCACGGATGTCAATGCGAAGGATTCCAGCGAACGGACTCCTTTGTTTATTGCGGTTGCTATAAAGGTCACAAGGAAATCGCTGAACTCTCGCCAACTAGCCGGACAATTTCTTGAAGCACAGGTGGAACGAGAAACAACAGACTGTCCTTGATCTCCAGCTCGGCTTTCACGGGTTAATCACCCCGCGGACAATCACATCAAAGCCAATTTTATTTCCGAGCATCCAAGTTCAACAGTAGTCCGATCAGGCCATTTTTTCTTAATGATGACACTCGTTAATTGCACTAATCGTCCAGTTTGGTGCTCGTAAAATCAAGGAGGAGAAACCACCATAACAGCTATAACAAATTGAAAACCACCCTCAACGTCCTGACTGTTGCCTCACCACGAGGCCAAGTTTTCCAATTTGACTGGCCAATGCGTGTCCTCTACCTTCAGAACCTTTTACGGGACTATCCATGCTGTGCCTGTGTCGGGGCGGCTTTCCTTCCGCTTCGGTCGGTGATGCCCGGCCGGCAGTTTGCAAGCTGATCCCATGAGAAGATTGACTTTGTTTACGGTTGTGATTGTACCTCGTTTCATTGTGAAACCGCCTCGAGTTTACAGCTCGTTCCACCGAACGCGCCGCGCCGCGCCGCGCCTGCCCGCGTGGTTGCTGATTGCCTGTGTGTTGTTCGACGCGCTGTCGGCCTCGGCCTGTTCCGTNCCGGTCTTCCGGTATGCCTTGGAGCGCTGGAATCCCGATGCCTACGGCGTGGTCCTTTTTCACAAAGGCGCGCTNACGGCGGAACAAGACAAGTGGCTTGAACAAATGGATCCGGACAAGATGCCGGCCGACCAGTTTGTCAACCTGATGATCAAGCGGGTGGACCTCGAGGTCGGCCCGGAGCCGGAAGCGGTGAACATGTGGAAGGAGCAGGCGACCAGGACGCTGCCCTGGATGATCCTGTATTACCCGAGGGCCAGCCGGATTCAGGGGCTGGTCTGGTCGGGACCGTTCAACGGCGGCAACGTGAAGCGCCTCGTCGATTCGCCGGCGCGCCGCGAGATCGCCCGCCGCCTGTTGAAGGGCCAGTCCGCCGTGTGGGCGTTGGTCGAGAGCGGCGACGAGCAAAAGGACGCCGCGGCGGCGGGGCTGCTGGAGCGGCGCCTCCGGCATCTCGAGGCCAACCTGCAACTGCCCGAGATCAATCCGCGCGATGTCATCGACGGCTTGATTTCCATCGACGAGGCGGACCTGAAAATCGGCTTCTCGACGGTGCGCCTGTCCCGGGCCGATCGTGCGGAGGAAATCTTCATCCGGATGCTCCTGGGGAGTGAGAGCGACTTGAAGGATTATGCGAAGGAGCCAATCGTCTTTCCCATTTTCGGGCGGGGCCGCGCGCTCTTCGCCCTGGCGGGCAAGGGCATCGCCGAGGATACCATCGACGAGGCCGCCCTGTTCCTGACCGGCTCCTGTTCCTGCGAGGTTAAGGAACAGAATCCCGGCATCGACCTGGTGATGTCGGTTCACTGGGACCGGTTGGTGCAGCAGCGGCTGGATATCGACCGGGAACTCCCGCCGCTGGCCGGGTTCGTCGGGCTGGCTACGGGCAGGAAGGTGACAGGCGAAAAGCCGGTGCCAGAACCGTCAGCATATAAAGGCGAATCTGCCGTGCCCCAACCGGAAGCCAACGAGGACGATTCCCGCGCAGCCAGTGCGAAGACGGACGGGGTCAGCGCGGTGATCGTCAGTTCGTTGGTAGCCTGCGCCTTGGTAGGCTTCACTGTCATAACGGCCGGGTTCTTTTTGGGGCGAAAAAAGTGAAGGCCNTTTTTTCGAGAATCACGAAGCCCTCATCTGGCCCTTTTTGGAAGCAACACCTCATCGCTTGCACCGCGACACCATGAAGATTTGGGGAATGATTTGGCGCGAGATCGCCTTCCGAAAGTTCAACTTCGTGCTGGCGCTGTTATCGGTGTCCGCCGCCGTCGCCTGCCTGATAGGGACGCTGACCCTGTTGCGGACCGACAAGGCCGAAGTTGCCAAAGCCGGCGCCGGTCTCGAGGATGCCATTCGCAAAATCACCANGGGACTGGGCTTCAACGTCATCATCCTTCCCGAGGACCAGGATTTAAACGAGATGCACCTNGAGGGCAGCCTCAACAAACAGATGCCCGAGGAATACGCCCACCGCCTGGCCGAATCGAAAATCGTCACAATCAACCANCTGCTGCCCACNATAATGAAGAAACTGACATGGCCTGAAACGGGATTGCCTATCGTCCTTTATGGAACCCGGGGAGAGGTTCCCATCCAACATCGAGACCCAAAGAAACCACTTCTGGACACGGTGCCCAAGGGCACGATGATCATCGGTCATCATGTCAGTCAAAAACTTGGCTTGAAGGAGGGCGATGAGACCACCTTATTGGGGCACAAGTTCTCCATTGGGAAGGTCCACGGGGAACGCGGAAACATTGATGACGCCACTGTCTGGATCAACCTCACCGAGGCTCAGGAATTGCTTGGCATGCAAAACCTGATCCATGCCATCCAGGCGCTGGAATGCCATTGCGCCGGGGACCGTATCTCCCAAATCCGGGTCGAGATTGCGGGAATTCTTCCCGGCACGCAGGTCCTCGAGCGCGGCCCACCCGCCTTGGCAAGGGCTGAGGCCCGGGATCAAGCCAGGCAGTCCGCCGAGGATGCTAGCAAGCGGCGAGAGGCATTTGCTGCTGTGTTGGCACCACTGATCTGGGTCGGTGCCGCAGTCTGGATTGGTTTCCTCATGCTCGGCAACGTGCGAGAGCGAAGGGCCGAGATCGGCATCCTGCGTGCGATCGGTTTCCGCTCGTCCCAAATCCTCCTGCTGTTTCTCGGCAAGGCATTTCTCTTTGGGATTCTGGGAACACTGCTTGGCTTCGTGGTGGGGGCGCTCGCGGGGGCGTCGCTGGGAGAAATGACGGCCGGCTGGGAGTCGCTGCAAAACCCGGAGGTGCCAATCCATTTTGTGCTCGCCCTCGGTCTGGCCGTGGCCCTGTCCGTTTTCGCCAGTTGGATTCCGGCACTTTCGGCTGCTCGTCAGGATCCGGCCCTGGTTTTGCAGGAGGAATGAACCGTGTCCGCCGTGCTGGAACTCAACCATATCACAAAGGCCCATGACAGCGGCAACGGTCAACGCGTCCAGGCACTGAACGGCGTCTCGCTATCTGTGAAGGCGGGCGATTTTGTCGCGGTGCAGGGACCTAGCGGTTCGGGGAAGACCACGCTGCTATTGATTGCCGGTGGCCTGCTTGCCCCGGATCAGGGCGTGGTTTCCATCGGTGGCCGTGACCTCGGCGCGATGAGCGCCGAGGGCCGGGCGCGTTTTCGGGCGGATAACGTGGGGTTCGTCTTTCAGCAATTTCATCTAGTCCCCTATCTCTCCGTGCTCCACAACGTGATGACTCCGGCGGTGGCGACCCATGTCGAGGACGCTCGGGAGCGGGCCGAGGAATTAATTGCCCGGTTTGGACTCGGGCATCGCGCCGACCATCCCACCGCCAGACTAAGCACCGGCGAACGGCAGCGCACCGCGCTGGCCCGGGCGCTGTTGAACCAGCCCAAGCTGCTGCTGGCCGACGAACCCACCGGCAATCTGGACGTCGACAACGCCGGGAAAGTGTTGGCCGGCCTGTCCGATTTTGCCAAAAGCGGCGGCGCCGTGCTGCTTGTCACACACGATGACAACTCGGCCACCCGGGCCGACCGTGTCGTCTGGTTAAAAGACGGAAAGCAGGCCGGTGCCCCGGCCGCGTCAATATGACACGTGTGATGCATCTGCCATCAAACAAGTGGAGTGGTGATGGAGCTATCGCTGTGGGGACGTTACGTACCGTGAGTGAGTAATTTTTGGTGAGTTAAGCAAAAAGAGAACACACACCAGAGGCCGCTCATTATGTGCCCGGCCTTTCTTTTTCCCGCTTGATCAACGGGAAATCGTTTGCCAAACTTGACCAAGCAAACCACATTGATACGGGTGCAGAATTGTTAGTTGAAGAGAAATGAAACACCTCCTACTCACAACAATCGCAGCCGTGGTGTGCCTTTAAAATTGCTCCATTGACACAGAGGGATTTTGGACTAGTTTTTCAGCACTATGTTATATCGAAAAATGAAAACACTCGTAACAGCCATGCTGCTCGGCTCGGCTGTCTGGTTTCAAGCGGCCGATTGGCCCAACTGGCGCGGCCCGGACCACAATGGCATCTCCCAGGAAACGGACTGGTTCGAGAAATGGGGCTCGAGCGGCCCCAAGCGACTTTGGAATGCCTCGGTCGGCACCGGCTTTGCCACTGTCTCGGTGGCGGACGGACGGGTGTTCACCATGGGCCACAAGTCCAATCGCGACACGGTTTACGCCCTTGAGGAAGCCACTGGTGACATCCTGTGGCGACATTCCTATTCTGAAGCATTAGGCGACGGACTATACGATGGCGGCCCCAATACGACTCCCACCGTCGATAGCGAATACGTTTACACCCTC
>JGI26061J44794_1000812_pt1 | contig 13261 bp, 8 predicted proteins | sample MarorgKNORR_S2LV_5_FD_44794 | JGI IMG/M metagenome (IMG submission 44794) | reverse complement strand
ACTATGTGTACGCCGAGCGCGCGCGGGCCGACGGGCTGACCGCCGAGTCGCTGAAGGTGGCCACGTGGAAGGTGGTGCTGGGCGTCAAGCCGGGCAGTGGCTTGGACGTGGCCAACTGCGACGACTTGTTGCAAAAAAAAATCTCATTCGTGATTTGCGATCCGCTGGCCGGTGTCGGCAAGAAGATGAAAAAAATGCTCGAGCGCTCCGGCCACTGGGCGGCGGTGGACGCGGCCAAGGCGGCCTCGTTCCCGACCGTGACCGAGGCCGCGCTGGCGGTGAAGGAAAACGCCGGGACGCAGGCGGCGTTTGTGTGGGACTCGGTCGCGCGGCAGTTTGGGTTGCGAGTGATCGAGTTGCCGGAACTGGCGGCGGGCAAGGCGGACATTTCTGCGGCGGTCACGGCGACGACCGACCGACCGGCGCTGGCGCTCCGGTTTGTCCGCTATCTCGCCGCGCCGACGCGGGGCGGGACGGTGTTTGCCGGGCACCACTACGTGCCACTGCCCGGTGACGAGTGGGCCGAGGTGCCTAGGCTGCGCGTCGATTGCGGCGGCGTGAACCGCGAGGCGGTGGAGAAAACCATCCGCGAGTTTCAGCAGCGCGAAGGCTGCGAGATTGATGTCGTGTACGCTGGCTGTGGGACGTTGGTCGGCAAAATGCAGACCGGCGACCAAGGGTTGCCGGACGTGTTCCTGACCTGCGACGCGTCGTACCTCGACATGGCGCAGGAGAAAATGGGCAACCCATTCGGCCCCAATCTCAAGGTGTCGAGCACGCGGATCGTGATGCTCGTGGCCAAGGGCAACCCGCTCGGCATCCGCTCGCTCGCCGACTTGGCCAAGCGCGGGCTGCGCGTCGGCACGACCGATCCCAAGGCGAGCACGCTCGGCGCGTTGAGCCACGAGTTGTGCCGCGAGACCGGGCAGTTCGACGCCATCGAGCAGAACATCGTGATGATGGCCGACACCGCACACACGCTGGTGCAAACGATGGAGGCGGGCCGAAAACTCGACGTGGTACTCGTGTACGAGGCGAACATTCGGCACATGAAAGATCGGTTTGCCACCGTGCCGCTGCGGCCCAAGCGCGCGCTCGCCGTGCAAAATGTCGCCGCCAGCAAAACCACGCCGTACCCGCAGTTGGCCAAGCGGCTGATGGAGCATCTCACGTCGCAGGCATCGCGGCGGCGGTTCGAGCAGCTTGGCTTTCACTGGGAGGCCAACGGCCAATGAGCGACCCGGCACCATCCAGTTTTCATGTCGCCTCCGACAAGCCGTTCCTTGTTGGCTTGGCCGTGTTGGGTGGCAGTTATTTGCTCATCATCGGCGCGATGGTCTTGGCGGACTTGGTGTTCCTGAATTACAGCGACCGGCCGGTGCTTGGCCCGGAAATGGTGCGGCAGGGGCGCTACACCGGCGGCGAGGTTGTTGTGTCGCTCACACCGGGCCGGAGTTATTATTTTCGCAAAGGCAAAAACGACGTGGGGCTGCAACTCGGGCAGCAGCGCATCGAGAGCGACGGCTTGTTCCGGGCGACGGGCGGCCAAGCCGTCCTGCTGCCGCACGCGAACGACACGCCGATCACGGCTTCGCTGCGGCCGGAGTCGCGCGTGATGCAGATCGCCGTCACGAATCACGTTGCCACCGTGACCACCGACGTGGCGCACGGGTTGTTGTGGGGCGAGTTCATCCGAGTGAGCGGCGCCGGCGAGCCGGGGTGGGACGGCGTCCGCGAGATCACCGACACGGCGACGAACCAGATTTCATTCGCAGTAGTTGGCTCCGCAGTGCCGACGACGAAACTTTCGCTCTCCAAGCCCAACCCGCTCGTGCAGGCGCTGCGGAGCCGGGACATCCGTTTTTCCATCAAGCTGAGCCTCATCAGTTGCACGCTCACGACGCTGTTGTCGCTGTGGGTCGCGGTGCCGATCGGCTACATGATGAGCCGGTTCGAGTTTCGCGGCAAACCGATCATCGACACGCTGCTCGACATCCCGATCGTGCTGCCGCCGCTGGTCGTCGGGTTGAGTCTGCTCATCCTGTTTCGCTACATGCCGGAGTGGTTCAGCGACGCGGTGGTGTACAAATGGCCGGCGGTTGTGCTGGCGCAATTCATGGTGGCGTGCGCCTTCGCGGTGCGGACGATGCGCGTGACGTTCGACCATATCCCGCAACGCTTCGAGCAGGTCGCCCTCACGCTGGGCTGCAACCGGCGGCAGGCGTTTTGGCGGGTGATCATGCCGCAGGCCAGAGGCGGTTTGCTGGCGGCCGGCACGCTGGCGTGGGCGCGCGCGCTGGGTGAGTTCGGGCCGATCCTTGTCTTCGCCGGGGCCACGCGGCAGAAAACCGAGGTGCTGCCGACGAGCGCTTTTCTCGAGTTGCAGGCCGGTCGCACGGAGGGGATGTTGGCGGTGTCACTCATCATGATCGCCGCCGCCGTCGTGGTGTTCGTCATCGCCCGGACGCTTGGAATGAAACGGATTTTTGCATGATCGCCCTTGAAAACATCGCGCTGCGGCAGGGCGGTTTTGAGTTGAGCGACCTCAGCTTCGAACTGACTCCCGGCGAGTACGGAGTGCTCATGGGCCGCAGCGGCTGCGGCAAAACGACGCTGCTCGAGGCGATCTGCGGCCTGCGCAATATCGCCGGTGGTCGGATCATCCTCGGCGGGCGCGACGTGACCCAACTGCCGCCGGCCGAGCGCGGTGTCGGCTACGTGCCGCAGGACCGGGCGCTGTTCCCGACGATGCTTGTGCGTGAGCAACTCGCCTTCGCGCTGGTGCTGCGCTCGCTTGGCCAAGCGGAGATCGCCGGGCGCGTCGATGAGCTTGCGGAGCTGCTCGGGATCACCGAATTGCTCGACCGCACGCCGGACAAGCTCAGCGGCGGCGAGGCGCAGCGGGTCGCGCTTGGCCGCGCGCTGGCGCATCGGCCATCGGTGCTGTGTCTTGACGAGCCGCTGGCCGCGCTCGACGAGGAATTGCACGGGGAGATGTGCCGGTTACTGGAGCGCGTGCACCGCGAAACCGGCGTGACGGTTTTACACATCACCCACAGCCCAAGTGAGGCCAAGCGCTTGGCCGGTTGCCACTTCCGATTGGCCGATGGCAAGGTGACACGCGATGAGTGAGGCAAGCGATCTGCCGGAACTGACCGATGTTGAGCGCGAGGTTTACTCGTGGCAAATGACCGTCGCGGGCTTCGGCGAGGAGGGGCAGCGGCGGCTCAAGGCGGCCACGGTGATGGTCAGCCGCGTCGGTGGCTTGGGCGGCTTGGTGGCTTACGAATTGGCGGCGGCCGGGGTGGGCCGGTTGGTGTTGGCTCACGGCGGCACGCTCAAGCCAAGCGACTTGAACCGGCAGTTGCTCATGCGCCACGATGCGCTTGGCCAAGCGCGGATCGGCATCGCCGTCGAGTCGCTCGCCGCGCTGAACCCGCGGCTCGAGATCGTCGCCGTGCCGGAAAATGTCAGCGAGGCCAACGCCGCCGAACTCGTCGGGCGTGCGGATGTGGTGGTGGATTGCGCACCGTTGTTCGAGGAGCGCTTTGCGATGAACGACGCCTGCGTGCGCTTGGCCAAGCCGATGGTCGAGTGCGCGATGTACGAGACCGAGGCGCACATCACGAGCTTTGCGCCGGGCAAAACCGGCTGTCTGCGATGCCTTTATCCGGAGAAGCCGGACGACTGGCAGCGGCGCTTCCCGGTGATCGGCGCGGTGTCGGGCGCGGTTGGCTGCCTCGGCGCGATGGAGGCAATCAAGATCATCGCCGGGCTGGGCGAGCCGCTCTTTAACCGACTGCTCACCTGTGATTTGCGAGCTATGACTTTTAATACAGTACGGCTGCGGCCAAGGGTGGATTGCCCAGTTTGTGGAGAATAGCGCGATTTTTAGTTAAAAATGCGTTGGCATTTTGAAAAAAACAGCGTTAGTTTTGTCCGCGAGAAAAAATGAAACCGCTAATTACCTCTCAAAAAAAACTGGGCTTCACGCTGATTGAACTGCTGGTCGTGATCGCCATCATCGCAATTTTGGCCGCGCTGCTGCTGCCGGCCTTGGCCAGCGCCAAGGAGAGTGGGCGCTCCGTCAAGTGCCTCAGCAACATGCGCCAAGTCGGTATGGGCATCTATATGTACAAGGATGATTATGATGATCATCTGCCTTTCGCCGGCTCGACCGACCGGGACTGGCATGAGGACTGGGTCTGGGGCGGCCCGGGCGATGCGGTGTTGCAAAAAAACAGGGACTGGAGCCGGTACGACCGGAACGTCGCTTTTCACGCCGAGGCGGGATCGATTTTCTCCCACGTGACCGGCCAAGATATCCTCCGCAAAAACCGGATGCCCGACACGCGCAACAAGACGGTGTACGGGGTTTACCGCTGCCCGAGCACCGGCGCGATTGGGTTGGCGCTGCGGGTCAACTTCAGCATGACCAGTTACATGAACGGGCAGACCAGCGGCGTGCATCCCGGCGTTAAGTATTCGATCGTCCGGAATCCGTCCGAGAAGTTCCTGCTGCTGAATGAGGATCCGCACTCGATGCGCAACGCCAGCTTTCACCCGCACGGGACGGCGTTTGGAAACAGGGGTGGCCAGGGAGTGGGCGTCAACGCGATGGGGGAGAAAATTCACACCATGCACAAGACCGGCATCAACGCTGGCTACTTCGACGGCCACGCCGAGAGCATCAAGCATGAGCGGATCATGGAAATCCAGAAAAGCCCACAGCTAATCGACAGGTATTTCAACCCGTTCAAGTGAGGGTCGCATTGAGGAGAGATTTTTGGCAAAAAGGGCCGGGCTGAACCCCGGCTCTTTTTTTTTAACAAAACCGAACAACCCAAATGACACAAACTACTGAAGCATATTCAGGACAAAAAAACTGCATCGCGCCGGCCGGCATCGCCCGTCGTTTCTTCGCCGTCTGCGTGGCGTTCACCCTTTCCGCCGCCCCGGCGTTCGCGCAGGAGGCGGGAAAGAAGAGCGTCATATTCGAGAAAGTGGACGCAGCGGCTGGCTGGGTTGTGGGCAAGATTGGGGGTGTATTCTTTTACCCGATCTGGACTTTTGAAAAGGTCGGCGATCAAGTTAAGGAGGTAAAAACGGAGGCTGGCGGAAGCGGTTATACTGTGGGTGACATTGTTGTCATTGATGGAGGGAAAACAGCAGACGACGCCGAAACCAATAAAACCAAGTTTAAGGTCAAGTCTGTCAGCAATGGCAAAGTTCTGGAACTGGCTATTGAGGCTGCCGGCCTTTATTCCGAAGTTCCAGAAAATCCAGTATTAGCGACAGGTGGTAGTGGAACTGGCTTGAGCGTTAATATCGAATGGGAACCAAACAGCCCCACCATTCCCTTGGTTGTAGGTTGGCTGGTCGTGGGGGCTGTCTTTTTTACCCTTCGGATGGGGTTCATCAACTTTCGTGGTTTCAAGCACGCGATCGATGTCGTCCGTGGCAAATACGACGACCCCGATGCCGAGGGCGAGGTCAGTCATTTTCAAGCGCTCTCCTCCGCGCTTTCGGCGACGGTTGGCTTGGGCAACATCGCTGGCGTGGCCATCGCCGTCAGCCTCGGCGGGCCGGGCGCGATTTTCTGGATGATCATCGCCGGGTTCCTTGGCATGTCGTCGAAGTTCACCGAGTGCACGCTTGGCCAAAAGTATCGCGAGACAAGGCCGGACGGCCGCGTGATGGGCGGGGCGATGTTTTATCTTACCAAGGGCTTGGCCGAAAAGGGGTTCGGTAAGTTTGGGAAAGTTCTCGCTGTCCTGTTTGCCATCCTTTGCATCGGCGGCTCGTTCGGGGGCGGAAACACATTTCAAGTCAATCAGTCGCTGAACGCCGTTCAGGAGTCGATCCCTTGGCTGGCGGATCATCGCTGGGTCTTTGGCTTGGTGATGGCGGTGATGACCGGTCTGGTCATCATCGGTGGCATCAAGCGCATCGCGCTGACCGCCGAGAAAATTGTGCCGGCTATGTGCGGTATTTATTTGATAACTTGCTTGGTGGTGTTGTTCCGGCACGCTTCAGAAATCCCCGCCGCGTTCGGGACGATCTTCGACAGCGCCTTCAACCCAAGTGCGGCTTGGGGCGGCTTCATCGGTGTGCTGGTGATTGGCTTCAAGCGGGCGGCGTTTTCCAACGAAGCCGGCGTCGGCTCGGCGGCGATCGCGCACTCGGCGGCCAAGACGAAATATCCCGTGCGAGAGGGCATCGTTTCGTTGCTCGAGCCGTTCATCGACACGATCATCGTTTGCACCATGACCGGCTTGGTGATCGTCATCACCGGGCATTACGAGGGCGGCTCAGCGGCGGAGGCGGCCAAGCCGTTCGCCGAGGCCAACAACGGGGCCGGCCTGACGTCCGCAGTGTTCGGTTCGGAGGTGAGTTGGTTCCCGTACGTCCTGTCGGCGGCGGTGGTGTTGTTCGCCTTCAGCACGATGATCTCGTGGTCGTATTACGGCGAACGCTGCTGGGCATGGCTCTTCGGCGACGGCTCGTCGATGGTCTATCGCTGGCTGTTTTTAGTGATGGTGTTTCTCGGCTCGATCATCACCTCGACCAACGTCCTCGATTTTGGCGACCTAATGATTCTCGGCATGGCTTTCCCGAATGTGCTTGGCCTCTACTTCCTCGCCGGCGGCGTGAAGGGCGACTTGGATGACTACCTCGACAAGCTGAAAAAAGGCGAGTTTGAAAAAACCCAGTAGCGCTTGGCCAAGCGCCGGTAGGGATGGCTGTCCCAGCCGTCCGCCGTGAGCCAAGCGGACACGGCGCGCTGGGGACAGCACGCCCTACCTTTTGCGCTTGGCCAAAAACGGGGCGCAACTGTCTCGCGGCAGCGTCTTGGAGTGCGTGCGCTGTGCGCCGCTTTCGGAAACCGGTTTGTCGGTAAGTAAAAAAGAATCATGGATGAACACGGAACCACGAAAGACGATGAAGGCGGAAGGATGAAGGCGGCAGGATGAGAATATCGAACAAGGAATGTCGAAATTTGAAGTGGAAGGAGAGGGAAGCCTCATGCCCCGTTTTTCCTCTGCGGCCCTCTGCGTCTCCGCGTCCTCTGCGTTTAACTTCAACCCGAGAACCGAGAACTGAACAACTCCCAAGGTGAATCCCTTTCCCATCGTTGGCCGTGAGTTGCTGGTGGCCTCCCGCCGCCGGGAGACCCAGCTCATCCGCTTCGTCATCGCGACGCTGGCACTGGTCGCGCTCGTTTTTTTATTTGTGCTCATGCGGGGCAATATGGCTCCGCATCAAGTGAGTCCGGTGCTGTTTGGCTGGATCGCCGGCATCTCATTTTTCTTCTGCAACTTGGCTGGCGTGAGGCTGACGGCCGACACGCTCAGCGAGGAGAAGCGCAACGGCACGCTCGGCCTGCTCTTCCTCACGAACCTGCGCGGGCTCGACGTCGTGCTGGGAAAGATGAGCGCCAACTCGCTGCAAGCGGTGTACGGGCTGATGGCGGTGGCGCCGGTGATGATGGTGCCGCTGCTGATGGGCGGCGTGGCCCCGGCGGAGGTGGGCCGGATGGTCGGCGTGCTCTTCGCCGCGCTGTTCCTGTCGCTCTCGGTCGGCATCGCCTGCTCGGCGCAGTTCAAGGCGGCGAAGACAGCAACCGGCGTGACGACGCTCGTCCTGCTTTTTCTCAACTTCGGGTTGCCGACCATTGGCGTCGTATTGTCCGAGTATAATTTTATCGATGGCGGGCAGTCGAAGTTTCTGGCCAGCTTCAGCACCGGGGCGATTTTTCCGCTGGCGTTCAGCGGCACATTTTCGGTGGATGCCCCTTTCTTTTATCAGTCGCTGGCCACGGCGCTTGGCGTTGGCGTGGTGTCGCTTGGCTTTGCAGTTTGGCGGACGCCGCGCTCCTGGCAGGATCGCGAGACCAAGCCAAGCGCCGCCACCGCGCCGGGCTCGGCCAAGGCGATTTCGCTCCGAGCCGCGCGGCTCGATGACAACCCGGTGTTTTGGCTGAACGCGCGGTGGCGGCAGAGGCCTTGGCTGGTTTGGGCGACGTTGTTCGCCGGTTTCATGCTGTGGTTTTGGGGCTATTGGGAGAACAGCAGATGGTGGCTGGATGATGAGGTTCACCTTTGGACTCTCTGGCTCACGTTCACCGGCTTCAAGCTGTGGATCGCCTCGGCGGTGTGCGACCGTTTCCGCGAGGATCGCCAGGAGGGATCGCTCGAGCTGCTGCTGGCGACGCCGCTTGAGTATCGCGACTTTGCGCTTGGCCAAGTGCGGCGGTTGTTGTGGCAGTTCGGCTGGCCGCTTGGCCTCGTGCTGGCCACCGTGCCGTTCATGATGGCCAACTCGGCCGACGACTCGTGGCCTTACTACTTCGTCGGCTTGGGGATGCTGGCGGCAGACATTTGGGCGATGCACTTTGTCGGCATGCGGTTGAGCCTCACCTCGCGCAAGCCCACTTACAGCGGCAGCGGCGTGGCGCTCCGGATCCTGTTTCTCCCGTGGTTCATCTGGGTGGGGTTGATGCTGACGTTCGCCTTTATTTCCATTCAGAGCCAGCCAAGTTGGTTTGAGGAATATATCGTTTACTTGCTGTGGTTTTTGGTGGGCATTGCCAACAATATTTTTTGGGGACTGCGCGCGAAGAACGACTTGAAAACCAACTTCCGCCAAGTGGCCGCCAAGGCCGCCAGCGCCTGACCTTGAACCCGTGACATGACCAGCCTGCCCATCGTTGAGCGCGAACTCGGGATTGCCTCCCGCAAGCTTGGCTCGTGGTTGTCGCGCTGGATCATCGCCATCGCGGCGGTGCTGTTCGGCGGCGGTTGGCTGCTGATCGCCTCCATCGCGGGCGGCAGGATGCAGGGCGATATTTTTTTCGCCATCCTCGCCTGGGCCTGTTTCGCCTACTGCCTGCTCGCCGGCCTGTGGACGACCGCCGACACGCTCACTCGCGAGAAAACCGACGGCACGCTTGGCCTGCTTTTCCTCACCGACCTGCGCGGGTACGACGTGGTGCTGGGCAAGATGATCACCGCGTCGCTCAAGTCGTTTTACGGCGTGCTGGCGGTGCTGCCGGTGCTCGCGCTGCCGCTGCTGATGGGCGGCGTGACGAATGATCAACTCTGGCGAACCATCGGCGCGTTGCTGAACATCCTCATTTTTTCGCTCTCGCTGGGGATGTTTTTCTCGGCGCTCAGCTGGAGCACCGGCCGGGCGATTTTCTGGACGTTCTTCACGCTGCTCAGCGTGACGATGTTGCCGTTGTTTTACATGGGGATCGGCGGCACCTCGAGCGCCCTGCTCTTCGTCAGTCCCGGGTTCGCGATGGCCAACGCCTCCGCCCCGTTGATCGGTGCGCCGGCGGCCGGCTCCGGCGGATATTGGCTTTGGCTGGGCGGTGGCTTGGCCGTCTCGGCGGGGCTGCTCGGCTTGGCCTCGTGGATCATCCCGCACCGCTGGCGCGAAACCAAACTGAGACAGCAGACCCCCCGCTTGGCCAAGCGCCCGGACGGCGACGCATTGAGGCCAAGCGCCGGGCAGCAGGCGGCGCTGCTCGATGCCAACCCGGCCGGCTGGCTTGTGTGGCGCATGCGCACCTTCCGGGTGTCACGGCGGCTGCTGATGGTGTTGATGATCACGGTTGGGACGGTGCTGCTGGGCTACATGGCGCTGGACGACGCAACGCTTGACGACGAGTGGTGGGTGGTGATGGGCGGCTTGATTTGGGTGGCCTCATTTTGGATTCGGCTCGAGGTGGCGCGCCACGCGGTGACGACCATTCACGAGGCCAAGGCCAGCGGCGCACTCGAGCAGATCCTCGTGACGCCGATGGACGAGCGGCAGTTCCGGCGCGGCCACTTCGCCGCGATGGTGCGGTTTTGGATGTGGCCGGTGATCGTGCTGGCATCGCTCCCCGTGGCGTCGATCCTGTTGGTTCTGCTCACCCAAGGCTGGATTTGGGATGATGCCTTGTTTGGCATTTCCATCACGGGACTGGTGAGCGGCTTGTTCGCCCTAGTGTTCTTCGGCGATTTGTTCGCGTTGTACTTTTCCGGCTGCTGGTTCGCGCTGCGCAACAGCAGCTACTCGGCGGCGTTTTGGAAGACGTTCGGCTTTGTCTATCTGCTGCCGACCATCGGGTCGGTAGCTCTCTGCTGGCTGGGGCAGTTCGTCTGGCTGGTCACCGACATCATCTTCATCGTCTGGCCGCTCACCAGTTTGCAGGGGAACTTCCGCCGCGTCGTCTCCGGCGAATACGGCCTCGCATACATCAAGCCGCCCCCCACGCCCACGCCGCCGGTGATTGCCTCTCCCAACCGTTGATCTTGGCCAAGCGGGCGGGTAACGTCCTGTTCATGCGGATTCTGATTTTTTCCGGGATGAACTCTCTTGTTGCGGCCTGTTTTTTCGCGGGTGCCGTTGCGTTTGGCCAAGCGGGCGAGGCGCTCGATGCCGCCTTGGCCAAGGCCGGTGACAACCGCGCCGAGCTTGAGGCGTTCATCGCCACCGCCCAAAAAATGCACGGCGACCTTGGCCAACGCGCCGCCCGGTTTCTCGTCGAGGGCATGCCGCCGGGCGACCTCACGTCGATCGATCGCGGGTTTCTCACCGAGAATCTCGACCTCGCGATGAAGGCACGCAAGGAGTTCCCGTGGTGCGCCCAGTTGCCGGAGGAATTGTTTTTCAACGACGTGCTGCCGTACGCCAGCCTCGACGAAACGCGCGAGCGTTGGCGGCCGGGGTTTTANAAGAAATGCCGCGCCATCGTGGCCAAGGCATCGACCGCGACCGAGGCGGCCCAAGCGCTCAACAGCCAACTCTTCAACCTCATCAATGTCCACTACAACACCGGCCGCAAGCGGCCCAACCAAAGCCCGGCCGAGTCCGTCGAGCAGGGCAGGGCGACGTGTACCGGCTTGTCGATTATTTTGGTCGATGCCTGCCGCTCGGTGGGCATCGCCTCGCGCGTCGCCGGGACGCCGCTCTGGACGAACAAGCGCGGCAACCACACTTGGTCGGAGATTTGGGACGGCGGCTGGCACTTCACCGGCTCGGACGAGTACGCCGCCGCCGGGCTGAACCGAGGCTGGTTTGTCGGCGCGGCGTCGAAGGCCGACAAGTCCAACTGGGAACACTCGATCTACGCGACGTCGTGGAAAAAAACCGGCACGCGTTTCCCGATGGTTTGGGACATCGACGCCACGCAGGTCAGCGCCTTCAACGTCACCGACCGGTACACCGGCGGGAGGAGCCGGGACAACGCCGGGGATGACTTGTTTGTGCGTGTGCGTGAGCGGGGCGGCAAACGAATCGAGGTGCGGGCCGAGTTGCTCGACGACAAAAACCAAGTGCTCGCCTCGCGCAAAACCAAGGCCGGCCGCGCTGACTTGAACGACATCACCGGCTTCACGTGCAACCCGGANACGCCGCTTTGGCTGCGGTTCACCAAGGGCGACGAGGTGAAGCAGATTCCCATTCGGCGAGCCAACGGCAGCGGCGTGACGGTCGATATCCGGTGGGACAAGCTGCCCGGCCAAGCGGCGATCGAGGCGTCGCAACTTGCCGCAGTGACTGCTTGGCTTGCCGTCCCGGCCAAGGTGCGCCCGGCCACGCTCCCCGGCGACTGGGCCAAGGGCGACCTGTCCAAGGCCGACGCAAAAAAGGCGATCGAGCTGCTGTGGGCCGATCACCGGGAGCGCTTGGCCAAGGGCCGCGCAGCGGAGATTGAGGCCAAGTCCATCCAACTGGGGGACAGGAAGTTGCGCTATTTGGAGAAAGTGTTCGGTGACGCGCCGAAAGGGGGGCGTTCACTGTGGATTTCGATGCACGGCGGCGGCGGTGCGCCGACCCGCGTGAACGACAGCCAGTGGAAAAACCAGATCAAGCTTTACCAGCCGGCGGAGGGGATTTACGTCGCGCCGCGAGCGCCGACCGACACGTGGAACCTGTGGCACGAGGCGCACATCGACGGGTTGTTCGACCGGTTGATCGAGAATTACGTGGCGACGCGCGGCGTGAATCCGAACCGCGTTTACCTCATGGGTTACTCGGCCGGCGGCGATGGGGTTTATCAACTCGCGCCGCGCATGGCCGACCGGTGGGCGGCGGCCTCGATGATGGCTGGGCACCCGAACGACGCCAAGCCGGACAACTTGCGCAACATCGGCTTCGGCTTGTTCATGGGCGGCAAGGACGGCGCGTACAATCGCAACCAAGTCGCCGCGCAATGGAAGGGCTTGTTGGCCGACCTGCGCAAGGCCGACCCGCAGGGCTACGAGCATAGGGTGCGCATTTATCCGGAGATGGGGCATTGGATGAAAGGCAAGGACGCCGAGTCGCTGCCGTGGATGGCCAAGTTCACCCGCAACCCGTGGCCGTCGAAAATAATCTGGCGGCAGGCCAAGGGGATCACCTCGCGGTTTTATTGGCTGCAGATTCCGGAGCAGGACTTGGCCAAGGGGCAGCGGGTGACCGCCGAGGTCGATGGCCAAGCGATCACGATCACCGCCGAGAAAACCAAGCGCTTGGTTGTGCGGTTGTCGGATCAGCTCGTGAACCTCGACGAACCGGTGAGCATCACCGTCAACGGCGAGGAAAAGTTCAGCGGCAAAGTGCAACGCTCGGCACGGGAGATCATTCGCTCGCTCGATCAACGCGCCGACCCCGCTTCAGCCGCAACGGCGAGTGTGAAGGTGAATCTCTAAGTTCGCGGAGGCTGAACGCTTGGTTTTTTTCGACGACATTTCGACTGCTACCTGGCTGATTGCCCTATTTGGAGCGTTCTCTCTGGGTTTCTCCAAGACCGGTTTCCCCGGCTTGGCAATGGTTAATGTGCTGATCATGGCCGAGTTATTTGGGGCTAAGGCGTCGGTTGGCATCATTGTCCCTTTGCTTGTTGTTTGTGATCTGACCGTTTATCCGTTATTCCGCCGTTACTCCTCGTGGAAGGAACTCATGCCGCTGATGCCTCCCACGTTCGCCGGTTTAGTCGTTGGCTATTTTTTGTTGGATCACATCGACGAATCTACTGCCCGGAGGGGGATCGGCTTTATCATATTGTTGATGTTTGCCCTGCAATTGATTCGACTTCGGCTTGGCCAAGCGCTGGCCAGGCTGCCAAATTCCCGCGGGTTCACATGGGGAAGCGGCATGATGATAGGCGCCTCGACGATCATGGCCAACGCTGCGGGCCCGGTCTTTTCGATCTACGCGCTCGTTGAGAAAATGACCAAGGAAACATTCCTTGGATTAGGTGCGCGCTGTTTCCTTTTGGTGAACATTC
>JGI26061J44794_1000811_pt1 | contig 13262 bp, 15 predicted proteins | sample MarorgKNORR_S2LV_5_FD_44794 | JGI IMG/M metagenome (IMG submission 44794) | reverse complement strand
CTAGTCATTCGGTGTAAGGTGTTTCCAGTCGGGAAGTTAATTCATAGCTATCAGAATTTGATACCCCAAGGCATCACAGGGCAAGGAATTAAAATGGATGGGAATTGCAGGAAAATCCCTGCAAAAAAGAATTGGTTTTAGAAACACCCTTTCAGGGACGTATATCCAAAATAGGGGATAATTAAATAGAGGATTGAATCGCGGATGAGGTAAAAAAAGAAAAATGCAAAAACCACTTGCCAGCCCTTCTTTTTCATCAGGAGTTTATAGCCCCCTTCTCTTCTGATATCCCGCCACTCATTGATAAAGTTCGGACGGTAAAATGACATTAATTTTCCGGTTTTATTTTTCCAAATTTTAAGTTTTCGTATTTCTCCCAAATCGTCTCACCGGCCGCCTGCTGAAACCGAAAAGCAAAAGACAGGGCATCATCAAATGAATTCCCTGTGAATTCTTCATGACTGTAATATTCATCAATCCAGCCGATAAATTCTTTCATTCCTGTTTGATTCACCTGGTCAAAAATACCATAAATCATTTCAGCCCTGTTATCATAATACCAGGTGGTGACTTCACCATACCCTAAATCTTTTATCATTTTCTGGTGGGTATCATATACTTGGGTGAGATATGAGAATAAAAATAATTCTTTTTCCTGGGACTCCAAGGTCTTCCAATAGACTGCAATGGCGTTAGGTGCAGGATCTGTTTTCTTTTCCTGAGCGCCAATGAGCATCATCGTACAAAGTAGTGTGAATATGAATTTCATATTAATCTTCCTGATGGTCTGTTTCAAATTCGGTAATGAGTTCTTCTAATTTTCCGATGGCTTCTTTTTCCGAAACTTTACCGCGATTTTTACCCTGATAATACAAATGTCCAGCCCCTTTACCAAAGGCGATTCCGAGATCTGTGTGCATCGCTTCTCCCGGTCCATTTACGGCGCATCCCATGAGGGCGACGGTCATGGGTGTTTTCACATTCTGGAGTTTTTCTTCCATTTCTCCAGCGATTTTAAATAAGTCCACCTCTAACCGGCCGCAGGTAGGGCAGGCCACAATCGTCACACCTTTGCTGGCCAATCCCAACGATTTCAAGATTTCAAACCCAACGCGGACTTCTTCAACGGGATCATCCGTTAAACTGACGCGAATTGTATCGCCGATTCCTTTTGCCAATAATGTGCCAATACCCACGGATGATTTGATAGATCCGGATTTCGTCGGTCCCGCTTCCGTCACACCTAAGTGTAGTGGATAATCATATTGTTCGGAAAAGAGTTCGTAAGACGCCATCATGAGATTCACATCCGACGCTTTAGTGAGACGATAATATCATCAAAATCATGTTCCTTACAAATATCAATATGGCGTTTGGCACTTTCGACCATGGCTTCGGCGGTGGGATAGCCATATTTTTCAATCAAATCTTTTTCGAGGCTGCCTGCATTCACGCCGATCCGGATGGGAAGGTTGGCTCCCTTCACTTTTTTCAACACTTCTTTCACCCGTTTTTTCCCACCGATATTCCCAGGATTGATACGAATTTTATCNGCCCCNGCATCCACNGCTTCTAAAGCCATGCGATAGTTAAAATGGATATCCGCCACCAAGGGCACATTCATCCGTTTTTTAATTTCATAAAGTGCATCTGCGGCAGGTTGATCCGGTACTGTAATACGGATAATTTGGCATCCTGCTTCTTCCAGCCGTTCTACTTCTTTTAGTGTTGCTGTAATATCGTGGGTTTTGGTGGTGGTCATGGACTGAACCGATATGGCGTGTTCGCCACCAACGATGAGGTCACCAATTTTAACTTCTCGTGTTTTTCTGCGTTTCATCATGATTTGAAGGGCCGAAAATTACAACGGACTATCCTTGATATGGTTCATCCAAATATTGTTTTGCCAAAATAATGGCATGGGCATGGTTATCCCTTTTAATGCATTTTTGATAAGCCATGACTGCTTCCATCCGCTCATGTTTTTTATCATGGATTTGTCCTTTTAATAAATAGGCATTCGCCAGGATGGCATCCAATTCAGCATCATATAAATCAATGCATTTATTGATAAAGCCCAATGCTTTATCATCATCACCATTTAGAAAATAATAATGGCCCCAAACATAGTTCAAATAGGATGTAAACCACTGTTGATGCCGTCGAGTGAGTTTGGGTAATTGCTGATTGAGACGGTTCAATTCTTTTTTAGCCAATTTTAATTGACCATTCCGCAAGAGACTTTCGNTATAATGAACCTGAAAATCAAAATTGCCGGGATATTTCTCTGCCAACGTTCGGCTCACTTCCAACCCGCGCGCATTATTAATATCGGAAAATTGGTAAATAAATGATAAAACACTCATGGCTTCCGTATCTGCCCACTGACTTTGCGTTGCTGCCACTTCTATCTTGGTAATGCCTTCTTCTCTCGATGCATCCAAACCAAACATTTCTGCCCCCGCTTTCACAAGGATATTGCTCAAGCCTGCATAATATTCTAAAATCCCAATAGGCAAGTAGGCATCCGTGAGATAAGGATCTTTTTCAAGTGCTTTCTGGATAACACGAAATCCACTGTAAGCAGAAATGAGTGTGGGAATCCACTTTTTTTGTCCCAAAAGAATCCGTGCTTTCAATCCCCGGGCCGTGCCGCTATACAGTAGATATTCCGGATGGTCTGGGTGGGCGACCAATAAAGAATCATAAATCGATTCAATTTCACTCAAGTTTGCATTCAGGTTAGCATAAATCTCATTTTGCGGCAGGTGCGCTTCATTCCGGCGCCAGTGAGCCGCCGCCCAGGTGACGTGAACGCCCGGGTGATTGGGGAAATCTTTTCGTGCTTGAGTAAGTATTTGGATACTCTTATCGAATTCATAATTATAAAACGCATCTACGCCGGCGCGGACGGCCTTGTCGCCGGGATGCTGACCCAATAAAATGGATAGAGTAAAAATGAAAATTGGAATGCGTTTCATAGGTCTATAAATTAGGATAATTTATTCCAAACCACCGATGGTTTCATATGTTAAAAATTATTTCAAATATTATTGTAGGGGACGCCGATCGGTGTCCCCTACAAAATGGAAAACCATGAATGACAATATTATATTAATTCGCCACCGCTTTGACGAAGTACATATTGGCTTTCATCCGGGCGCTGGTGACAGAATTTTCCTGGAGCAAGAACATCATTTCAATGGGGTCAAAACAATCCGGCGGATTCATAAATTTTGCTGACATTCCCGGCTCATCATCAATAAAGAAATCCTCAAAGAAATCACAAGCATCTTGATTCATTATTAATGTCAAGTCTGTCCCATTGAACACATAAGGAAAAGCAAGTGTATCAATTTCCCCCTCCACATCCATTATCATGACCAATACATTCTCATCAGTGGTATACCATTCACCATGGTCTTCACCCTGCCCTTCTTCATCGGTAAAATAATGGGTGGCATCACCATTCGCTCTCAAATCCATCTGTATTTGTTCTTCTTTCATTCCCTGAACAATCAAAGGAAAATCTACTGTTACCGAATCGGATGCATTTACACTAAAAGTGGCTGCCTGGAATGTGCCATCGACAATGTAGTAAGTTGAAGAATCCAATACACCGGTAACCATATTTATGGCATAGGCCGTATCGGATGAAATGGTTAANCTGAAGTTNAGCNAATCCAGAACGTAATCGGAAGTACCCACATATATTCCACCCTCAGACTCACTTAACACTACCATAAGCCCAAGTGTCTTTTCACCGGTCAAGTCATTTTCATCGACAAATCCAGTAAACACAGGATATGTTGGATTTTCATCATCCATTTCCCAAATGGACCTATTTGACAAGACCACTTCTGGTTCATCTTCTTCACCTTCCTCGCCAAGGTTGACAATCATGTAAGATAATTCAGCATTGGGCGTACCATATAAATTAATGGATGATTGTCCTTTGGCAAACATATTGGCCCCTTTTTGGGAAACATTTGAACCGATGATTATTTCACCATCCGCATCGGTCATACCCCACAACCCCACCAATTCTTCCGGGCGATTGGGTTCATCCCCTTTATCTTCGCAGGCTGGGATGAGAAATAAAGACAATGAACAAAATAATATAGATATGGTTTTAAAGTATTTCATGTAGATGATCCTGCTTTGTAGTTCCTAGCGTTTATCGACTTTTAAATATACGGACAAGTGATGTGGGTCAAATAAATGTAAGGGGGAGATTTACCAATCCTTTAAGGATTAGTAAATAATTTGCTACCCCGATATTTTCCCAGCTAAGAGCAACCATCCTCGTGCATCATTGCTGTTGGGGTCTAAGTCCATGGATCGTGTCCATGCTGCTTTGGCCAATACTGATTCTTTCATTTTCCAATAGGTAATTCCCAAACCTAAATAATTATCTGCATCGGATGGTTTGAGTTCGATGGCTTCCTGAAAAGCGGCCAGCGATTCTCGAAACATACCTTTATCACGATAAAAACCACCTAACGTTCGCATGGAACCGGGAAGCCATTGCCCTGAATTTTTATTGACACTTAAGGCTTTGCGAAAGGCAGTTTGACCCAGACCCGATTCACCGATACGATTATATTCTACTGCTAATATATAATAGGCTTGAGGCAAAAGAGATCGGACCTCTTGATTATGGGGATCATAATGGAGTAAATCTTCCCATGAAGAGGCGGCTCTGCCCCATTCACTCCCTTTAAAATAACTGTGTCCCTGTTTAAACCGTGATGCCGTATCTGCAGGATCCAGTCTTATCGCATCGCCATAAGTCAGGGCTGCATATATATGTTTTCCCTGTCCGGAATATAANTNTCCCAAAGNCACATAAGATTCATGGTGTGTTGGATCTTTTTTAATGNCTTCTTGATAACTGGCTTTTGCTTTAGCTGGGTCTCCCAACCCTTCAAATGCTCTTCCCTTTAAATAAATAAATCCACTTTGTCTGGGAAATAATTCCTGGCCACCCTGCGCCAGTTTGGCCGCATATTCAAAATTGCGATCNTCTAAGTTTTTTCGAATGGTTTGCATTCTTTGGGCCGGTCCGCTGGGATCCCGTTCGGCTGACTTGGCTAAAATANCATCGGATAAATTTCTTTTTTCTTTCGTACCAAACAAAGTAGCCATGGCTTCGATTGTTGCCCGATGGTTGGGTTGTACATCCATGGCTTCATCAAAAGAATGGCGTGCTTTTGTCATTTGCCCAAAACGAGAAAAAAACGAACCTAAGTGAAAATGGACATCCGCATTAAAAGGATTCCGGGCCGCCAACTTTAAGTAGATTTCTTTCGCATCTTCAAATCGGCCGTTTCCTTCATAATTCCGTGCCAAATCCACTTGTTTACGNATATCATTCGGTTCGGTGCGGGCAGCATTTTCAAGATCGTTGGTTGAAGGGGCTCTCCTTGTTTCAATGCGTCTCACTTTCTTCTTATCCGTTTTATCGAGATAATGGGTGGCCCGGGCGAGATTACGGGAACTTAGGTCAAATGCTTCAGCAATATTATAAATGTCGTTGGCATATTTTACAAGACTAATGGTTGGAATATCCGAAAGCCGAGGTACTTTGGCTTTGGTAGCAACACCACTGGCAACTTGGTTTCCCCGTTTTTTCAGGATCGACTNAAGCTGTTGTACTTTTTTCTTATTGGAAGAAGAANGGTTCAGTTTGTAAGCTTTTTGATAATCCTTTAACGCACCGGCATAATCTTTTTTCTTCGCCTTGGAATTCCCTCTTTTTGCATAAGCGGTTGCCTGGGCAGCCTTTTTGCTTGAAGATTTTTTCCCACCCTGTTTTTTCGCTAAAGAAGTGAGCTGCTGGACTTTCTTCTTATAATTTTTGGACGGACTGAGTTTGTATGCTTTTTGATAATCAGAAAGGGCGCCTCGATAGTCCTTTTTCTTCGCTTTGGCATTGCCTCGTTTTGCATATTTGGACGCTTGGGATGCTTTGGCTTTTTTTGATTGTGCCAGTACAATAGAGGTATTATTGGGGACAGGCAGAATCCCGACCAAAACAATGGCCAGGATAAATCGGGTGGTCCANATATAAATCGATCGCATGATACGGAAACGAATTTACAACAGCCGAATGGTTATGAAGGGTCTATTTTAGCGAAAAGCTGAAAGGGAAACCCATTTTGTCATGACGCGACCGTTTTCGCCCCCTTCAGTCCAGGCAAAGAAGAGTTGATCATCCACCATTTCCATCTGGGGATAACCGGAAACACGCCCCGGTTGAATTTCAGAAACGATTCTCGGTGTTTGAACATTTCCAGATTTAGATACTATTGAGGTAACGATATCNGTTGTTTCTTCTGCNNTTTCAATCCAACTGACCATCACTTCTNATTTGCTAACCCAGGTTAAATCTACACGGCCAATGGGTTTAGATAAATCGACGCGAATAGGTGCATCAAATGTGGCGCCGTCATTATGTGAAAATGCCACATTAACTGTGGGCGTTTCATTGGGTGAAGTATACCAGGCAATGGCCAAATCATTCCCATTGGCAGCCAGCATGGGGCCATTGACGGGGCAGCCGCCAATTAACCAATTGTCCTCATGAACGGTATAGGGTTCAAACCATTCACCATCCGCATAACGAATAATATTAATATCACGGATTTCTTTTTCAGATCGGTCACGATAGGCAATGATTAAACTATTTCCCGTTTGAATAGAACTGGTGGGACAACATTCACACACCCGGTTGTCCAGCATTATTTCTGTACCCAATTGACCATCCACCATGGTGGAACGATATAAGGCCATATCTCCCATAGAATGATTCACAGGATCATAGGCGCCCATGTGGCGGCCATCCAGCCAGACAAATCCAAGGGACGCATCCTGCTGTTGNAAAAATGANAAAAATCCATGCTCCCCTTTTGGATCAATATCGCCATGAGGAATCACCGATTCAGACCATGATTTACCCCGATCTTTGGAATGGGATATTTGAACATTATAATCGTAAGGACCATTTCCGCTTTTTTGAAGCCAATGAGACACCAATTGATCCCCGCCCACTTCATAAATAGATGGAAAGTCGGCCCAGTTCACAAAGTAAGGATCCCCGGCTGTAATGGTTTGGCCTTCTGTCCAGTTTCCTTTTGAAAATTCAGACCATTGTAATGCCCATTGTACCGAATCAACCTTCTCAAACCAGGACATGAGGAGTCCACCATTTTCTGTAGCAGAAACACGAGGATACCGACTGCCATCCATTGTGGACGGAAGAGAGAAATCAGGGGTTGAACACCCAAAAAGGAATAGGGATAGAAAAATATATTTTTTCATTTTTTTTTCAATGTTTTCGTAGAGACGCATCACTATGCGTCTCTACATATTTATTTTATCATTGGGGACGTTCAGGCATCCCCTGCATGTTTAATTATTGACCTTCCGGCATTTTACAGCAGAGTTCCAAATTGGCATATGCATCGGGATCTGCCTTTTTATCATTGACACTATACCCTATAGATATAATGGCTTTTTCGATCGCTGGGAAATCAATAAGCGATGCCTTGTAGGTCACCTTTCCAGATTTGCCTTTCAAGTCGATTTCAACTTTACTTACGCCTTCAAGGTCAGCAACAGCTTCTTCCACGCTCATTGAACACATCATGCACTGCATGGAGTCCAGTTTCAATTCAGCCGTTTTGGTATCGCTGCTNCAGCTGATTAAAAAGCTCATCGCTATTATACTAATGATTGATTTCATTGTATCCTCTTTTTCTGTTTATAGAGATTAATTTTGCACAATTATTATTACGGATATTAATCCCAATTTTGTTAAACTTATTANTCATTTATTAAATTTTGAAAGTCGATTTTTAGACAATAAAAAGACCGAAAAAATAACTATCCCTATTTCTATCCAGAATAAAAATCCATTTTCCATATAAAATGAAAAATANGGCTCGGATATCATTTCCCAAACTGATCCTTGCCCATTTTCCGGATGAATCTGAAACAAGAAATAATCTTTTTGACTCAAGGGATAAAACCATTGTATCCCTACAGTTCGTGCCGTAAGCCAATCGGTGAATAAATGCGAGAGAGAGCCAAACAAAACACCCAATGCTATAGGTTTTATTTTCTCACTATTTGTCATTCTATCCACAAAGATCATGACACCAAATAATGTGATCCATAAAATTGGAGTATGAANCATGGAATGATGCCCTGCCACCGTTTCTGAAAATATCCCATCCGCATCGGGAAAGATGGCAGCAATTATCAAAACAGGCATGAACGGGAATACCGTCCATATCGATGGTTTAATTGCTTTGCTTAGCAAATATCCGGATGCTAAATGGGAAGGTAAAAACACAATTAATCCTTAGTCAAAAATCATTTAAAAACTGGCATAAATGATTTAATGGGTGATTTAATGTTGAGATTCGTCATGTTCTATCTCCTCGCTCTTTTCATCCAATTTTAATTTAAAAAGAGAAAATGATTTGCGAATACTCAAGGAAAGTCCCCACACATCGGTTTTACTCGTTACTTCTATTTCTTCCTGGCTCGTTACACTTGCATTGAAATATACCGGAGTCCGCGCCGAAACAGTCAACAAATATCCGTTTGTTGCGAAGGTTAGTCCGCCCCCAAGCTGCAACACACTTCCGCCAGAATTGGGTGCCTCTTCTCCATCCCAAATAGCTGGGTTTCGATATTGTCCCAGCATTTGAAAAAATGGAATCCCGCCCCAAAATGATTTGGTCTGGAAATATAACAGAGCCGCTCCAGAGAATTGTACTCCCGGCTTGAATCCATATTGATTCGTTTCCAATGGTACATCCACTTTCAACACGCCGCCTGGGAATATGGAACCGTCAGTCCTTCTGAAATACTGAAATTCCCCATGACCTTTGAACACGCCTTCGCTCAAATTGAAATGCGTGTGTGGTTCCCCTGCTTTACCAAGTTTAAATGGATTCTCTGTCAGAGAATTGTTTGAGGGAATAACCAACCCGCCCCCGATAAAAACCCGCTGACCGGGACCGAAAGTTGTATTCTCCATCAAATATCTGAGAGTAAATCGTGTATCGCCGATCCCTATTTTGTTTTCATCGCGGTGATGAATATTCGCGTCACGATAAAAATCCATGGATCTGTTTCCTGCCATGACATCCACGCTCAGGTTCCATTTATCAGAAATCCCGTAGGTTGCATTAATATCTGCCAAACTCGAATTCAGATTTCCTTCATGGTCGCCACCGTATGCTTTCAGTTCGCTATGCCACCATTCAATATTCTGAACCATCATATTCGCGCCAACNATAAGTTTTCCCTTATCTAAACCGACACCTGAATTGGCCGTCCCGACCGGGAGGCTGGGGTTCGTTCAGAGGGGTCATTGGCCCCAAAGCGGTGGCTGGAGCAGGAGCATAATTCCCAACACAAGGATTGCCCGAATATTGAGAATTCTAAATAGGAATTGCGATANAGTACTCAACTTAAACTTTTGCATATGTTTTTATCTTCGATTCAGTTATTAATTCATTTCACCGGCTTACTGGCTGATTGTGTATGGACAACTTTCCAAGCACTATCAACCCATCTCAGTAAATAAGTCCCATGCCCCTTATTATGGATTTTCCGACCGCTGGATGTGGTCAATTTGATTTCTGTATCCACAAGGGCCCAGGCAAAATTGTCTTCAAAGTGGGTTTGAATATTGTCAAAAACTAAATCCAATCCAAGTGCTGCTTCCGGCTCAACATGATGGACGATTAAATCCTCTAAACCCACATTTTGACCGCCCCCTTCAAAATACCGGGCACCATCCCAATCCAGAAAATGTTTACGGAAAGCGTTTCCATCTCCATTCTCCCAACCGAGGCGGATATCTTCAATGATGTTCTCAATCAATGCTGCATTGTGATCAGCAACTTTATTTTCACATCCAAACAGGGTTAATACAAAAATCAAAACAAGTTTATTCATTCCAAACTCCTTCATTTTTTATTTTCCTCAACCAAATTCATTCCACATTTTGAACACCGTCCCCTATAGGACAGGGATACTTCAGGATGCATGGGACAAACGAATAGTGATTGGGATTCCTTTTTAACCGGCAATTTTGGCATAACCGTTGAAGCAACCGTCCCCTTCGGGTTTGGGTACCACCCCGGATCTTCACCGTCAGCCAGGTTGTCGCGAATTTTCAGGATGGTAAACATGCCGCCCATAGCCACGGTTCCAAAGGGTCCCTCACCGCCCATCATCGGCAGTGTATTGGGTGGTCCTTCCATATTCATTTCAGCCATTTCATGCATTCCTTTTTCGCCCATGGCCATATAATTCGGCAATAATTTTCTTATTTTTTCTTCCACACCATCCTGATTCACACCCAAAACGTTGGGAATATCATGCCCCATGGCATTCATTGGATGATGACGCCGATGGCAATGGAGGGCCCAGTCTCCAGGATTGGCTATAAACTCAAAGTCTCTCGTTTGGCCTGGCGCAACCAAAACAGTCGTCTCCGGCCATTGTGCTAACTCAGGTATATCCCCGCCATCCGTGGCCACAACTTTGAAAGAATGTCCATGCAGGTGGATAGGATGGGATTCTTGGGCAACATTGGCGATTCGAATTCGAATGCGCTCACCTGTTTTACCCACCAATGGCGCTGTTCCCGGAAAAACGCGGCNGTTGAAAGTAAAAATATTGAAATCGGTCATCACATTTGCGTCAGGCGTACTTGTTCCCGGATCCACAAACCACTCATTCAGAAAAATAGCATAATCACGATCAATATGATTTTCCCGTTTTCGCGGGTGGATGATAAAAAAGCCCATGGATCCCAATCCAATCTGGGTCATTTCATCNCCATGGGAATGATACATTTGAGTACCATGCTGCTTCAGGTCAAATTCGTAGATGAATGTTTCCCCCGGTTGAATGCCCGGTTGGGTCAGACCGGAAACACCATCCATACCGCTGGGAAGGATAACACCGTGCCAGTGNACTGCCGTAGATTCCGGGAGCTTATTGGTGACGTAAATTCGTACTCTGTCTCCCTCTACTGCTTCAATGGTCGGGCCGGGTGTTTGACCATTATACCCCCACGCCTTTATGACCATACCCGGAGCCATTTCCCATTCAATTTCTTCCACAACCAAGCGAAATTCCTTGACCCCATNCACCATCTTCCAAGGCAGGGTAGAACCATTGGGAGTAATGACNGGTGTATAAGACNCNTCTTTTGGCAGGGAACCGCCAAATAACTGGGTGTTTATCACCGATAGAACGACTGTAAGCACCANTCCTGCGACCCTGTTGATTTGAAGTCCTGCTGATTGATTGTTCATAATTTTCTCCATTNTAATCATATTTAATATTCGACCTATTTTAATTCTNCATGCTTTCTTGCAAATCATATTCCTCTCCAGAAAGGGGAAATTCCAATCCCCCACCTATTGCAAAATCCAGTCTAGATCTTGTTATCCAATAGGTCTTTAGCGCCTCTATGCAATCCCGGTTGGCATTGATTTCATCCTGTTTGGATTCCAAAAGCGTATACACGCCCTGTAGCATGTAATTGTAGTGTTTTTGCGCNGATTCAACAATCAGCTGATTGACCGGAATGATTGTTTTTTGAAAATAATCGACTGTTTTTCTGTTGACCATCATATCTTTGTACAGGATTACCACCTCCGTATGGATTTCCTGCCCGAGGGCTTTCAATTGCTTTTGTTTTTGACGCAGTTCCGCTTTTTTTTTGGCTGCCTCTGCCTGTCCCAAATCGAAAATGGGCACGGCTATTTTCAGTTCCGGACCTGACGACAGTACCTGTTCTTTCTCCTGCCCAAATCCTAATTCTCCTTCTGCGATCTGATTGAATCGCGCCCAGGGCAGCACTTCTTCCAGGGCCTTGATTTCGACTTTCAATGCCTGGAGATCCATTCGATTCTCAGTTGCACGTGAGACCAATTCCAACAGAACGGGTTCATCTTCGGAGAATTGAGGAAGGATCCCTTTGATCTTCCAGGATTGTGCGGAAGTCAATCCCATTTTTTGGTTTAATACATCCTGTTCAATTTCAACCTGAATTTCATTCTGAATCAGCGCGAGTTTGACCTCATGATAGTTTGCCTGATGCCGGGACAAATCCAGCACGCTGATATTACCGGCATTGTATTGTCTTTGTGCCAATTCTTTTGCCGCTTCAGACGCTTCCACGACAGACTGTAGCAGTGTAAGCAGTTGTTTATCACCTTGGAGCGTATAATAGGATTCCCGAACATCGGCAATTAGTGAGAAAACTTCATGCTCGACACGATGCTTGACCGCCTGATACTGGGCCTCTCCAAGTTTGACGCGCAGCGGGCGGAGGAAAAATCCCATGAAATCCTGTTCTATACCCAATTCTGTTTTTACCTCCCCTCCACCGGAAAGGACTTGGGCTTTTAACTTCGGGTTTGTGAGTAATCCGGCCTGAAGCCAGTCTGCCTGGGCAATACCCAATTCCTCAAAAACAGCCTGTAGACCTGGATTATTCAGCACCGCAATTTGTATGGCTGCATCAACGGTGAGCGGTTCAGCTAATAAGAAATTAATTGTATCCTGCAGGGCCTGATTTTTGTCAGCATCTTTTTCCACCAAATATTGAGTCTTGAGTGCAAGCTCATCTTTAAAATCGTTCCAAACGCCCAACCGCGGGACAGTGGAACAACCTATCAATAACATGGATGCCAATACTGTGTNTTTTTTATTAAAAATGTAATGAGTGAAAAGTTTCATAATTATCCTGATTGTTGAATGGAATCAACAGATCCGAGATGTACGGATCCCTAAAAATGGACGCAATCGTCCTAGGTCAAGATAATATTATAAGCGGAGCGGNACGGAAAATTTCGCCTGGGAATCAGACGGTTGGCTTTGAAAAGCCGTTTTCTCGGAAAGTTGACATTTGGGTGCATCTGTTTTCATGGCGCAGATTGGTTTATCCATGTCAACTTGGGCGGATTTACGTTCTGTTTTGGGCCCGGAAACGATAGGAACAAATTGATTATGATCACATTTTTGTTTCCGTATAGCGCTTTTATTTGAGGCTTCTCCTGTCTTGGCTTTCTCACAACAAGATTTTACTTTCACCTCGCAACAAGGCATATCGCAATCAATATGCATTATAGGCGCTGCCATGGCAAAAGCCATAATCAAAACTAATCCGATGGATGTAATGCGTTTAAGCATGCCTGAATTTACCCCTTTTCATCCTATTA
>JGI26061J44794_1000809_pt1 | contig 13282 bp, 7 predicted proteins | sample MarorgKNORR_S2LV_5_FD_44794 | JGI IMG/M metagenome (IMG submission 44794) | reverse complement strand
CAAGAAGTCGACGCAAACCTTGACGCTGCTGTCCACGCGATGCGGGGCTGTTATGTCGCCGACGAATACATGCTGCGGGTTCTCAATATCGACGTCCACTGTGTGCAGCTTTTTGTAATCTGCATCCCAGGCCTGGTGAAAATTTATCGCTGCATCATGATCAATGGTCGGATCATCCACCATATACAGGGTGGCCAGTGGAATATTTTGAGTCGTCGGCGTGAGCTTGACGGCCCAATCGACAATTTTTTGCATCTCAATCATTGCCTGGACCGGGTATTGGTTAGTCCAATAGCGACCGGCCAGCTCACTTTCGGGCTCCCAGCTATGCTCGCGACCCACCATAAGGGGCAACCAGGATTCTGCCCAGGGCCAGGTTAAGACAGAGCTGAATAGATTCCTGATTTTGAAGTTGGGTGAAACAAAGATGATGCTATGTAACTTGCCTTTTTGGGCCAGGTGTTCATTTAGCCAGATCGCAAGCGGCGCACCGGTGGAGGTTGCCACCAGTACCACTCGCTTGCCGATTCGAGAGGCGATTTCCCAGCTGTCGACGACAGATTGCAGCCACTGCTCGGCAGATGCCTGCATCGCTCCGCGGTCCAGGCCATGCCCCGCGAGGCGTGTATAGACGATATTGGCATTAAATTGCGCCGCCATGTGATCAGTGAGTGGTGCTGTTTCCTGGCGAGAAGCTGAAAATCCGTGGATATACAGGAAACACAAATCCGTGATGCCCGGGTCGTTTGCCCACAGGATGGTTGCTTCGGCGCCTTCGATGATGCTATCGACATCTTTTTCGTGCGCCACCAGCCAGTTTTCCAGTTCCGAGGCTGATGCATCGTCCGGTACCCGGGTTTTGGGGACTGTCGGGTCCAGCGTTGGTCGCGGCCCGAAAAAGAAGATGCCGGCAACTATCAGCACGAGCAAAAAAAGAGAAACTGCAATTACTTCCATGGGTACTCCGTAGCAAATAAATTCAAAACCTGACCCTTTTCACAATTTATTTCACATAAATCGATGAAATCACTACAGTCGCGCTTCGATTTTTTATAAAATAACGCATTTCCACCAGAACAAGCTGGGCTGCTTGTGTGGGTGTAGTGGAGTAAAGTAATTTTATGCGATTGCAAGCAATTAAGCTCGCCGGTTTTAAATCATTTGTAGATCCTACAACAGTCCCTTTCCCCTCAAATCTTTGTGCCGTGGTCGGTCCGAATGGCTGCGGTAAATCGAATATCATTGATGCGGTTCGCTGGGTAATGGGCGAATCCTCCGCCAAGACGTTGCGCGGAGAATCTATGACCGATGTCATCTTCAACGGTTCTAACACCCGTAAGCCCGTGGGCCAGGCGACTATTGAACTCCTGTTCGACAACACCGAAGGTCGATTGACCGGTGAATACGCGGCCTACACCGAAATCTCGGTAAAGCGCCAGGTGGCGCGGGATGGTCAATCCGGCTACTTTTTGAATAATCAGAAATGCCGGCGCAAAGACATCACTGACCTGTTTCTGGGTACGGGTCTGGGTCCTCGAAGCTATTCCATCATAGAGCAGGGCATGATTAGTGAGCTGATCGAGGCGAAACCGGAAGACCTGCGCGCTTTTCTCGAAGAAGCGGCCGGAATATCCAAATACAAAGAGCGTCGCCGGGAAACCGAAAGACGTATTGGCAATACCAAAGACAATCTGGATCGTTTGAATGACATTCGAGAAGAGCTTGGGCGCCAACTGGCTCACCTCGAACGACAGGCGAAATCCGCCGAGCGCTATACCGGTCTGAAGAAAAAAGAGCGTGAATTGAAGGCCGGCCTGCATGGGTTGCGCTGGAAGGTGCTCAGCAGCGAAATCAAGCTGCAGGATGATGAGATTAATCGGCTGACGATTGAACAGGAATCGCNAATTGCTGATCAGCGGCATATCGACGCAGAGATAGAGGGCAAAAGGTCGGTACTGATCGAACTGTCCGATGAGTTGAATGCTGTACAGAAGCGTTATTACGATCACGGCACCGAGATTGCCCGAATTGAGGATAGCATCCAGTTTCAGAATGAGAGGACCAAACAATTGAGCCTGGATCTGGATCAGGTGCACGAGAATTTTCAGAAAGTGCGCGTGGATCTTGAGGCAGATGAACAGCAGCTCACAGGATTTCGTTCAGAACTAACCTCCACCTCGCCCAGGCAGGATGAAATACAGTCCCTGGAACGTGCTTCTGGGGAACGTCTACTCGCAGCAGAGCGATCCATGCAGAGTTGGCAGGAAGAATGGGACAACTTTAATCTGGCAGCGGCAGAAACTCGCCAGAGTGGTGAGGTCCAGCAATCCAGAATCGAACATCTCGAACAGGCGATTGATCGGGCCAACACACGCATTGAGTTGTTGCGAGGTGATTTGGAAAGGCTATCAGGGGAAGCAGTTGAGGGGGAAATTGGTCCCCTTGAAGACATGTTGCAGACTCAGGAGCAGCAACTGGAACGTATTACGGATGAACTCAGCTCGTTGACAACGACCATTGAGAAGCAGCGAGTAGAAAACCAGACCCTGACATCGGCGCTTGATGATCGAAGAAATGAATTGCAGTTGCTCTCTGGACGCCATGCTTCACTGGAGGCGCTTCAACAGGCAGCACTCGGGCAGCAAGACGACATTGAGGTGAACTGGCTGGAAGGCGTTGGGCTTGGCGACCTGCCAAGACTGGCAGAAAACATATCGGTAGAAGATGGCTGGGATGCCGCCGTTGAAACAGTTCTGGGTGATCACTTGCAGGCAGTTTGTGTTGATGGACTTGATGCGGTCTCGGCACTGCTCGGTGATTTTGCCCGGGGTCATTTGAATTTTATCGCAACGTCCGATCGCACAAATGTGACTGCAGCGCAAGGCAGCCTGCTGGGGAAGGTCTCTGGCGACAGCTCATTGGCCGCTTTGCTTGAAGGCATCAAGACGGCACCGGATCTCGCATCGGCAATGGCCATGCGCAGCAATCTGATGGATGGTGAATCCGTTGTCACTCCCGATGGGATCTGGCTCGGTAGTAACTGGCTACGGGTTAACAAGGACAAAGATGCACAGGCGGGCATACTGAAACGCCAACAGGAACTGGTTTCCCTCAATGCCAGTATTGAAACGGCAAGAAGTGAGGTGGATCNCCTGACCCGTGAATTGGATGGGGGTATGGCCAATCTGCAACAGGCTGAGACAGAGCGCGATCAGCAACAAAAACGACATTCTGAACAGCAGCGGTCCTTTAGTGAGACTCGCGCTCAGCTCGGTGCCAAGCGGGTGCAGGCGCAGCAGATTCGCAACGATTTGGAGCGGGCCAACAATGAGCTTGGCCAGACTGTGGCGCAACTTGAAGAGGACCAGGATTCACTTCGTGGTTCCAGAAGCCGGTTGCAGATAGCGCTGGATTCCATGGAGGCTGATACTCAGCATCGTGATGAGTTGGTGAAACGCCGCGAATCGATTACTGCGCAATTGGATGAAGCGCGAAACCAGGCGAAAAGTGACAGTAATGCGGCNCATCAATTGGCGCTTCGGGTGCAATCTCTCAATTCGCAGATAGCGTCGACCGAACAGGCCATGTCACGACTTGAAGAGCAGGAACTGATCCTGTCGAACCGAAAAAACAGTCTTGAAGAGAACATTTCGGCGAGCGAAGAGCCCCAGGGTGAGCTCAAATCAGAGCTTGAGCAACAACTGGAAAAACGCCTGTCTGTTGAGAATGAACTAGGCAGTGTCCGGCAGCGCTCGGAAGCAACTGAGCACCAGATTCGTGAAATGGAGCAGGACCGGGTAAACGTTGAAGAGCAAATAGAGACGGTGAGGTCCAGTGCCGAGAGAGTCCGGCTGGACCGGCGGGCATTGGAAGTAAGGCGTTCCACCATTGATGAGCAACTTAGGGAAGAAAACCAGGTTCTTGACGAGGTACTGGCTTCACTTCCGGAAGAAGCACTCGAAGAAGAATGGGAACAAAACCTGACTCGAATGGGTAACCGCATCGCCCGATTAGGCGCCATCAATCTTGCAGCAATCGATGAATTTAAAGTACAGTCCGAAAGAAAACAGTATCTGGATGCGCAAAACGACGATCTGGTAAAAGCGCTGGCAACCCTGGAGAATGCCATTCGAAAAATCGACGTCGAAACGCGAACTCGATTTAAAGAAACCTTCGACAAGGTCAACACCAAGCTACAGCAACTCTTCCCCAAACTTTTTGGTGGCGGTCACGCCTATCTGGAAATGACCGGGGAAGATTTACTGGATACCGGCGTTGGTATTATGGCGAGGCCCCCGGGCAAACGAAATTCAAGTATTCACCTGTTGTCCGGTGGAGAGAAAGCACTAACTGCCATTGCCCTGGTGTTTTCAATATTCAGCTTGAATCCGGCACCTTTCTGCCTGCTGGATGAGGTTGATGCGCCTCTCGATGACGCCAATGTTGTGCGTTACTCGGATCTGGTGAAAGAGATGTCCCGCACTGTTCAGTTTATCTACATCACGCATAACAAAATTGCGATGGAGATGGCTGAACAGTTGATGGGTGTAACGATGCACGAGCCAGGTGTTTCCAGGCTCGTCTCGGTAGATGTAGATGAAGCTGTAGCAATGGCTGCCGTATAGCCGTTAACACATGATCGATAGCTAGGAGAATAAGCTGTGGATTTTGATTTGAGACAGTGGCTGCTGATTCTAGGCCCGGTATTTATCGTCGGCGTATTGCTGCACGGTTACCTTCGTGTGCGGGCGGGACAAAACGACATCAAAATGAAGCTCGACAAGAGTTTCCTGAGCACACCCGGTGAGGAGCATAAGGTTGATGATCTGAGTCTGCTAAAAGCAGAATTACCAAACGGCGGTGCGCGGATTATAGAGACCATTTATTCGAACAAGGATTCGAACAAGGATTCGAACGCCCCCGTCCTGATGGAGTCAGTTGATATGCCGACAATCAGGGCGGCTGATCCGGCTCTGGAAATTGAAGCGCTACTGGAACCGGAGACCCCCTTCCCGGTAAACCCGGATGCGGTCAAAGGAGTTGAAGAAGCCAGATCCTCGAATACCGCCAAAGCAGCAGAGCAAAACCCCAATATCGCCAAAGCCCCCCCTGCGCAAAAAACAAAGTTAGAGCCCTCAGCGGGTCTTAATAAAGAGCCCTCAGCGGGTCTTAATAAAAAACCTTCAGCGGCTCAAAATAAAGAACCCTCAGCAGAACCTGCAGAAAGTAACAAAGAACCCCCATCAACAGATCAACCGACGACTCCAGAGAAGTTTGTGGTTATCAATGTGCTTGCCCTAGGCGAAGAATTCGCTGGTCAGCGACTACTGGAAATTCTTGTTGAATCTGGCATGACGTTTGGAGAAATGGATATTTTTCACAAACTGGATTCAGCTGGTGAGCCCAGTTTTAGTCTGGCCAGTGCCGTGGAACCTGGTTTCTTCAATATGTCGACGATCGATACTTTCTCGACGCCGGGCATTACCATGTTCATGCGGGTCCACGAACTTTCGGAGCCTCTGGTGGTTCTTGATGAATTACTCGAAGTAGCAGAATCGATCGCCCACGAACTGGGCGGCGAAATTCGTGATGAAACCCGAAGCGTGTTGACACCTCAGACAGTTGAATACTGTCGTCAGTCGATCAGGGAATTTCAATTTAAGCATTCTGCTTGAACTGAATTATGCCAGCACAAAAAAAAATTGCAGATAAAGTCTTGCGACTTCGCAACGAAATTAACCACCACAACTATCTTTATCATTCACTGGATGCACCCGAAATTACTGATGCTGAATTCGATCGAATTTTCCGTGAGCTAAGAAAACTGGAAAGTGAGCATCCTGAGCTCGTCACTGAAGAGTCGCCGACCCAACGCATTGGTTCAGTGCCACTTTCCGCATTTAGCCAGGTCGAACACGAGATGCCTATGTTGTCCCTGGATAACGCTTTCGGCAAGGAAGACCTGCGGGATTTTGATCGGCGGGTACAGTCCCGTCTGGAGACAAGCAATCTTGTCTGCTACGCCTGTGAGCCCAAGATAGATGGTGTTGCGGTTTCACTCTTGTACGAGAATGGAAAGCTGGTGCGCGGTGCAACACGAGGTGATGGCGCAACAGGCGAAGATATCACCAGGAATGTTCGCACGATTGAATCCATTCCATTGACATTGCTGGGTAAGGGCTATCCGAGTCGACTGGAGGTCAGGGGTGAAGTGTATTTCCCAAAGTCCGGCTTTGAAAAGATGAACCGTGAGGCCGAGGAAGCCGGTCAGAAAGTCTTTGCCAATCCACGCAACGCCGCCGCAGGGACCTTACGTCAGTTGGATTCCAGGCAAACGGCAAAACGTCCGCTAACGATGTTTGCCTACAGCGTTGGTATCGTTGAAGGTGGCAAAATGCCCGCAAGACACAAAGATATACTGGAAAAATTTTCTACCTGGGGTATTCGCATCAATTCGCTGATGGAAACCGTCGAGGGGGTAGATGCCTGCATTGATTACTTTGAGAGATTATCAGTGCAGCGAGAAACACTCGATTATGAAATCGACGGTGTTGTGTTCAAGGTCAATGCAATTGAGGACCAGGAAAAGCTGGGCATGTTGACTCGCACGCCCCGTTGGGCGATTGCACACAAATTTCCGGCAGAAGAAGGCACGACCATACTTGATGATGTTGAGTTTCAGGTAGGTCGGACTGGCGCCATCACACCGGTAGCACGGCTGCGGCCGGTTCAGGTTGGCGGTGTCACCATCAGGAATGCAACCTTGCACAATATGGATGAGATTGCGCGGCTGGGCCTGATGATTGGTGACACAGTGATTATTCAACGAGCCGGGGACGTGATTCCGAAAGTTATTTCCGTTCTCCGGGCCAAACGATCCAGGAAAACAAAGCCGATAAAATTACCGGACAGCTGTCCTGCCTGTGGATCAGAGATATTGCAACCTGAGGGTGAAGTCATTGCGCGATGTACNGGTGGCCTGCAGTGCTCGGCTCAGCGCAAAGAGAGCATCCGGCATTTTTCTTCGAGACTGGCCCTGGATATTGAGGGTTTAGGCGACAAATTGGTGAATCAACTTGTCGAAGCAGGGTTAATCGCTAATGCCGCTGACCTGTTTCATCTGACCGAATCCCAGCTGATTGAACTCGAACGCATGGCGCCAAAGTCTGCCAACAACCTGCTGGCAGCGCTGGAGAAAGCTAAATCTACAACCCTGTCCCGGTTTATTTATGCATTGGGGATTCAGGAAGTGGGCGAAGCAACCGCAAGAAATCTCGCACGCTTCTATAAAAATATAGAGGCATTGAGGTCAGCCACAGAAGATTCTCTGCAGCAAGTACCCGATGTGGGTCCGATTGTTGCCGAGAAGATTGCCAGGTTTTTTCGCCAGGATATCAATGGTCAGGTAATCAATGATCTATTGGCCTGCGGAGTTGGTTGGGCCGAGGAAGCGCCATCGGAAAACGTCGAAGCCTTGTCAGGGCAAACCTTTGTATTGACGGGTACCTTGAACGGGCTCACTCGCAATGAAGCGAAAGCCCGATTGCAGTTACTCGGTGCGAAGGTTGCCGGATCTGTGTCGAGCAAAACCAGTTATGTGGTGGCGGGGGATGCTGCGGGATCCAAATTAACGAAAGCCCAGGCGCTCGGTGTGGACGTTCTAACTGAACAAGAGCTGGTGGGGCTTTTGGAGAAGTATGGTGTCTAGGGAAGCTCTGATTAATCAGAGGAGAGTCTTTTCAATTTTTCTGGTCATTCAGCTTATTACAGGCTGCGCTTCAGCGCCCTCGAACATTAGCAACATTTGCGAGATTTTTTCGGAAAAGCGAGGCTGGTACAAGGACGCCAGAAAATCATCGAAAAGATGGGGTACAGATATTCCGGTGATGATGTCGATGATGTATCAGGAATCATCGTTTAAAGCCCGCGCGAAACCACCGCGAACCAGGATACTGTGGGTCATCCCGGGTCCCAGACCAGCAAGTGCCTATGGATATGCACAGGCGACCAATGAGACCTGGCGTGCTTACAAAAACTCAACGGGCCGCGGCGGCGCTGATCGGAACAACTTTGATGACGCCATCGACTTTATTGGCTGGTATAACGACCAGAGCCAGCGCAAGAACAAGATCATTAAATCCGATGCCTACCATCTGTATCTCGCCTATCACGAGGGTCAGGGTGGATTTGCCCGTCGTACCTATAAAAACAAACAATGGTTAAAGGATGTCGCCACCAAAGTCTCAAAGCGTTCGGGCCAATACAGGGCGCAGTTGGACAAATGCGAGGCCAGGTTTAATCGTGGTTTTTTCCGCCGATTGTTTTCCTAGCCCAGGTTAATCTGTTGCCAAAACGCCGACTGCTAGTCGGCTCGGCAGGNTCCGCTGCGTCGACTGCCGCTTCTTCTAGAGTCCTGGCGGCGGTCCTTTTCAACAGGTGTAGCTTGTTTTCTTCTTTCTTCCTGCCTTCTGTCACTTTCGCGACGGTCGCCGGATTCACGCCTTTCGATTTCCATAAGTAATGCCCTACTGCCGTCGGCTAGCTTCTGGAAAAAATTGGCAGTTGCTAGTAGAAAAGTTTTTATCATATTGATATCACTGGCAAAGTGTAGCTGCTTGGCTTAAAGGTCAAGTGTGAAATTTAGCACTCTCTGGACTATTCAGTTCACTTTTCGGTTGTCACCGGCATCATAACTAATTCTATAGATGACGTTACCTGTGTCATCGGCGATGAGCAAACTGCCATCCGGTAACTCCAGTAGGTCAACTGGTCGGCCCCAGCCGACGTTGTTTTGCAGCCAGCCATCAATGAACGTTGCTGAATCGCCGGTCATTGGGTCCACCAGGGTGATTCGATAACCGGTATGACCCGCTTCGACGCTTCGATTCCATGAACCGTGTTCCGCGATAAAAATTTTGTTCTGGTACCGGGCTGGAAACATCTCGCCCTGATAAAACAGCATGCCCAGTGGTGCAACATGAGCATTGAGCTCGGTGATCGGTAGTTCGTGTTTTCTGGTTGGTGGTCTGAATTCCGAATCGACAACAGTCTTGCCGTAGAAGTAGGGGAATCCGAAGTGCAGTCCTTTGCTGGGTGCTCGATTAAGTTCGTCTGGCGGCCGGTTATCGCCGAACAGGTCTCTGCCATTGTCGGTAAACCACAGCTCCTCCGTTGCAGGATGCCAGGCAAAGCCGACAGTGTTACGAATGCCATGGGCATATATTTCAGGTTGCAGTGGTCGTTTATCAATATCCAGCCTCATGATCGTTGCGAACCAGGGATTGTCGGATAAGCAGGTATTGCAGGGCGCACCAATGTTGAAGTAAAGCGCCTGGTCCGGCCCGAATTTCAGATATTTCCAACCATGATGAGATTTGTCTGGCAGCTGGTCGTAGAGAATCTCTGGCTCGGGCTTGTCATGAAGGTTGGCTTTGATATCCTTATAGACTAACAGTTTACTCACGGCGCCAACGTACAGGTCCCCGTCCTTAAATGCGATGCCCGAAGGCAGCGTTAGGTTACTGTCAATGGTAATGACCTCTTCTGCCTCATAGTCATTATCGGCGTCAATCAGTGCATAGAGATTGCCTGCGCGTCGGCTACCGGCAAAAATCAAACCCGGTGGGCCGAGCGCAAGTTGTCTCGGGTCAAGAAACTCTGCGTAGACGGCCAGATGAAAACCAGCGGGTAGATTGAGCTGCTCCAATGGCAGTCCATGACCGCGCGACAGGGGGCTGATGCCGAGCAGTAGCAAGGTACTGCATCGTAGAAAAGGCGCCAAAGATGATATGATCGATTTCAATATGTTGATGTTATATTTTTCCGGATCTCGCTAGTGAACGTCTGATTAAGGTCGGTATGCCGCATTACTATTTCCGCCATAACCGCGTTAGAGTCGAGTTCATCCTCCGCTCGCCTTTGCCGGTGTGCCGGACCACTTGTTCTGACAAAAATATCCTCTTAATCAGAGGTTCTCTAGCTTATGTTGAATGACCAGCTGAAAGAAGGGATCCAGACCGCTTATTCTCGATTGCTCGAGGAAAAAGGTTACCGGGCTAGGCATTGTCAAAAAACCATGATCGCCGAGATAGCGAAAACCCTTGGGAATATCCCTGAGGATAAAAACATCTGCGTGGTCGAAGCGGGTACGGGTACAGGCAAAACCATCGCTTATGCGATCGCGGCGATCCCCATTGCCAAGCGATTGAAAAAAAAGATCGTCATAGCCACGGCAACTGTCGCGCTGCAGGAACAAATCATCTACCAGGATCTGCCCGATATTCGCCGTCATTCCGGTTTGGATTTTTCCTTTGCGTTGGCAAAAGGCCGGCGCCGTTATCTTTGCCTCTCCAGACTTGACCTGGCTCTTCAGGACAGCCATTCAATGAATCAAACCTTGTCCTTCTTCGATGAACAAACAGCCAGTCACGATCAGTCAGATGACCAGATTTTCGATGATATGGTGAAAAAACTGGGGCGAGGGGACTGGGATGGTGACCGTGATAGCTGGCCGGTAGAGCTTGCCCATGCGACCTGGGCACGAGTCAGTACAGACCACGCACAATGCACTCATCACCGATGCAGCCACTATGACAATTGTTTCTTTTATCGTGCCAGGGAAAATATTCATCGCGTAGATTGCATCGTGACCAATCAGGATCTGGTGCTGTCTGACCTGATGATGGGTGGTGGTGCCGTTTTACCGGACCCGGAAGATACAATTTACATCTTTGATGAAGGACATCATTTGCCCGAGAAAGCGGGCAATCATTTTTCACATTTCATCTCGCTGTATTCAACCCGCAACTGGTTGCTGCAGATTCCGACATCTTTAAAGATGGCGAGCGCAGAGATTCATGGGATCAGCAGTGACAAGATATCAACTGTTGAACGACTCAGCGATAAGATTAACGAAGGCCTGGATGAAGCGGCCTCGATTCTGCAAGCATTGCAGCAAGACGCCGACACTGTTGATGACGGTTGGCAATATAGATTTCCTCTGGGCAGGGTGACTGAACAGGTTTCCCTTGCCGCGAAGCAATTAACCAACAGTTTCGATCGCCTCAACGGTGAGATTGAAACTCTGCTGCCGGTGATTGAACAGGCGCTTGAAGATACACCGGCCTCGCAAAGAGATGTCGTGGAGAACTGGCTCTCTGTCATTGGCAGCATTACCGCTCGATTGTCAGCAGGGGTTTCTTTGTGGCAAAACTTTTCCCAAATCGAAGTGACGCCACCTTATGCACGGTGGGTGGATTTTTCATCGGAAGGCCAGACCGAAGGGATGGAATTTCAGTTATCAAGCCATCCGATTTCGGTTGCCGAGGAACTGCATGAGCGACTCTGGTCACGGTGTGCCGGCGCGGTACTCACATCGGCGACTCTTTCTGTTGCACGTGACTTCACTGCTTTCCAGCGCAAGTCAGGGATTGGGGCCGATCAGGTGTTTGTCAGCATGAGCAGTCCATTTCGGTTTCAGGAGCAGGCAGTCCTGCATATCCCTCAAATGGAGCATGACCCAGGGGATGCAGATGCACACACGGCGGAATTGTCGAGCATCATTCCGGAATTGGTGGGCCAGGATACTGGCGCTTTGGTACTGTTTACCTCCTGGCGGCAGATGCTCCGGGTCAATGATGACATTGATGCGGACTTTCGTGATCGGGTTCTCATGCAGGGTGATTTGTCGAAAATGGAGATTTTGTCCCGGCATCGAGCCAGGATAGACAACGGTGAACCGAGTTGTATCTTTGGGCTCGCGAGCTTTGCAGAGGGTGTCGATCTGCCCGGTGACTATTGCCGACATGTGGTGATAGCGAAGATCCCTTTCTCGGTGCCCAATGATCCGGTTGAGGCAACCCTGTCTGAGTGGATCAGGGAGAAGGGCGGGAATGCGTTCTATGAAGTGATGCTGCCTAACGCCGCGCTCAGAGTCGTACAGGCTGCTGGCAGATTGCTCCGAACGGAAACCGATTCGGGCAGAGTCACCATTTTAGATCGGCGAATCGTTTCCAAATCCTACGGCAAATTGATTCTCGATTCGTTGCCGCCGTTCGCTCGTGAAATTCACTAGCCAGCACGCTAACTCATCAAAAAAGACCGGGTTTCGTTCTCGATTCCAGGCGTTGTCGGGCAAGTTATTCGATGAAGCCCTGTACGATCTCGTCTTTAGTCTCGCTGCGAGTATTGCGGAATCTCGTCAATCAGTCCCGCTGTTAATCTCTATCTCCGGCGGCCAGGGTAGTGGCAAGAGCACCGTTACGAAACTGTTGGCAGCGGTGTTGGTTGAATGCTTTTCCAGGTCGACAGTCATTTTGTCGCTTGATGATTTTTATTTGCAAAGATCGGAGCGTGAACGGCTTGCGCGTAAAGTGCATCCACTGCTGGTGGTTCGCGGCGTTCCCGGAACCCACGACCTGGCGCTATTAGCTGACGTGATTGCCGGATTGAAATCCGGATCAGGCGCGAAGGTACCCCAGTTTGATAAAGCGCGAGATGATCGTTTGCCGGAAGTGTTATCGCTGCCAGCGGCACAAGTCATTCTGTGCGAGGGTTGGTGTTGGGGAGCTGTCCCGGAACCAGAATCGAGACTTCTGGCAGCAACCAATGAATTGGAGCGTAACTTCGATCCAGACTGTGTCTGGCGACAATTCGTCAACCAGCAACTGGCGAGCTATCAGTCAGTATTTATGGCTGATGGCTTTATTTTCTTTCAGGTGCCATCCTTTGAAGCTGTATTTCGCTGGCGCTGGCAGCAGGAAGTTGAATTAGCAGGGAGCCAAACCGGAGGCCAGCGGGTGATGTCTGAAGACGAAGTTCGCGAGTTTATTAGTTACTACGAAAGACTGACTCGCTGGATGTTGGAGGAAATGCCGGGGCGGGCAGACGTCATTGTCCACCTGAACGAGCACCACCGAATCCAGACCACGCAATACCGTTGATTCAGCTGTTATTCAGTGAACTCTGTTTAAGCTTCCGGTTCACCCTTCGTGATGAGGATGTCAACTCGAGGTGCTAACATGATCACCGCTAACCTGGGGAACGTCTAATTAAGGTCGGAATGCCGCATCACTATTTACGCCATAACCGCGTCAGAGTCGGGCTCAGACTCAGCGCGCCTCTTCCGGTGTGCCGGACGACTGATTCTGACGAAAATAGTCTCTTAATCAGAGGTTCCCTTGAACCCGGGAAACCCTGGTAACTCATGCGATACACTTCCGTTGCCGTCCTGTTCATTGTAACGACCAGCTTAGCCATTGGCGCCGATTCCGCATGGGCAGAC
>JGI26061J44794_1000803_pt1 | contig 13317 bp, 9 predicted proteins | sample MarorgKNORR_S2LV_5_FD_44794 | JGI IMG/M metagenome (IMG submission 44794) | reverse complement strand
CCATCGAATCGATTCGAATTTTGAAGGCGACGAAAACTCCGTTCGTCGTCGCTGCTAACAAGGTTGACCGGATTCATCGTTGGCAGTCCGTTCGTGGGCGGCCGATGGCGCTTGCATTGCGCGAGCAGACCACCGAGGCTTTGGGGCATTTTGATCAGAAATACTGGAAATTAGTTGGTTCGTTCGCCGAACATGGCTTCAATCTGGAGCGCTACGACCGCATCAAGGATTTCACCAAGGAGATTGCTCTTGTTCCTATATCTGCGCGTCAGGGTGAGGGGATTCAGGATTTGCTGGCCGTTGTCATTGGCATGGCTGAGCGCTATCTGGACGACCAGCTGACCGATATCGAGGGGGCTGGCGAAGGCACTGTTCTCGAGATGAAGGAGGAGCGCGGTCTTGGCAAGACTCTGGATGTCATTCTCTATCGTGGTAGCGTCAAAAAGGGCGACGAGATCGTTCTCGTGACCGATGAGGGCGGTAAAGCCACGCGCGTGCGGGGAATGTTCGCGCCTCGCGGCATGTCCGAGATGCGCGATGCTGGGAATCGCTGGGACGATACAGAGNTTGCTCACGCTGCCAGTGGACTGAAGATCAGTGCTCCCGATATCGATGGCGTTCTGGCTGGCACTACCATGCGTGTTGTCTCAACTGATGCTGAGCGCCAAGAGGCGCTGGCGCTGGCTGATGCTGAGGCGAATCTGTCCATCGAATTGGACGAGGAAGGCGTCACCATCAAGGCCGATACCGTGGGAGGATTGGAGGCCTTGGCAAAGGAACTCGCAGAAATCGAAATCCCGATTCGTCATGCTACGATCGGACAAGTCAACCGCCGCGATGTGCGCTCCGCCGAGAGTGCGACGGACCCACTTCACCGCTGCATCTTGGCCTTCTCGACAGACATTCTGCCGGACGCTGTGGCCGAGATCGAGAAGTCCGAAACAGGCGTTCAGCACATCGGTTCTGACATCATCTATCGCATTTTGGAGGAGCGTGAGGAATGGGTCGAGACGCGCACCCGTGAGTTGGCGGACGCGAGCCGCGTCTCGGTCGTCTACCCCGGTCGAATCCTGCTGCTCCCGGACCACACCTTCCGCATCTCCAAACCCGCTGTCGTGGGCGTTCGAGTCCTGGCTGGGCGTATCCACGTTGGTCAGCGCCTGCTGAAGAATGGCGAGCGAGTCGGTCGAATCAAATCGATTCGCTCGGGTGAAGATTCGATGAAGGAGGCGATGCAAGGAGCTGAAGTCGCCGTTGCCATCGACGGCGTCACCGTCGGTCGACAGATCGACGAGGAAGATGTGCTTCTGGTCGATATCCCCGAGTCGCACGCTCGAAAACTCCGCAAGATGGACCTCACTTCCGCCGAGCAAGAAGTTCTCGACGAGCTCACCTCCATTCACAGGAAAGATCCGAACTCCACATTCTGGGGCCTCTGACTCTTCCCTCGGGCTCATCGAGGGCGAAAGAACGCTCGCGAGAGTGACTCGTGAGCCGTTCAGAAGCGGAGAATGCTTTAGTAGGTAAAATCCGGCACGCGACTCAATAGGTGATTGGATTGACCATAGCAGCAAGTGACCCCAAGTCTCGAGAACTCATTCAAACCGTGTCACAGATCGCCAATGGTCTGATGAGCGAAGTTGCGAAAGTCATCATCGGAAAGCAGGAGAATCTGCGCCGAGTCACCATCGGAATCCTCTCCAACGCCAACATGCTCATCGAGGATTATCCAGGCCTCGCCAAGACGCTGATGGCGAACACATTCGCGACCGCACTCGGCTGCAAGTTCAAGCGAGTTCAGTTCACCCCGGACCTGCTGCCCGCCGACATCATGGGGACCTACATGTACGACCAGCACGCGGGCGAATTCAAGCTCCGTCCCGGTCCGCTGTTCACCAATGTTCTACTTGCTGATGAGATCAACCGTGCCCCCCCGAAGACGCAGGCTGCGCTCTTGGAAGCGATGGAGGAGAAGCAGGTGACGATTGAAGGGATCACCCACAAACTGCCGGCTCCTTTCATCACCATGGCGACTCAGAACCCGATCGAGCAAGAGGGAACCTACCCGCTGCCCGAGGCTCAGATGGACCGATTCATGATGAAGATGTCAATGGGCTACCCCGACCGCCAGGAAGAGAAGTCGATTCTACAACGCCGCAAACTTCGCGGTAAGGACGACTACGATATCGAGCAGATCACTTCGCCGAAAAAGGTCGTTGCGATGCAAAAGGCGCTCGAAACCGTTCACGTCGACACCGCCATCCTCTCTTACATCGTCGAGTTGGTACACCGGACCCGTGAGGACCACCGCGTGATCACTGGTGCTTCTCCGCGCGCCAGTCAGTCGCTGTTCAAGACGGCGCGCGCGAGTGCCGCGATCGATGGCCGGGATTATGTGATTCCTGACGATATCAAGGGAGTCGCGCTCGAGGTTGTCAGCCACCGAATCTTTTTGAAGCCTGAGTCGAAGATTCGTGGTGTCACTGGGCATCACATCGTGAGGAAAATTCTCTCAGAAGTGCCAGTTCCTGTAATCCAGTGACCGCGCTCTCGCGAGCGCGATGGTGGTTTGACCATCCCTACAAAACATTGAGACATCCCCGCAGCGGGAGTCTGCGAGAAAGAAATCGATGGCTATCGATAATTCTTCAAATAAACGAAACTCGACGGCCATCTGATGGCTCACATCGAACTGCCTGAAGATATTCCGGGAATCCGCGGCCTGTTGAACGTCAATCCTGCCGCCGCGATCCCGATGAAGCAACTAGCTGAAGTCCTGCTACGAGGCGATTCGACGCTCACTCAGATAGAGAGGGAGTTGATCGCCACACATGTCTCACGCGTCAACGAATGCGAATTCTGCGCCAAATCGCACGGTTCGATTGTCTCGTATCTAGCGGCTGACGATGGCGCTCTGGTCGATGCGGTGCGAGCCGATCTCATCAGCGCCCCACTCTCGCCCAAGATGAAGCTCCTGCTGACGATCGCTGAGAAGGTAGCGAGGAATGCCCGCCTCGTCGAGGCAGAGGATGTCGAGGCCGCGAAGAGAGAAGGCGCGACCGATCTGGAAGTGCATGACACGGTGCTGATAGCAGGCGCCTTCTGTCTCTACAACAAATACGTCGATGGACTCGGTGCAATCGAGTGGGACAGCGACGAGATGTACGAGAAAAGGGCCCGAATGACCGCTGATGAGGGCTATTTCTCAGAAATGGATTATCTTGATGAGATGGGGCGTTCCTGAATTGAGCAGCAGGATGCGTAGCGATTGATCCAACTGTGTGACTAAGCCATTATTAGAGATGAGACGATAGAAATAATCGATGCGAGAAATCATTAAGTCGAATCGGTCGACAATCAGCATTCTTGAATCGTAGGGGGGGTGAAGTCGTTGAATGAACTTGGACCTGCGGCTGCTGTCGACCAGATGAAGGCCTGGAGAGCGGCTGGTGATTCGGGAAAATTTCTCCGCAAAAAATCTGAATTCCGTTCGTCACTGAGTACTGATGGAAGTACACCTCACCTTCCCGAGGTTGGGCGCTACCACATCTACATCTCTCACGCCTGTCCATGGGCGCATCGAGTGATGCTGGTTCGCTCCTTGCTCGGTCTCGAAGATTCGATCTCGGTTTCGGTTGTCGACTGGCGGATGGAAAATGACGGTTCATGGGTATTCAATGCAGATGAGCCAGGCGCTTCTGAAGATCATTTACACGGTTATTCCGGAATCCAGCAACTCTACCTCGCTGCCGATCCTGATTTCGCTGGCATCGGCACGGTTCCGGTGCTGTGGGACAAAATTCACGATACCATCGTCAACAATGAGAGTCGCGAGATCATTCGAATGTTGAATACTCACCATTCTCTTCTGAAAGGGGAAGATGACTCGCGGACCTCGCCACTGCTTCCTAGCGAGTTGGTCGATGAAATCGATGCGATGATTGATGCCAATTATGAGTCGCTGAACAATGGTGTCTACAAGGCTGGATTCGCTCGGACTCAAGACGCTTACGAAGACGCCGTTGGGACGCTTTTTGGTCGACTCGACGAACTCGAGTCGCTGCTCGGCGAGCATCGATATCTGCTTGGCGATACCTTGACTGAAGCTGACATCTGTCTTTGGCCGACTCTGATTCGATTCGATCTTGTCTATCATACCCACTTCAAATGCGATCGCAATCGAATCGTCGACATGCCCAATGTCTGGGGATATTTACGCGATATTTTTCAGATTCATGGCATCGCCGAGACCTGCGATTGGACTCACATAAAATGGCATTACAAGTGGTCTCATACCAGCATCAACCCGTTTCGTGTGGTTTCGATTGGACCGGAATTGGACTGGAATGAACCGCATGGGCGAGAAGCACTTTCGGGGGGATCATGATGACCGAAAAGCGTAGACTACGGACTACTGTACCGACTCACCGAATGCTTGAGGGTGGTGGTTTTCCGGTTCGTCGTCCAACACCGATGGGCTCACTCACAAGCCCTTTCCTGCTACTCGATGAGATGGGCCCAATCGATTGGCCACCGGGTGGAGCGATTGGCGCTCCGGCCCATCCGCATCGAGGATTCGAGACGGTGACTTACCTGTTGGAAGGCAAAATCGGTCATGGGGATTCGGTTGGCAATACTGGCGAATTGGGACCGGGTGATGTTCAGTGGATGACGGCTGGTCGCGGAGTGATTCACTCTGAATTACCACCTGAAGATTTTCTCGAATCCGGTGGCATGATGCACGGTTTCCAGATCTGGGTAAATCTGCCGGCTGCTGACAAGATGATGGAACCGCGATACCAGGATATTCCAGCGAGTGAGATTCCTCATGTCAAAACCGATGATGGTCTGGTCGAGGCTAGAATAATCGCCGGAAATTGCCTCGGGGAATCAGCCGTCATCGATACCGTGATTCCCATCACATTTCTGCACCTCACCCTGAAGCCAGGAGGCTCGATAACCCAGCAACTCGAAAGCGGAATCAATGGCATGGTCTACTGTTTCAAGGGTAATCTTTCAATCGAGGGTAAGCCCTTGCACGATGGCCAATTAGGTATTCTGACGGATGGGGACAGCATTCGACTCAGTGTTGCTGAAGAAGCTGAAATTGAGTCAGAAATTCTGCTTTTGGCCGGCCCGGAGATCGACGAGCCTATCGCCAGATACGGTCCTTTCGTGATGAATACTGAAGAAGAAATTCATCAAGCGATTTCCGACTTCAACAACGGCATCTTCGCTTGAGTTTAAGTCACAATCACTAATCCGATTCTGTGAGACTACTCAGCATGCTTCGGCCGGCGAAGAAAGTGCCGATGACTTGGTGGAGTGCGGCCGATGCGATGACGCTTCGTCCGAAGATTTCGACGTTGGTCATTCTGATTGCTGGACTGTGGATATTCGGTACCGGCGATGCGGTGTTGATAGCCGCCGGTATCGGTAATGCGCCTTGGACGGTCTTGGCTGAAGGGATTTCGCTCAAAATCGGTTGGTCGATCGGTCAGACAACCTTCCTCGTCAGCGTGCTCGTTCTGGGATTCTGGATCCCTCTTCGTGAGAAGCCGGGCCTCGGGACGATTCTGAATGCGATTCTGATCGCTGCGGCGATTGAGTACATGTTGCCGTATCTGCCAACTCCCGTAACCCTCACAGGTGGGATTGTGCAAGTCGTGATCGGCGTGATTCTCGTTGGCATTGGTAGTGGCTTGTATCTGACTGCGAACCTCGGCCCCGGCCCTCGTGACGGTACGATGACCGGGCTTCAGCGCATCACTGGATTTCCTATTGGGCGGGTCCGTGGCGGCATCGAAATCACTGTATTGCTCATCGGTTGGGCGCTCGGCGGAACTTTCTGGGTCGGGACCTTCATCTTCGCTTTCCTGATAGGTCCAGTCGTTGCCATCTGTCTGAATCTCGCTGGACGCCTTGGAGAAGTAAGCGATGACTGATAGGCCGATGGGCCTCAGGATTCAATCGATGACTGGGCCCGTCGTGATCGCCTGCATCAATCACAAGGGTGGCGTCGGTAAGACGACGACCGCTGTGAATCTCGCTTCGGCTCTGGCGGTCGGTAACGAGGAGATGGGTATTTCTGCGAGGAAAGTGCTGCTCATCGACCTCGACCCCAAAGGCAACATCGCGACGACTTTCGGGGTCGACAAGAAGACGCTCGGACCCAGCATGAATGAGCTCTTCAAGGGCGGTTTGGAGGGCTCGCCAGTGAGCTTGGCGCAATGTGTTCTGGGGCCGGTGAATCTGACCGAGGCGATGCGCGCGGCCTTCGAGAAACAGCATCCCGAACGAAAACGAGGGGCTCCGAAAAAACTCAAAATCGAAAATCTCTGGTTGCTGCCTGCGGACCTCGACCTGGCTGGAGTTGAAATCGATCTGGCGACTAGAATCGGGCGTGAGAATCGACTGAGGATGGCGATGGAAGACTCGGTCGGCCACTTCGATGTAGTCATCATCGACACCCCCGCAGCGCTCGGTCTGCTGACGGTGAATGCACTGGCTGCGGCGCAGTGGGTGCTGATTCCAGTGCAGGCCGAATTCTATGCGCTGGAGAATATGAGCCAGTTGATGAACACGGTTCGTGATGTCCAAAAAGCGGTCAATCCCGGGCTGCGCTTGTTCGGGATCGTGCTGACGATGGTGCAGCGAAGTCGGCTTTCAGAGACGGTTGCCGAGCAGGCCCGCAAGCACTTCGGAGATCGGTTGTTCGAAACCGAGATCCCGCGGCTGGTGGCTATTGCTGAGGCGCCGCTCGATGGGGCGCCGATTGTCATCGGGCAGGCTCCGAACAAATCGAATCCAGGCAGCGTGGCTTACTGGGAACTCGCGCGTGAAACTTCTGTTCGAATTGATACCATTCTCGCCCAACGAGAATGATGTCTGAGCACGATGGAATCAATTGCCATTAGAGCGTTCGAAGGCGGACTGGCGGGCTTCGATGAGAATTGCTTCCCATTTCACTTTCAGTTCATTTTCAAGTGACTTCAGCATCTCTTCGATTTCTTTCTTCGACAATTCAGCTTTCTTGGCGAATTGTTCCTCGAGTTTGGTACTCAATTCGACCTCGCGCTGCTTGCGACTGTCGGCCAAGCGCTGTTCCATCTCGACCTCGCGTTCCAAAGCGAGTTCCTGACGCTTGAGATGCAGTGCGGTTTCCATGGTTTCGCGCTCGGCTCGGAACCATCGGTCGAGTTGTGCGAGCATTCCTGCTTCTGCTTCTTCGCCAAGTGATTTGAGGCGGACATCGACGTCTGAAATCATCTCTTTCTCGAGCGATTTCGATTCTGCTGCGAGTTGCTTCTCCAACTCCGCCTCGTGCTTCTTTCGGCTCGCTGCAAGCTTCTCACGCATGGCTATCTCCTGCGCCAAACGATGGGCTTCGACCTTCCTGTGAACCTTCGATTCCTCCGCTTCTCGAATGTCCATTTCGACGCGGCGCTGCATGCGGTCGAGGTCTTGCGACGCTTCCAGTTCAAGTCGGTCGGCAAGGAAGGCCTTGCGACGCGAGAACTCGGTCTCCATCTCGGTTTTGAGACGTTCACGCAGCTTGCCTGTGTGGCCTTCGATTCGGCGGTCACGTTCAAGATCCAGTTGTTCCCTCAGGCGGTTCTCTTCGCGACGAAGTCTATGCAGCATCTCTTCGCGAAGAAGGCGCTCCTCGCGCTCCAAAGCCTCGGTCTCAAGGCGCTCCATCTCGACTTCCAACTCGGCGCGCATGTCGGCCTCGATTCGGTGCAATTCCTCTTCGAAGAGAATGTCATTCGCCTTGCGCAGAGCTCCCCGCATCCCCTCGACCCGCTCGCCCATCTCAGCGACTCGGCGTCGGCGCTCGCGGCGGATGCTTGAGCGGAGTTTCGATTCGTCATCGAGGCGGTCGCGAGCGCGGCCCAGAGAATCGATTGCNGAGGCTGCCGAGCGAACGTGGGCTTCACGCAGAGCGGCGAGTTCGTCGATGCCGTCGGNATCTCCACCATTCGGCGACTTGCTCTCACTCACGGTCCCATCCCCCAGTTGACGCTCAATTTGGGGTATTTGAGCGCGCAGGGTGATTTTCAGCCATAGGCTGTCGTTTTCTGATGCCGCCAGAGCCGTCCACTTTCACTTTGAGAGATGACCTCTCTCCCCCCCTCGAAGGATTTCAAGAACCCTGATTTGTGATGATTGAAGGAGGGATTCAGCGCTTTTCTTCAGCGCNGCATCAGCGCGCTGAGAATCAACGTGAGAGCCTTTGATGACTTCGTGAATCCGCATCTAAAAAGTGACTTGGAAAGCGGATTCGCAGGCTGGACAATTCAACTCACGCTTCCCNGGTTTCGGTCGGATGCGAAGCGTGCGCTCGCATCCAGGACAATCGATCTCGACTTTGACGACCTTCGCAACGAGAGCGAAGCCACCCGAGCAGGCCCCACAGGTGAGGTCGATCGGACGCTCGTCGGTTCCAGCGACGAGGATTGTGTGGCAGTGAGGACAGGGCACTTTCTCTTCGATGAGCGCTTCGACGGTTGGCCCGTGACTGACCCTGCATCCAGCGCCGCAGACCTCGCAGATGATCTCGCCCAGACCAGGTGGTAGCATGTGCTCGCAGTGCGCGCATTCTGCGAGTGGCGGAGCGTGCTTCGACTCGATCTCGACTTTGTCCATCATGCATCTCGCTCCGTGTCTGTGGTTATCAAGCGGTCGACGGTGGGCTGCTCTTCATCGTCGAAAACAGCACTTGAANGGCTTCGCGGATATCGCGAATCAGGTCCTTTCCTAAGTCCAGAAGAACACCCGCTCTCCTGCCTCCTGCGCCGGCGACGAACATGCCGTTGAGGATGATCAGGAAGACGCTCGCCTCGTGGATCGCTATGCCTGCTGCGATGCTGGTGTTGATGCCGGTGAGCGCGGTGACGACGAGAAGCAGAGTCACCGCCACCGAGATTGCGATGTTCGCATTGACGACTTTTCTGGTTCGCTTCGACAGCTCGATGAGGTTGGCGAGGGCACGAGGGTCTTCTCCTGGAATCAGTACATCGGCAGCGTCGAGATTGACTTGTTCACCGCTGCCGACTGCAACTCCGACATCTGCTGCAGCGAGGGCCCCCGAATCGTTGAATCCGTCTCCTGCCATCAGCGTCCGACTGAGTTTCGATCGCTCGGCGACCCATGCCGCTTTCCCTTCAGGGTCGACATTGCCTCGGCATACCGATGGGTCGAGCCCCAAACCTCTGGCGAAGGCTTCGACCGATGCTTGCTCATCGCCACTGAGGATCTCGATGCTGATGCCCTGGTTTTGCAGCATTTCGAGCATTTCTTTGACACCCTCGCGCGCGTCGTCATGGGCGAAGGTGAAGGCGGCGACAGCCTCGCCGTCAATCGCCAAAACACTGGCTCCGTATCCTGCTTGTCGGCTGTCGGCCAGAGCGCTGTCAATCTCTTGAGGGATTCTGACTCCCTCGGCCACCAACCAATCTGTGCGGCCGAGGATGACCGGCGAGCCATGCATGTTGCCACTGACTCCGGCATCACCGTCCTCAATCTCCGATATCTCCGTCAGATCCTCGCTGCGCTCGGCTGCCTCGGTGATGAGCGTGCGCGCATAGGGGTGATTGCTGCGCTGTTCTAGACCTGCTGCGATGCGCAGCACGCTCTCCTCAGTCTGATTCCCTGCAAGGGCTATCGAGACCAGCCGAGGTCGGCCGGTGGTCAGCGTTCCAGTCTTGTCGAGAAGAGCCAATTGAACGCCTGCGGCCGCCTCGATGACATCGCCTCCACGGGCCACCAGACCGCTCGCTGAAGCGCACGAGAGCGCGGTCGCATGAGGCACAGGGGCGGCCAGGAGAAGTGAGCATGGGCACGAAACGACCCACAGAACCAGCATGGCGACGAAATCTCCGGTCATCATCCCGTAGATCGCTGAACCGACGAGGACCATCGGCACCCAGATAGCCGTGAAACGCTCAATGATCGTCTGCGTGCGCGTTGGCTGCTCGCGGTAACGGCGCACCAGATCGATGAGGTCAGCCAAGCGTGTATCGTCGCCAGTCGCCTCGGACCGGACGCGAATCGGACCTCGTGTCAGCGTCAGACCAGCCTCGATGAAATCTCCAGCCGAGACCGAGATCGGCATCGGCTCACCAGTCAGAGGAGCTCGGTCGACGGCACCAGAACCATCGACGACATAGCCATCGACCGGAATCACCTCGCCCGAGCGAATCTCAACGATATCACCCCGCTCGAGCGCGGCGATCGGAGTCCATTCATCGTCAGGCTGCGAGTCCGCGTGCTCGTGGTCGTGAGAGTGGTCGTGGTCATCGTCACGGCAATCGTCGTCAGCGGCAGAACCCCCCTTCGCCTCGATCAAACGAGCCCGCCGCGGCAACCGATCCAAGCCGCCCTGCATCGCCTCGCGAGCGCGAACCAGTGCACTCTCCTCCATGTGAGCGGCCAGCGCGACGAGTCCCGTGACCACCAGCGCCTCGGGCCATTGGNGCAGGTACAAAGCCCCCAGAACCGCCAGTGAAGTCAGCACCTGAAAACCCAGAACACGATTCTGTACACTCGCGACAGCAGCCTTGAACATCGGCATTCCCGCGAACAGAACTCCCAGCGAAGTGACACCGGCAAGCAGCCAGAAATGCAGACCAAGATACTCCAGAACGAGGACGCTGAACAACAGTGGAAGAGTCATCACAGCACCCAACAATTGGGCTTGGTCGGGGCGCAGTCGTGTTGTTTTCGATTCAATCAGAGAAAAATCCCCGAGCAATCGACGCAGGTTATCGTTTGTCATCTGCCGCACTTTGAGCGAATCGGTCGGCGCCTTCTGCAACTCGATCCGACCGTCTTCGAGACTCGCATTGAGAATCCCCGGAACGTCGAGAAGCGCTTTTCGCAAGCCCTTCCGCTCGATCCCGAGTCGTCGCGAGACCTCACCCGCGGTCTTGCCCTGAACCTGTCGCCATTCGAGATCCGGCCCGTGTCCGAGACTCTCCAGAACTGCCGAAACCCTCGATATGCGCCCGCGCCCAACGTCGATATTGACCCGCACACGCCCCTCGGTCGCGGAGACATTGACCNCCTTGACACCGGGTAATCGCCTGACCGCACGAGTGGCTTTCATGGCGCAGTCCGGACAATCCATTCCGCGCAGTCCCCACTCGAATTCCTCAAGCCCATCGACGACCAGTTCCGGCTCGACAATCGCCTCGACAACAACTTCCTCTACAGCCGCGGAAATCACCTTCGTCTGCTCCTCATCCGAAGAATCGTCGAGAATCAACTCGTCAACCGGTTCGGCTGCCGCCGGTCGACTCTCACCGGCAGCCGCCAACTTCGAGCGAACCGAGGCGAAGCCACGCCCGAGCGAGCCAGCCAGCCCAGAGAGAAGTCCGCCAGCGCCGCGACCAGTAGCGCCACCAGTACCTCCGCCAAGCCCACCGGAGCCAGCGCTGGCAGAGCCTGCCGACCCAGGCCTAGCCTGAGTCGAAGCATCCTCCTCATCATCGAGAAGAAGGAACTCCTCGTCGGTCACGTCCAAGCGGAGACAAGGGCCCTCCATCAACCTGAGGGGGGTGAAGCGAGCCAGAGCGTGAGAGGCGAAGCGAGCCAGAGCGCGAGAGGCGAAGCGAGCGACAAGGCAGGAGCATCGGTGGAGTCATCACCTGAACCCCGCACGGAAAGGCATGGCAGCAATCCCGACGGACATCGATTGGCAGATGATCGTCTTCGATGTAGATGGGACATTGCTCGACATAAACGGCTTCCAAGCCGAGTTGATTCCACTCATTCGCGAACTTGAGAATCGCGGCATAAGCATCTCCCTCGCCAGCGGCAGAACACTCCCCAACGTCACGCCGATCCAACAGAGCCTCGCCGTCTCGGGCTTCGTCATCGGCGAGAACGGTGGCATGGTCTGGGACAGCGGAGCGGGTCATCCGATCCGTGCTATGGCGGACGGTTCGCGTGCCCGGGCTGCCGCTGATTGGCTGGCGACGCGAATCGATGGTCTCGATGCCGCAGGGATCGAGTCGAATCGCTGGCGTGAGACCGAATGGTGCTTGAAGGAAGTAGGAGATTTCGAGCGCATCCGTGATGAATTAGCAGGCTCGGAGTGGGCCGACCTCGAAGTTGTTCCGACCGGTTTCGCCGTCCACATCACAGCGCATGGACTCGACAAGGCGACTGGCCTAGCCATCGCGTTCGAACAACGCGGCATCGACCCAAGTTTGGTCATAGCGGTGGGCGATGCCGCGAACGATATTCCGATGTTCGAAATGTGTGGATACGCCGTGGCGGTCAATGATTCCCACCCCGGCGTCGTCGAGGCTGCCGATCATTGCACAGAAGCCAAAGGCACCCTCGGAACTCTCGAATTCCTTCGAGATTTCATAGCATCATCAGATTGAAGCAGCGGCAGCTGCTTCTGGCTGCGAGTTTCCCTGCCGTTGGTCAGTCCAACTCGCACCAGACGCGCGAACGGTCGCATCGCTTTCCATCGATCAGTTCGCACTAGGGTTCGAATCCCGCGCCTGCACTCTTGATCATGCTGAGTGGTGCAGGCGGCAGGATTCGAACCTGCGAAGCACTACACAGAGGATCTTGAGCCCTCCCCCTTTGACCACTCGGGTACACCTGCACTCACGGCGAGCCGCGTTTCCCTCTTGAGTTCAGCGGCGTCTGAGCCTCTTCGCAACCGCGCCGACGGAATGTTTGATGTAGCGCCGTCAGCCGATGTCCAGCGGGTCGTTCGGATGACACAGGGCAGCAGCACTCCTCGACTCTCGCCAAACCAGTTGCAAACCGTCGAGAAATCACTTTTCGAAGTCTCTCGAAAGCAGAAATCGCAGACCCTCCCCGTCGACCTCCCGATCCCTGACTTCTGGAACTCGGTCGGACAATTGACCTCACATCTGGAGGCTGAATTGGCTGAGACCATTCGAGCCGAGGGGATGACTGCGAAGGCGCAGTTGCAGACCCGTCGGCTCGGCAACGTCCGCACCGCTGCGACGGACCTGACTCGGATTCGCTTGAACGCCTTCACCCAGCACGCCGTTCTGATCAATCTGATGAAGGGCGGCGGGGCGGAAGCGGCGGCGGCTGTCCAGCATCTGAGCCCGATCCAGTGGGATCGGCACGATGGCTCCGAGCGGGCGTATTACGAGAGCCTCGGGCACATCGTCGAGAAGTACAAGCACGATGTCGCTTGGATGACTCTGGTCAATGGCTCGAACGGTAACGGAGGTGGCCACGGTAGCGGGCACGAACAGCCTGTTGCGAGTCCGGAGCCGAACCCTTCGCTGAGTGAATTCGGCGCGCCGGCCGAGGCGG
>JGI26061J44794_1000800_pt1 | contig 13346 bp, 12 predicted proteins | sample MarorgKNORR_S2LV_5_FD_44794 | JGI IMG/M metagenome (IMG submission 44794) | reverse complement strand
GATGAAATAATTTGAGTTGCGTTTGAATTTAGTGAAAACCAGCAGAGTTTAGTCTGTATTCGGGACGCTTCAGCAACAACCAATTCGTCATCAGCATTGAGCACTAATATGCCATCATCGGCTAANGTTCGATGTACAGAAAATTTAGCAAGCGCTAAATCTTCAACAGTGTTGATACCGTAATTACCTAGATGATCTGCCGCCACATTTGTAACTAAGGCGGCACTTGCTCGGCGCAAAGGGAGACCGCGGCGTAAAATACCACCACGAGCCACTTCTAAATAGGCTATTTCTAAGCGTGGATCGCGTAACAACATACGCGCACCACNTGGACCGGAATAATCGCCATGGTCAAGAATATCATCACCCACCCGAACAAATTCGGTTGAAGTTAATCCTGCCACTAAGCCTGAAGCAGTGCCAATAGCGTTACATAAACGAGCCGTCGTGGTCTTTCCATTAGTGCCTGTGATCAGAGCAACAGGAATATCATACAAAGCCTGCCAATTAATGTCTTTTGGGCTAGGAAGGTCGTTAATCGGCCAAGTTCGTGAACCCTTACCATGGCCTAATGAGAGCTCGGCGTCGTCGCTTAAGACGTCAACACAATGCTCAGCTGCAGCCTCCATAAGGGTAACTAAGCTTGGATTGGATTCCTTTACCATGATTTCTTGAAGGCTGCTAATCATGTNCTCAAAGTTATCACTTTTCTTATTTAGAAGCTCTGAGGCGCAAAAATGCCACGCCGTTTGAACTGCAAAGGTTGCGCTGTAAAGTTGATCCATTGGCGCAGAAATAGCAAGATTGACACCACCGTCAAAACGTCGATCGATAATACGTTGATTTTGCCATCCAATGCCATCCAGCACTCGTCTGGCNTCCCTGTTCCATACTTTGATTACTTGCTCTGCATTAATGTCATGAAAAAAAACATCCAATACCGCCCCAGGATATTCCCACAATAATCCCGGGCCCGTTAGTCGGCGAGAGTCGTTCAGTATTAAATTATCTGCCGATGGAATGGAGATATTTAAAGTTTTTTTGTTTATATTGTGAACTTCCATGCTAGATTTATATACTTAATCGCCGTCATCGCCTTCATTGCGAGCAATGCGAACGCCACGTTCGTCACTAATTAGGCTGTCGCCCTCGTTAAGGAGTTCTTCTAATTCGGATTCTGCCTCTTCAGGCTGATGAGTTGCATTGTCCAGCTCTTTTTGATCATCATTTTTAAAATATATTATTTGCTTCCAGCAGCGCACGGTGTTGTCGCCAAATACCATCACTAAATCACCCTCTTCAGCCATATCTAGTGCCTTCTCAACTGCCTCTTTCTCGGATGGAATAATACTTATTTTTTCTGTCTCTACACCGTTGTCGATAAAGCCTTGTTGTAGCATTTTAGGCACTTCATCAAAAGCTCTTTTTCGGCGGTTGTCATCCGCTTTACAGATGTAATAATCAAAATGGCCAGCCAATATCTTGGCAGCTTCAATAATGTCTTCGTCACGACGATCCCCCGGAGCTGACACGACAGCAATTCGTTTGCCAGAAACATCGAGTCGATCTACTAATTCAGCCATAGCTTTGAAGGCCGCAGGGTTATGTGCATAATCCAATATAACCTTAAATGGGTGCTCGTTGAATACGTTGGTTCGCCCTGGTGCTTGGAAGAAGCTAGTGTCAAAAGTTCTCAATCCGTGACGAATGTTGTCTAAATCAACATTAAAGCTAAAAGCCATTGCCACTGCGAACATTGCATTCTGGACATTGTGTGCTGCCTTGCCCTCTATGGTTGCAGGAATTAGGTGTGACCATAGAACTGGGATGTGAGTTCCGTTGTCATAAATAGTAATCATGTCGCCGTTCATGCCTTTTTCTAGGACAACAGCGCGACCACCTGAGCGAATATGCTCTTTCACCAAAGTGTGCTCTGCATTCATNGTGACGTAACAAATANGCTCGGCTGTAGAAAAATCGGCCATGCGCAAACAATGAATATCATCGGCATTGAGTACGGCGGTACCGGCTGCAGACTCAATCACCACGCGTTTTATTTGAGCTAAGTCTTCGACGGTGTCGATTCCGCCTAATCCTAGGTGGTCGGCACTAATATTAATACAAGCTGCAACATCAGAACTTTGAAAACCCAAACCACTTCTTAATAACCCACCACGAGCGGTTTCCATAACGGCAAAATCAACCGACGGGTCACACAATACAATTTGCGCAGAGGCGGGGCCTGTCATGTCGCCTTTAACACTGAGCTTGCCATCCACGTAAACGCCATCAGTTGATGTCATNCCAACCATGTAACCACTGGCTTTCATAATGTGACTAAGCATACGTGAGGTTGTGGTTTTTCCGTTTGTACCGGTAATGGCGGCAATTGGAATGCGGATACCTGTTTCTGCTGGAAACAGCATATCGATGACCTTGCCTGCTACATCGCGTGGTGTGCCCTCGCTTGGTGCAACGTGCATTCGAAAACCTGGCGCTGCGTTAGCCTCAACAATAGCACCACCAATTTCTTTGTAGGAATGGCTGATGTCATCGGTAAGGAAATCAACGCCGCCAACGTCTAGACCAATAGCCTTAATAGCACGTACTGCCATGTCACGGTTGTCGGGATGCACCACATCGGTTAAGTCGATGGCAGTACCACCGGTGGAGAGATTTGCAGTTGAGCGCAAATAAAATATTTCGCCCTTGGGTAGAATGCTGTCTTCATTAATGCCGCCTTCTGTCATTAGGCGCCTTGCTTGCAGATCAAGTTCTAGCTTGGTAAGTACTTTCTCATGACCAATACCACGCCTAGGATCNCTGTTAATAATCTCGATAAGTTGGTCTATAGTGAGCTTTCCATCGCCGACTACGTGGCCGGGAACTCGTTTTGCTACTGCAACCAATTCATTATTAATTACCAACATACGGTGGTCAAAGCCAGTAATAAAACTTTCGACTAAGATAGCGCCACCCTTGCTGTGNTGTTTGGCCTCATCAAAAGCGGTGATGACTTGGTCGTCCTCCATAAGATTAATCGAAACACCACGGCCATGGTTGGCATTCAATGGCTTTAAAACTACGGGAAAACCAATTTTGTGAGCAGCGCGTACCGCCGCTTTTTCATTGTAAACCATGAGTTGCAGCGGAACCGGTAAACCCAGTTTGTGTAGCAAATTATGAGTATCTTCCTTATCGCATGCAATCGCCACGGCAATTTGAGATGTTTTGCTGGTAATAGTTGCCTGAATTCGTTGTTGGTACTTTCCCTGTCCGAATTGCACTAGACTGTATTTATTTAAACGAAACCAAGGGATATCACGCTCTTCAGCAGCTTTAACGAGAGAGCCGGTACTAGGGCCAAACTCATGTTTTTGTGCAGACAAGACAAACTCTCTTAACTCACTTTGCCAATCAAACTCGTCTTCAAATTTGTAGTCCACTTGGGCTTTAAGTTCGCTGGGTAGGAGTTGCATGAGCAAATGCAGTGCAAGTCGTCCGGCGTCCAATCCAACAGTACGTTGGTGGTAGGCGAAAACCATGTTATATTGTCCAGGCTCACCCGTTGAGCGGGTGCGACCAAAGGTCACTTCAGCGCCAGCCATACATTGTATTTCTAACGCACAATGCTCCATCACGTGGCCTAGCCATGTGCCTTCGTCTTCGCGTAATCTGCGGACAAATCCACCAGCTTCACGATAAGAGCAGCCATGTTCTTTAAGTCCAGGTAAAGCCTCTATCAGCTCATCAACAAATGTTTGACCGATTTTGGCCGATGGCCATTTCTCAAGAACGCCTAGGTCAATTACATGACGAATAACTGGGAATTTAGCCCAAATATTAGGGCCTACAAAAACGTTGGTAGAGAGAATTTTCATGCTGGGGAGTTTTGCTATTATTTTCAACTATTGTACTCCTAGCCCAGTCGATATGGATTACTTTAAACAGGTCCCTATGATTACCACTCAACCCCTGGTGGGTAGGCTTGACGAGTGGTTAAATCGTAACGACAACCTTCGCCCATGACGTCAATCTTCAGCCCCAACAAGCTCAAAGCATCATCGCCTTTGGCTTGCCACATTGAAGAGTAACTTATACTGTCGGCGTTGACCACTGTGATGGTGCCGCTACCAACGACTTCGATGACATTATCAGGTCCAATAAAAGCCGCCGTGTCTTCATCAATACCCAAGCCAATAAGAAATGGATTATAAGAAGACGCGGATAACAGACGCCCCAGTCGGTTACGCTGGGTAAAGTGTTGATCGATAATGACGGCATTGGTCAACCCCATTCCAGGTGCAAGACTAATGCCGTCACGAGTCGGGCTGGCATTGTCATTGCCGCTAGCTACCATATGCTCTGACATGATAGATGCGCCTGCTGAGGTTCCTGCAACAACCACGCCTGCTGCATTGCGACGACGTATTTTTTGTGCGACTAGGGTACCACCTAAAATGGTAGATAGCCGCAATTGATTACCACCAGTCATAAAAATACCAGTAGCATTATCCAGCATTGTAGCGTACTTTGGNTTATCGCAGTCTTCACGAGTGTTAATGGGNAAGAATCCCACTTTTTTAACGCCAAGACNGCGGAAAATAGTCTCGTAAGCTGGGCCGATATTATCGAGTTGTGAGGCAGTGGGGACAATCACAATTTTTGCATTTTCAGCGCCGGAAAGCTCTACAAATTTGCGGTGAATACGCATTTCATTCTCTCGATCTTCTCCTCCTCCAATAGGAATGATGAAACCACGCTCGTTGTTTTTAGTAATAGGTGCTGGACACATAGATATTACAAGCTTTGAAATTGATTAGTTAAAGCGAACATATATTTAAAGATTATCTATATTGGTAATCGATTTATTAAGTGTTTTCATACTTACCCATGATTTGTGGCGAGCTGTTACGCACATGCCAACGGCCTCGCGCCATTACATCAGTGATGTTATGGCCATCATCAAGTACAATCATATCTGCGTCAAACCCTTGATGTAAGCGACCTTTGTTTTCCAGTCTTAATAGGTCTGCAACATTGGATGTAAATACAGGTAGAGCTTGATGTATTGACACATTATTCTGAACTAGCTCTTGGAGTGTTTCGATTAGGGTGGACGGGCATCCTATACCCACACGAGTGGCGACACCTTGTTCGTCAAAATGCGCTAGACAACCTCCTCCATCAGAGCTTATGGTAAGTTTGTCAGTTGGAAAGTCACCATCTTGATAGCGCAAGAAAGCCTCTGAGGCTGACCAGCCTGGCTCGCAATGTCCTTTTGGAAAGGCAGTTATATCCAAATAACAACCACGATGAGATAAAGCTAATGCCTCTTCAAATAGGGGTTTATTGCGATTGATGTGAGTTGGGTTAAAAACTCGAGCAGGGATTTCCGATGCATTTAAGGCGTCACGAACCATACTAAGACCACGCTCACCATCACCCATGTGGATATGTAGGATGCCTGCTTTACCCGTCATAAGTCCTGCAACATGGGCATCGCTTGCAACCCTTAAGAATTCATCAAGGGTGGGTTGGCTTGAGCGGTGATCGCTAATGGCCAATTCGCCAACACCAATCACGGGCTCTATGAAGACAATATCACTGCGAGCATTGCCAGTTAAAGTAGTTAACGGTAAGTGATAACCACCCGTATGACACCAGGCTGAAATACCCTCTTCACGCAATCCGTAGGCCTGAGTGACCAAAGTTTGAGTGTTGCGAGTGATGTCATCGGTGCCTAATACACCGACAACACTGGTAACACCTGCCATTGTGAATTTAGATAGAGCTACAGGTGGTACGCGACTCGCTGGGCCAGTTTCTCCACCACCACCAGTGATATGGGCGTGAGCGTCAATAAAACCCGGTACAAGGCTCGCGCCATCTAAGTCAGTTTCCTCAAAGNCAAGAAAATGATCTAATTTAGGCAGCTCTTTGCCTATATAAATAATGGTTTCGTTAGCCACCAACACATGGCAAACTCCAAGTGGCTCCGGCGCAAAAACATTGGCATTTTTAATTAATTGGAGCATGGGTAATGATTATAAACATCAACTTTTAGGATNTAGACTTCAAGGTTGCATTATGCCGTATTGGCGCACCTAGGAGAAAATTATAAAACGAATATCATCCGTGGATAATAACCATTGCGTTAAGCTTGAAGATTAAGGGTGGTATTGCAATTTGGTGCCTCGGGCCGGAATCGAACCGGCACGGCCGTGAAGCCGCAGGATTTTAAGTCCTGTGTGTCTACCAATTTCACCACCAAGGCATAGGGGGAAGAAAACAGAGAATTATATACTATGAGTGGCTATTTTTTGTTTTTTTGTCTTTCTATAACCCTGATAAACTGATTAAATGAAATTAAAGCTTTACTGGAGTGTCGAGCATTATTTCGGTAAAATTTGGGTTTTCATTTTCACTTGAGTCAATGATTAAATTAGTTATAGTTATGCTGTTGGTATGGGTCGGTTTTGTTCTTTTTAAAAAGATGCGCCGACTGAATGTGAGTAATCACCCAGATAATAAAATCGGGCAAAAGATGATTGCTTGCTCGGTTTGTGACACCCATATACCTGAGTCTGAGGCCATTGTAAAAGATGGCAAAATTTATTGTTCTAAGAGTTGTTTATGAAATTTCTATTTGATTTTGGTCCAATTATTCTATTTTTTGTTATCTACAAAACTTACGGACTCTATCCTGCGATTTACGCCATGATTGCCAGCACTTTTGCTCAATTGATGTACACTCGACTAACAACAGGAAAGTTTCAAAATTCGCATCTAATGACTTTTGGCTTATTGGTGGTTTTTGGTGGTGTAACGCTGGTATTGCGCGATCCTGCTTTCGTTATGTGGAAGGTAAGCGTGCTGTATGTGGCATTCGCTTTAGCATTAATTGGTAGCATGTGGGTTGGCAAAAAAACACTGATTGAACGCATGCTTGGTAAGGAATTGAAACTGCCTCGTGCCACTTGGGAAAAACTCACTTGGTTTTGGGGTTTGGGTTTTATCGGCATTGCTATCGTTAATGCCTATTTTGTTAGAACTGCGCTCAGTACGAGAGATGCACTATTTGATCACTCAACGCTCGATCCAAAAAGTGAACTGGGAAATATTGATTGTGCAAGTTCAGCAGTTGAAATGCTATGTCTAGCCGCCCAACAGAGTGAAGAAACTTGGGTTGACTTTAAATTATTTGGTACTTTAGGACTAACCTTGGGTTTAATTTTGATAACGGTTATTACTTTGAGCAAGCACATTAAAGAAAAAGACTCTAAGGATTGAATGGCTCTTTTAAAGAGTAGGCAATCACAGTATAATTATGTACAAAATTGCAGGTTAATTAACAAATTTCGGAGTGTTTTATGAATGAAGTTAGAGGTGATAGGCAATATGCTGAGACTCACGAATGGGTTCTTGATAATGGCGATGGTACCTATACTCTAGGTATTTCAGATTACGCCCAGGAGTCTCTTGGCGATCTGGTATTTGTGGAACTTCCAGATTTGGGTGACGTGGTCAATTCTCAAGACAGCTTATGCGTTGTTGAGTCAGTTAAATCTGCAAGTGATGTATGTGCACCCACCGATCTTAAAGTGCTTGAAATCAATGAAAGCCTTGATGATGAGCCAGAACTGGTTAATAGTGATTGTTATGATGCCGGTTGGTTAATTAAATTTAGCGCTGACTCTATTGATGGTTTAATGGATTCCGACACTTATATTGCAACGCGCGATTTGGATTAAATCTTGTTAGCCCTTGGTGCACTGGTTGCCTACAAAGGCAAACCTGCAAAAATAAGTGCAATCACTACCCACAAATTTGACCTGCAATTCTCCGACGGCAGTTCTCGCAAAGTGCGAGAAAAAGATTTCCGTTTTATTCATCCACAGTACGAAGTAATTAATGATAATTGTTCTGCTGGGACAATGGATTTTTTGCAAGATTTTGAGGATGAATCTTTAACTCTTAAGGAGATCACCGAGTGGATTTTTGATGACTACTCAGCGCAAAATGCTTGGTGTACTTATTTACTTGCCGAAGATGGTCTTTATTGTTATTGGACTAAAGACACACTTTTTATAAGACCCAGAGAACAAAGAGAGGCGATTCATAATCAAAGAGAGACCAAGCGAATTGAGCTTGAAAGTCTCAATCAGTGTGTTGTAAATATTAATAATAATTCTATTTCTGAAGATGACTCTCGTTGGCTACAAGAAGTGGAGTTGGTCGCCCATAATCTCTCAAAACACGCAAAACTTTTAGACGCATTTTCCCTAGATAGTAACCCAGAATCTGCGCACAAGTTTCTACTCAAAATTNGATACTGGCAAGAGACCATAAACCCATACCCTCGCAGACATGGAATTCTTCAAGATGAAAGATATATCCACGAAATTATCACCAGTGATAGAAAGGATTTAACGCACCTCAACAGTTACGCAATTGATAATTCTGGCTCAAACGATGCTGATGATGCCGTTAGTATCGATGGTGACAGGGTTTGGATTCATATTGCCGATGTTGCCTCCCAAGTTGAGTGTGATGGTGTGTTGGATAATTATGCGCAAAATCGCATATCAAATCTATATCTTCCAGACCAAATTATTCATATGTTGCCGCCGAGTTTGGTGCCAATTTGCTCATTAGGTGAAAATGACAAATCAAGAGCATTGTCGGTTGGTTTTAAGTTAGTTGATTGCCAGATTAGCGATATTGAAGTTGTTCAGAGCGTCATTAAAGTTGAGAAGTTAAGTTACGATAATGCGGATCAAGTCCTTGGACAGCATTCAGAATTATCTCAAATAAACACCCTAACAATAGAGTACAAAGCCTTTCGAAATGCCAATGGTGCCCTGAGATTAGATCTTCCTAATGTTGATGTTAGGCTTGTTGATGAGCAAGTTTTGTTAAAAAAGCAAGAAGTTAGCGAAAGCAGAGAAATGATTGCTGANATGATGGTGATTGCAGGTAGGGCAGTGGCTCAGTTTGCTTTAGAAAATAACATTGCAATGCCGTTTGTGACTCAAGGTGAGGGTAGTTTTAGTGATGAAGTTCTTCAGCAAAAAACGCATTTGACATTATCCCAAATGTTTAAAGCGGCGCGTTGCTTCAAGCGCTCGAAAATTAGTCCAAAAAGCGCACCTCATGCGGGTCTTGGTCTTGATTCGTATCTTAGGGTCACNAGTCCAATTAGGCGCTATCTTGATTTGGTTGTTCAACAACAACTCCTTAGCTTTATCAATAACAAACCAACACTTGACGAAGCAGCAATCAAAAGTCGAATTGCGCAAACCAACACTGTTATTTCCAAAATCAACAAAGCGACACGTCTAAGTATTGATCATTATAAGTGCTTGTTTTTAAAGCAAAATAAAGGCTGGAAAGGTATCGGAACTGTTGTAGAAATTCATGGTAATAAAGTAACTGTGCTAATCTCAGAACTCGGCATGATGACACAGCTAAAACTTAGTAAAAAGCCAACTTTGGATGATGAAGTTCAGCTTAGAGTTTCATCGATTGATGTTGAAAATCGCTTAGTGGATTTCAAGCCACTCTAGCGACTCATCCAAGAAAATGGCATTCCCCAATGCAGTTGACCAGTCACCCAAAACGTAACGTGTATAAGTTTTAGAAGTGTGGGTATTTTGCCGATGGGTGTGTCCGTGAATCAGATTGGCGTCAGGATAATTTGCCATTAGCGTGTCAACAGTGCCTTGGTTGACATCCATAATCACCTCCGATTTGTAACTTTGAGCCGCGATACTTTTTTTGCGAATCTCACCGCTAAGCTTAAGTCGCCATTTTTTTGGTAAATTCAAAAATATTGNTNGTACAAGGCGGTTTCTTAAAACTTTTTTCATTTTTTGATAATTAATATCATCGGTGCACAGGCTGTCGCCATGTACTAAAACATAATCTTGATCGTTTTGCTGCAGAAGGTACGGTTCATTGATTAACTTGCAGCCAGATCGCTGCTCGAAATTATTAGCGAGTAAAAAATCACGATTGCCAACCATCACAAAAACTGCTGTGGATTTTGTTAACTCTTTTAAGCAATCAATAACAACGTGATAGTCTGTCAGTGAAATGTCGTCGCCAATCCAAGTATTAAACAAATCGCCGAGAATAAAGAGCCGATCAACGTTTACAGCTTCTCTTTGACAAAATCGGCAAAANAAATCCAGCTTTTCACTCTCAACGCAGGTGAGATGAAGATCAGCAATGATTAGCGTTTTGCTCATGATGTTTAGCGGCAGCGCTTGGCGCTACCGCCTAGATGTTATTCCTGGATGTAGGCTTTTTCGATAATAATTGGATCGGCAGGGACGTCTGCATGCCCGCCTAAGTTTAGTGTTTCGACTTTTTGCATTTTATCAACCACTTCCTTGCCTTCGACTACTTCACCAAACACACAGTAACCCCAGCCATCTTGTCCTGGGCAGTCCAAGAATTGATTGTCAGCCACATTGATGAAAAACTGCGAACTGGCAGAGTGAGGCGCCGCTGTTCTCGCCATCGCAACCGTATACTTTTTGTTCTTTAAGCCATTTTTAGCTTCGTTTTCAATATTAGCNTTTGTTGGNTTTTGCTGCATATCTTCGGTCATGCCACCGCCTTGAACCATGAAATTAGGAATGACTCGGTGGAAGATTGTGCCATCAAAGAAGCCATCTTCAACGTAATCGGTGAAGTTTTTAGCTGAAATAGGNGCTTTTTCAGTGTCTACGGCAAGATGAATATCGCCCATGTTGGTTTGTAGAATAATCATGATATTTGGAGGTAATGTAAAAAGTGAGATTATATCGTAAGGTGGTCACTAAATGGATTTTTAGGATGGGGCTTGGGAAGGGTGGAAAGCTCAGATGTTACTTTTAAATGGTTGAATATTAATCCCCTCCCCAACATACATTTATCTTAAGATGGTTGTAAAATTGCATAATGTGCAATTTGGCAACTATCTTAACTTATTTCGCTTATAGCACTTTCATAAAGAGCGTCGTTCGAGTATAATTGTCCTCTTTTTAGCAAACAGTTTAGGATTTGTTATGTACGCAGTTATTAAAACAGGTGGAAAGCAATACAGAGTTACCGAAGGTGAAACTCTGAAAATTGAGAAGCTTGAAGTTGAGCCTGGTAAGAAAGTAACTTTCAAAGAAGTTTTGATGGTTGCCGATGGTGACAACGTTCAAGTGGGTTCTCCACTNGTTGCAAAAGCCACTGTNGANGCNAAAGTTATTTCTCAAGGCAAAGGCAAAAAAGTTCATATTTTAAAATTTAGACGTCGTAAGCACTCGATGAAACAACAAGGCCATCGCCAGTTGTTCACCGAAGTACAAATCGATAAGATTAAGGCATAAGGAGCACCCATGGCACATAAAAAGGCAGGCGGTAGTACTAATAACGGAAGAGATTCCGTATCCAAAAGACTCGGCGTAAAACGTTTTGGTGGTCAAGTCGTTTTAGCGGGCAACATTTTAGTCCGTCAANGAGGNACTAAGTTCCACCCGGGAACAAACGTACGCAAAGGCAAGGACGACACTTTGTTTGCTGTTGCAGATGGCAAAGTTCAGTTTGAGAAGAAAGGCAAGTTCAATAGACAATTCGTTTCTATCGTAACGGCTTAATTCACAGCCTTGAATTAATTACAAAAAGCGCCTTTGGGCGCTTTTTTATTATCCAATATGTAATAATAATCTTTTTTGAAATAAATACCTATATGAAGTACGCAATCGTTTTCCCTGGCCAAGGCTCACAATCCCTTGGCATGTTGTCTGATTTAGCAAGCAATTTTTCCCTTGTTAATAACGTTTTTACTGAGGCCAGTGATGCGCTCGGTATTGATTTATGGAAACTCACTCAAGAAGATCAAGACGCACTTAATCAAACGCAAAATACCCAGCCAGCAATGCTTGCGGCAGGATTTGCTACTTATCGAGTGCTTGCGAGTGAAGTCGACTTATCGTCAATTTGCATGGCGGGCCATAGTTTGGGCGAATACACAGCCTTGGTTGCTTCTGGGTCACTGGATTTTTCTGAAGGCATTAAGTTGGTAAGAAAACGCGCAGAACTNATGCAGTCAGCCGTGCCAGTGGGTACAGGCGCAATGGCGGCTATTTTGGGTTTGGATGATGACAAAGTTGTACAAATATGCGCCAATGCAAATGGCGTGGTTGAAGCGGTTAATTTTAACTCTCCGGGTCAAGTTGTGATTGCTGGCGATAAAGATTCGGTTGAAGCAACGTGCGCAGTGATGAAAGAAGCCGGCGCTAAGCGCGCGGTAATCTTGCCAGTCAGTGTACCTTCTCATTGCTCTTTGATGAATGAGGCGGCAGAGGAGTTTTCACTTTCAGTAGACGCTACAAACTTCAATCAAGTTGGCAATGTTCTGCATAATGTTGATGCTGCTGTGGCAAATAACACCGANGAGATAAAATCAAAATTGGTGGCGCAACTTCACAAGCCCGTTTTATGGACGTCAACAGTGCAAGCAATGTCAGCCATGGGTGTGGAAAAATTAATCGAAACNGGNCCAGGNAANGTNTTGGCNGGACTNACNAANCGTATTGATAAATCATTGAAGGGGTCAGCTGTCATTAATGTTGATACGCTTCGCTCAGTTATAGAAGAAATTAAATAAGGGAGACATCATGTCACATTTAGAAGGAAAAATAGTTTTAGTCACAGGAGCCAGTCGTGGCATCGGTCAAGCAATCGCCTTGACTTTGGGTCATGCGGGCGCAACAGTCATTGGCACGGCGACCAGTGACAAAGGCGCTGATGCTATCTCAAATACCTTCAAAGAGAATGGTATTGCTGGTCAAGGTTTAACCTTAAACGTCACGAATAACGACCAAATTGCTGAAGTCATGAGTACAATCGTTGAAAATCACGGCTCGGTTGATATTCTTGTCAACAATGCCGGTATCACTCGCGACAACTTATTGATGCGCATGAAAGAAGACGAGTGGGATGATATTATGAGTACCAATCTCTCCTCGGTTTACAAGATGTCAAAAGCTGTTTTGCGNGGCATGATGAAGAAAAAAGCGGGTCGCATNATNTCAATCGCCTCTGTTGTGGGTGCTATGGGTAATGCCGGTCAAACCAATTATGCAGCCGCTAAGGCTGGCATTATGGGCTTTACCAAGTCACTTGCAAGAGAAGTCGGTACGAGAGGTATTACGGTGAATGCCGTTGCCCCAGGTTTTATCCAAACCGACATGACCGATGCATTGCCTGAAGAGCAAAAAGCATCACTCGCTTCTCAAATTCCACTCGGAAGACTGGGCACGCCTGATGAAGTTGCGCAGACGGTTTTGTTTTTAGCGGGTGAG
>JGI26061J44794_1000796_pt1 | contig 13364 bp, 9 predicted proteins | sample MarorgKNORR_S2LV_5_FD_44794 | JGI IMG/M metagenome (IMG submission 44794) | reverse complement strand
AAATGCATATACAATTACAGGAGTAGTCGCGTGTTTAATAGGAATATTAGTTGGACAATTAGATTTTCATTCCATTATTATGATAGCACTTCCGATATTAATGTTTATTTACCCTATAACTATAGTATTGATTTTGCTAAATGTAATACCAGAAAAATTTGCTTCGAAAACAGTATTTAGAGCAGTAGTTTTAGTGGCATTTATTTTTAGTATTCCAGACTTTCTAAGTTTTTTAATTCCTTCCGAAAACTTAGAAGGTATAATTACTATTATTCCTTTAGCACAGCATAATTTAGGTTGGGTTTTGCCGGCTTTGATGACTTTTGTGTTGGTGAATGTGTTTAGTAAAAAGGAAACTTCAATAATTCGTTAAATAAATTAGACGAAAACTAATTCATCAAATCCTCAATCTCTTCAATTTCAATAGGAATATTCTTCATTAAATTGAAAGGTTCTCCTTGTGCTTGTATTACGACATTGTCTTCTAATCGAATTCCAAAACCTTCATCTGGAATATAAATTCCAGGCTCTACAGTAAACACCATATTGGCTTGCATTGGTTCGGTTAAAATACCATAATCGTGGGTATCTAATCCCATATGATGAGATGTGCCATGCATAAAATATTTTTTATAAGCTGGCAAATCTGGGTTTTCGTTTTGCACATCAGCTTTATCGAGCAATCCTAAACCTAAGAGTTCAGATGTCATTAATTTACCAACTTCTGTATGGTAATCTTCCCAAATAGCTCCGGGAACTAAAAGTTTAGTAGCTTCATCTTTTACACGATTTACAGCATTGTAAACATCTTTTTGTCTGTCGGTAAACTTTCCAGTCACAGGAATTGTCCGGGTCATATCACTAGAGTAATTAGCATATTCTGCACCAACATCCATAAGTATTAAATCTCCGGCTTTACATTGTTGGTTATTTTCAATGTAGTGCAACACATTGGCATTATTGCCCGATGCAACGATTGGTGTATAGGCAAACTTTTTAGAACGACTACGTAAAAATTCGTGCATAAATTCAGCTTCAATTTCGTATTCCCAAACTCCGGGGTTTACAAAATTTAAAACGCGACGAAATCCTTTTTCNGTAATATCACAAGCCTGTTNTATTAAATCTAATTCTATTTGGTCTTTTACTGAACGAAGTCGTTGTAAAATAGGATTGCTTTTTGCCACAGAATGAGCAGGATATTTGTCTTTCAACCATTTGGTAAAACGATCTTCACGTGTTTCCGTTTCAACCGCAGCGCGATAATGTTCATTGGTGTTTATATACACGGTATCACATTGTGTCATAATTTCGAACAATATTTTCTCCATGTCCTGTAACCAATACACGGTTTTAATTCCAGAAGTTTTTAAAGCAGCTTCTTTAGTTAATTTCTCGCCCTCCCAAACAGCGATATGTTCGTTGGTTTCTTTTAAAAATAATATCTCACGATGCTTTTCTTTTGGACAACCAGGAAACAACACTAAAATACTTTCCTCCTGATCAACACCACTTAAATAAAAAATATCGCGATGCTGTTCAAAAGGCATGGTGCTATCCGCACTTATTGGGTACATGTCGTTAGAATTAAAAACAGCCAAAGTGTTTGATTTCATTTGAGCTATGAAGTTTTTTCGATTTTTTATAAATAAGGCGTTATCTATTAGATTGTATTTCATTATATATTAGGTTTTCGTAATGCTTCAAAAATAAAATAAATTAAAGCAATAGACGTTAATACGGAAGTAAAATTTTGTGAAACAATGACATTTGTTTACTTTCAAACCTTAAACTAACTAACTTATGAATATCCTAAAATTAATTTTATCATTAAGTCTTCTTTTTACTTTACAAGCTAATGCACAACAAGCTGCTTCTACTGCAGATATAGTGCAAAACGCATTGCAACAAAAAGAAGAAATGCAAAAAAATTCAATAGTAAAAAATGTGCCTTTTACTAATATAGGCCCCACTATTATGAGTGGTCGTGTAACCGATTTGGCTGTTAATCCTGATAACCCATCCGAGTTTTATGTGGCCTATGCTTCTGGAGGTGTTTGGTATACTGTAAATAATGGCACAACTTTTACACCAATCCTTGATAATTCAAACACGCAAAATGTTGGTGATATTGCAGTTGATTGGAAAAGCAGAACTATTTGGGTTGGGACAGGAGAAAATAATTCCTCACGTTCGTCTTATGCAGGAATTGGAATATTAAAATCTAGCGATAATGGTAAAACTTGGCAAAATGTTGGGCTTACAGATTCGCATCATATAGGGNGAATATTAATTAATCCTAACAATCCAGACGAAGTTGTGGTTGGTGTAACAGGACATTTATATTCACCAAATAACGAACGAGGTGTTTATAAAACTACAGATGGAGGTAATACTTGGAAGCAAACACTTTTTATAGATGATATAAGTGGGATTATAGATATGCAACATTCACCGAATAATTTTAATGTGATGTTTGCGTCGTCCTGGACAAAAGATAGAAAAGCTTGGGATTTTGATGGAAGCGGAAACAATTCAGCTATTTATAAAAGTACTGATGCTGGAGAAACGTGGACAAAAGTTTCAATAGAAGGAAGTGGTTTCCCAATAGGACAAGGTGTTGGTAGAATTGGTTTTGCTGTTTACAATTACAATATAGTTTATGCTATTCACGACAATCAGTTTAGAAGATCTTCTGAAGATGAAAAAGAAAAATCTGAAGATTTAACTAAAGATGACTTTAAGACAATGAGTACCGAAACACTTTTAAGTCTGGATGATAAAAAGCTTAATACATTTTTAAAAACGAATGGTTTTCAAGAAAAATATCGCGCCCAAAATGTTAAACAAATGGTAAGAAGTGGTAGTGTAAAACCTATTGACCTTGCTAAATATTTAGAAGATGCGAATTCTATGCTGTTTGATACTCCTGTTATTGGCGCCGAAATTTATAAAAGTATAGATGGAGGCAAAACGTGGAGTAAAACACATGACGGCTTTTTAGACGGATTGTATTATAGTTATGGTTATTATTTTGGACACATTTATGTTGCTCCAAATAATGAAAATAATATTTATGTTTATGGCGTGCCTATTTTAAAATCAAAAGATGGTGGCAAAACATTTACATCGATTGGTGCTGAAAATGTTCATGGCGATCATCATATTCTTTGGATAAATCCTAACAATCCTAATCATTTAATAAATGGAAACGATGGTGGAGTGAACATAACCTATGACGATGGAGAAAATTGGATTAAAAACAATGCACCATCTGTTGGGCAGTTTTATGCAATTGCTGTTGATAATGAAAAACCATATAATGTGTATGGAGGTTTGCAAGATAATGGTGTTTGGGTTGGCGCAAATAATGCCAGAGAAAATAAATCATGGCATGCTCGAGGTCAATATCCATGGGAAGGTATTATGGGCGGAGATGGTATGCAAGTCCAGGTAGATTCTCGAAACGCCAATATTGTTTATACTGGATTTCAATTTGGAAATTATTTTAGAATTAATAGGGAAACTAATAAAACAACGCGCTTATCTATAAAGCACGAGTTAGGAGAGAATCCATATCGATTTAATTGGCAAACGCCAATTTTGTTATCACCTCATAACCAGGACATTTTGTATTTAGGAGGTAATAAATTAATGAGATCTATGAATCAAGGTGATGATTGGGAAGCTATAAGTGGAGATTTAACCAAAGGAGGAAAGAAAGGAAATGTAGCTTATGGAACTATAACTAGTATTACCGAATCTCCATTTAAATTTGGGTTAATATACACAGGAAGTGATGATGGATTATTACATATAACCAAAAATGGTGGAGGAAATTGGGATATTGTTTCTGATTCATTTCCAAAGGATCTTTGGGTGTCTCGAATTGTAGCTTCACAATATAAAAAAGAACGTGTTTATGTAACCTTGAATGGATATCGTTGGGATGATTTTAAAGTCTATGTTTATGTTAGTGAAAATTATGGAAAAACATGGAAAAGTATTAGCTCTAATATTCCAATGTCACCAGTAAATGTGATTAGAGAAGATCCTGAAAATGAAAATCTTTTATATCTCGGAACAGATAATGGTGCTTATGTATCGTTTAATCATGGAATTTCTTGGGAAGCTTTTAGTAAAGGATTGCCAAATGTAGCTGTTCATGATATTGCTGTACAGGCTGAAGCAAAAGATATTCTTTTAGGAACTCACGGAAGAAGCATTTATAAAGCTAATATTGCACCTTTACAACAAATGAATGCATCAAAAATGAATGCATCTATACTACTTTTCAAAACTGAAAGTGTACGATATTCTTCACGTTGGGGAAGTTCTCGTAGCAAATGGAGTCAAGCTTTTGAGCCGTCCACAACTTTTAAATTCTATGCTAATACATCTGAAAATCTAACTATTAAAATAGTATCAGAAAGTGGAATAGAACTAAATACAATATCAGTAAAAACAGATATAGGCTTTAATTATACCGATTATGATTTAACCATCACTGAAAAAGGAAGAAAAGCTTTTTTAAAAGAAAATACCGATATTAAAATTAAAAAGGCTAAAAACGGAAATTACTATTTACCCAAAGGAAAATATACCATCCAAATAGGTTCTGAAAAAACAGCTTTAGAAGTGAAATAATTTATTAATAAAAAAGGAATTTTATTAGACTCGTTCTAAATTAGAAATCCTTTTGTTAAAATAAACTAAAAAAGTATTTAGGTCGTTTTGTAAAGGCTAATTTGGCTAAGTTAACAAAACCATCAATCAATGTTAAAATCAGCAATTACTACACTTTTATTTTTTTGCTTTACTTTTTCATCCTTTTCTCAAGTTTCTAATAGCGATTTAAAAATATTTTTAGATTGTGATAGATGTGATACTACGTATATGAAACAGAATTTAGGGAATGTACAATTTGTAAGAGATCAAAGCTTCAGCGATGTGCATTTGTTTTTTGTTACACAAAGAAATGGAAGTGGAGGGAGAGAATATGAGATAGACTTTATTGGAAAAAATGAATTTGAAGCGATTAATTATAAGCTGGAATTTTCTACTGATACAAATATGACTAACGATGATATTAGAAAGCATACTTTAGAGTATATTAAACTTGGCTTAGTTCGTTTTTGGATAGAGAAAAATACAATTGGTGAGGTATCGGTAAGCNTTCCTAACCCAAAAGATGAAGAACCTAAAGAAAAAGTAGTTGACCCATGGAATTATTGGGTTTTTCGTATAGGTGCAAATGGACGGTTTAATGGACAAGAAACAAGTAAGTTTAGCAATCTAAATATTAACCTGTCTGCAAAACGAGTTACAGAAGAGAATAAGTTTTCTATCAGGCTAGGGTTTAATGAAAGTAAATCTACATTTAGTTTTGAGGATGATGAGATTGTATCAATCCAAAGCTCAAAATTTGTCAGAGTAAGCGATGTCATTAGTTTAAATAATCATTGGTCCATAGGCGCATTTGGAAGATTAGGTTCTTCTGTATTTAGTAATAAAGATTTTTATTGGTCTTTTAAACCTGCAATTGAATACAACTTTTTTAAATATGATGAGTCCGCAAAAAAACAGTTTACATTATCATATAGAAACGGGATTGTTTATAATAACTATATTGAAAGCACTATTTTTGGGGAAGACAGTGAATATCTATGGGAGCACGAGCTGTCTTTGGGAGGAAGTGTAAATCAAAAATGGGGAAGTATATCTGGTGAAGCAGCATTAGAGCAATTTTTACATGATACCAGTTTATATTCATTATCATTTTTTATTGGTACAAACGTTAGATTATTTAAAGGGTTTAGCTTAAATCTTCATGGAAGTTATAGTATAAACAGAAACCAAGTTAATTTGGCAGCAGGAGATGTGTCTTTAGAAGATTTATTATTACGACAACAACAATTAAAATCAGGATATAACTACTTTTTTAGTATAGGTTTAAGTTATTCATTTGGGTCTATATATAACACTATAGTAAACCCTAGGTTTAATTTCTAATATCCCTATAAGATTTTTAATAAAAAACTTTCAAAGTTTGCCTAAAATTACGTTAAGCACTACTTTTGCCTAACATTTAATTAACTTCAAAATAATGGGTGGATTTTTTAAATCTTCAATAGGAAGAAAAGTAGCCATGGCACTTTCGGCATTCTTCCTCATGATCTTTTTACTTCAACATTTTGCAATCAATATTTTATCGGTTTTTAATCCAGATGTCTTTAACGAAGTGTCACATTTTATGGGAACAAGTTCCATAATACAATTTGTAATACAACCGATTTTAATTTTTGGTGTTGTTTTTCATTTTGTAATGGGGTTTATATTGGAATTCAAAAATTTGAGTTCAAGAAAAGTAAAGTATATTAAAAACCAGAGTGCTGCTAATTCTTCGTGGATGAGTAGAAATATGATTTGGTCTGGTGTTGCCATTTTAGCTTTTATCATATTACATTTTATAGATTTTTGGTTTCCGGAAATTAATACAAAATTTATTAAAGGGGATTGGTCTGGATTACATGAAGGTGTAGATGGTTACAGATATTTCCATGAGCTTCAGGAAAATTTTTTAAATCCTGTTAGAGTTGGAGCTTATGTAGTAGCTTTTGTGTTTTTAGCATTACACTTGTTACATGGCTTTACATCAGCGTTCCAATCTATGGGAGTTACAGCAGGCAGAAAGAAAACATTACAAAATATTGGCATAGCATATTCTATAATTCTTCCTCTGGGATTTATTTTTATAGCACTTTATCATCACTTTAATCATCATTAATCTTATACAATTATGACTTTAGATTCAAAAGTACCTCAAGGTCCAATTAAAGATAAATGGACAGATTATAAAAATAATATCGATTTAGTGAANCCTGCCAATAAACNTAACATTGATATTATTATGATTGGTACAGGTTTGGCAGGAGGCTCGGCTGCCGCAACTTTAGCAGAATTAGGCTATAATATAAAAGCATTTTGTTATCAAGATTCTCCACGTCGTGCACATTCTATTGCAGCACAAGGNGGAATTAATGCTTCAAAAAATTATCAAGGTGATGGTGATTCTAATTATAGATTATTTTATGATACNGTAAAAGGAGGCGATTATCGATCTCGCGAAGCAAATGTGTATCGTTTAGCAGAAGTTTCTGGAAATATCATTGACCAATGTGTAGCTCAAGGTGTGCCTTTTGCACGTGAATATGGAGGCTTATTAGATAATCGTTCTTTTGGTGGAGTTCTTGTTTCGAGGACTTTTTATGCTAAAGGTCAAACAGGCCAACAATTATTATTAGGAGCATATTCGGCAATGAATAGACAAATTGCTCGTGGTAAAATCGAAATGTTTAACCGCCATGAAATGCTGGATGTAGTTATTGTTGATGGGAAAGCACGAGGAATTATTGCACGTAATTTAATTACAGGTGAGTTAGAACGACATTCGGCTCATGCAGTTGTTATTGCATCCGGTGGCTACGGAAATGTATATTTCTTATCTACAAACGCAATGGGTTCTAATGCCACAGCAGCCTGGAAAATGCATAAAAAAGGAGCGTATTTCGCAAATCCTTGTTATACTCAAATTCATCCTACTTGTATTCCGCGTTCGGGAGATTATCAATCTAAATTGACATTAATGTCTGAATCCTTACGTAATGATGGACGTATTTGGGTGCCTAAAAATATGGATGATGTCATGGCAATTAGAGAAGGTCGTAAAAAACCAACCGATTTGTCTGAAGAAGAAAGAGATTATTATTTAGAACGTCGTTATCCGGCTTTTGGAAATCTTGTTCCTCGTGATGTGGCTTCTCGTGCCGCTAAAGAGCGTTGCGATGCAGGTTATGGCGTAAACAAAACAGGAGAAGCGGTGTATTTAGATTTTAAATCAGCCATAATTCGCTACGGAAAAGAGCAGGCAAAAATTCATGGTATTTCTAATCCTTCCGAAAAAAAAATATACGAATTAGGTCAGGAAGTTATAGAAGAAAAATACGGAAACTTATTCCAGATGTATGAGAAAATAGTTGACGAGGATCCATACAAAACTCCAATGATGATTTATCCAGCAACTCATTATACGATGGGAGGCATTTGGGTAGATTATAATTTAATGACTACCGTTCCTGGTTTATATTGTATTGGCGAAGCTAATTTCTCAGATCATGGGGCTAACCGTTTAGGAGCTTCAGCGTTAATGCAAGGTTTGGCAGATGGTTATTTTGTATTGCCTTATACTATTGGTGATTATTTATCTGATGATATTCGTACAGGGAAAATTTCAACCGATTCTCCGGAATTTGAAGCAGCTGAAAAAGAAGTTTCGGAACGTATTAATTTATTCATTAATAATAAAGGGAACAAGTCTGTAGATTATTTTCATAAAAAATTAGGGACCGTAATGTGGAACAAAGTAGGCATGGCTCGTAACGAAAAAGACTTAAAAGAGGCGATGGCAGATATTAAAGCCATTCGTGAAGATTTCTGGAAAAATGTAAATGTTCCGGGAAGTGAAAACGAAATGAATCCTGAACTGGAAAAAGCAGGTCGTGTTGCCGACTTTTTAGAACTCGGAGAATTATTTGCAAAAGATGCTTTAGCAAGAAACGAATCTTGTGGAGGACATTTTAGAGAAGAATCAGTAGAGTTAGAAGGAGAACAAAAGGGAGAAGCAAAACGTAACGATAAAGATTATGCGTATGTTTCAGCTTGGGAATACCAAGGCGAACCTGCTGATGCTGTTTTGCATAAAGAAGAATTAGAGTTTAAAGATATTGAGTTGAAAACGAGGAGTTATAAGTAATTTTTGGAACAAAGAAAATAGAATAAAGAGTATAGAATTTAAAAACAGACACCTCTCTTTTTTCTATTCTCTCTTCTCTTTTATCTATATGATATTATTTAAATTAATTGTAAAAATATGAATTCTTTTAAGTAGCTTTTTATAAACAAAAACAAAATGAATTTAACACTAAAAATCTGGAGGCAAAAAAACGCCAACGCAAAGGGTCAAATGGTCGATTATAAAGTGACTGATATTTCAGAACACATGTCTTTTTTAGAAATGATGGATGTATTGAATGAACAGCTCGTAAACTCTGGAGACGACCCTGTTGCTTTCGATCACGACTGTCGCGAAGGTATTTGTGGTATGTGTGCTATGTACATCAATGGGCAAGCTCATGGTCCAGACAGAGGAGTTACTACTTGCCAATTACATATGAGAAGGTTTAAAGATGGTGAAACTATTACTATTGAACCATTTAGAGCGGTAGCATTTCCTGTTATTAAAGATTTGGTGGTTGACAGAATGTCTTTTGAACGTATCCAGCAAGCTGGAGGATATATTTCTGTAAATACTTCTGGAAACACACAGGATGCAAATTCAATTCCTATTTCTAAACATGCCGCCGATGAAGCTATGGATGCAGCAACTTGTATTGGCTGTGGTGCTTGTGTGGCAGCTTGTAAAAACTCATCAGCAATGTTGTTTGTTGGCGCTAAAGTATCTCAATATGCATTGTTGCCTCAAGGGCAAATTGAAGCTGCAGATCGTGTGTTGAATATGGTAGCACAAATGGATTTGGAAGGCTTTGGTAACTGTTCAAATACAGGAGCTTGCGAAATTGAATGCCCTAAAAGTATTTCGTTAGATACCATTGCTCGTATGAATAGAGAATTGATGAAAGCAAGTTTAAAGTAATATAGTTACTTAAAATCTGTATTTAAATAACACTCAATTTATCTATTTAAAAAAATACTCTTATATTGTAGGTGTTTAATTACTGAATGTATGAAATAGTATCTGTTTTATACAGGTATAAGAAATGAAAAACAATCATTTTTTAAACACTCCGTTTAATAGCAATTAAGTTCCCAAATACTATATTACTAATACTTAAGTTTCTTTGAAAAATTAAACTGTAGTTTGTTATGCTTTATTTTTTAATTTTAAATATATGAGTATGAGATCAAAATTATTTTACAGTAACACGACCCTTAAATTTTTAACAGTATTTACCTTTTTTATTTTTAGTACTTGTGTGTTTTCGCAAAACGAGTTTATTACCACCTGGAAAACAGACAACCCAGGAACTTCAAACAGTACATCCATTACCATTCCAACAATTGGTGGAGGATATAATTATGATGTAGATTGGGATAATGATGGCAATTTTGACGAGATTGGTATTACTGGAAACGTCACCCACGATTTTAATACATCTGGTACTTACACCTTTAGTATACGAGGCACTTTTCCACGTATTTATTTTAATAATCAAGGCGATAGACGAAAAATTATCTCCATAGACCAATGGGGAAACAACGCTTGGACTTCTATGGATAGAGCTTTTTTCGGAGCTTCTAATTTAATGGGCAATGCTACTGATACTCCCGATTTATCTGGTGTAACAAGTATGCNCTTTATGTTTGGTTTAGCTACTATTTTTGATCAAGATATTAGTGCTTGGGATACTTCTACAGTAACGAATATGAGTTATCTTTTTTATAATACAAGTGCTTTTAATAATGGCGGGCAACCATTAAGCTGGAATACTTCCATGGTATCAGATATGAGCTGGATGTTTAATATAACTACAGTATTCAACCAAGATATAAGTGCCTGGGACACTTCTAATGTAACAAATTTTTTAGGAATGTTCAGTAGAGCACAAGCCTTTAACCAAGAGATAGGTGGATGGAATACTGCAAAAGCAACGAATATGTCTAGTATGTTTAATGGCGCTTGGGTGTTTAACCAAAACATTAGTGCTTGGGATACAAGTAAAGTGACAGGCATGGTTTCAATGTTTTTGGGAACTGGTGCTTTTAATAACGGAGGACAGCCGTTAACCTGGAATACATCTGCAGTAACTAATATGTTATTTATGTTTTGGGGAGCGGGTGGATTTAACCAAGACATTAGTTCTTGGGATACATCTTCCGTTACCAATATGTCAGAAATGTTTGCATGGAATCCAGCATTTAACCAATACATTAGTGCTTGGAATGTAGAAAAAGCGACAGATTTTAGTTCTATGTTCTTTAATAATACTGCCTTTAATAATGGAGGGCAACCTTTAAGTTGGAATACAATAGCAGCTACAGATTTGTCAAATATGTTTATGAATTGAGAAACCTTTAACCAAGACCTTAGTGGTTGGAATTTAAATAATGTGACAAACCTACAAGCTATGTTTAGCCAAGCCTCTTTATACAATAACGGTGGACAACCTTTAAACTGGACTACAACAGGTGCAACAAGCTTTAACAAATTGTTCAGCGGTGCAACTGCTTTTAATCAAGATGTTAGTTCTTGGGATACAAGTAATGTAACAAATATGGGTAATATGTTTTGGTTAGCGGGTGGATTTAACCAAGACATCAGTTCCTGGAATGTAGATAGTGTCACTAATTTTTATTTAATGTTTACTGGTAGTACGGCATTCAATAACGGTGGGCAGCCACTAAGTTGGAGTACTCCAGCGGCAACTGATATGACTGCTATGTTTAGTAATACAGCTTTTAACCAGGACATCAGTACTTTTAACACTTCTTTAATCACCAATATGACTGCTATGTTTCTTAACACCCCTTTTAATCAAGACATTAGCGGTTTGGATGTATCTTCCGTTGTATCTATGAATGTTATGTTTTCCGGCACCACAGACTTTAATAATGCAGGGCAACCTCTTAATTGGAATACAGCTAATGTAACGAGCATTACCGATTTTACACTTATGTTTAATGGAGTAACACTATCAGACGCTAATTATGATGCCTTACTAATTGGTTGGGATGCTCAAAATCTTAAACCCAGCGAATCATTTGATGGAGGTAACTCTCAATATTATACTATGGCTGCTCAAACTGCAAGGACACATATGACTGATATACTTTTACTTGGTGGTGATAATTGGACAATTACAGATGGTGGTTTATTTAGTGGTACTTGTGGCGTATTAGGTTTAGAAGATAATGAGTTAGGAAGCATTTTGTTATATCCTAATCCGGTTAAAGACATACTACATATACAAAGTAATAACATATTAGAACGTATAATTATGTATGATATAAATGGGAGGGTTTTACAAGATATTGTAGTATCAGGAAATAAAAGTCAGGAAAATATTTCACTAACCAACTTAAGTAGTGGCATGTATTTTATTAATATATATTCAAATAAAGGACAGATTACAAAGAGGATTGTAAAACAATAAATGGATAGCTTATTAAAGCAAGTTTAAAGTAATGTAAGAACATATAAACTTATCATAAATAAAAAATCTCAGGCAATAGTTTGGGATTTTTATTTAGATTTGATCCCCTAATATAATTATACTTTATGAACTATAAAATAATAACCCTTGGGATACTAATTTTTCTGTTAAGTATTCCATGTAATGCACAAACAGTTTCGAAAAAATCTTCAGAAGACCAAGCATATTTTGATGAAGACCAATTACTCCAACATATAAAAACATTGTCTTCAGATGATTATGAAGGAAGGAGAACCGGAACCAAAGGAGCAATAAAATCAAAACAATATATAGTTGATCAATTCAAGGAATTAAAAGTATTACCTCTTGGCAAAACCTTCACACAAGATTTTACTTTTACAAGCAGAGGTAAAATGTACAATGGTGTTAATGTATTAGGATTTATTAAAGGAACTACTTTTNCATATAAATATATTGTGATTAGTGCCCATTACGATCACGAAGGAATTAAAAATGGCGAGATATACAATGGTGCAGACGATGATGCGTCTGGAGTAAGTGCATTATTTGCTTTTGCAGAGTATTTTAAAAATAATCCGCCTAAACATTCAGTAATTTTGGCAGCTTTTGATAGCGAAGAGTTGGGTTTAAAAGGCTCTAAATATTTTGTAAATAATTCTATTGTTCCTTTATATTATATTGAAGCTAATATAAATATGGATATGATTAGTCGCAGTGACAAGAATGAATTATTTGCTGTTGGGACACGTTATAACGAGACATTGAAAGCTCTAATTGAAAACTTTAAAGTATCAGGAAATATAAAATTATTAATTGGTCATGATGGCGCCGACGGCAAACAAAACTGGACAAACTCTTCCGATCATGGCTCTTTTCATAAAAAGAAAATCCCTTTTCTATATTTTGGAGTAGAAGATCATAAAGATTATCATAAGCCTAATGATGATTATGAAAACATTCATCCTGAATTTTTTAAAGAAGCGGTAAACATTATTATTTCTGTTTTTAATAAGTTAGATGCTATTGAGTTAAAAGAATAATATTTCATTTAAACAATTCATTATAAATTTTCATATGGATTTTTTATATTTATAAAAAGATATTATGAATATT
>JGI26061J44794_1000795_pt1 | contig 13367 bp, 8 predicted proteins | sample MarorgKNORR_S2LV_5_FD_44794 | JGI IMG/M metagenome (IMG submission 44794) | reverse complement strand
CAGTACGAATCAATCAGCAGAATGCGTTTCAATCGCGGAACAGGACGATTGGTATCTCAAAGAGATTTAGAAGGTCTGGCAGACTATTTCGTTGACAGCCGCTGGTTTCGCGAGGCGCTTAAGAAATTTTCATCAATTGAGGCATACGGATTTTCAGAGGAACATCTGTTCCGTGTTTTAATTTCAATTCAAGCTGCGGCACATTTTTTTGAAGTACCATACCCTGCCCTTTTTTGTTTGTTTTTTCAAGAATCAAAATTTGACTTCATGGCAAACAGCGCAACGGGCGCAAAAGGAATTGGTCAACTCACCACCATTGCGTTACGTGAAGTACGGCGTTTACGGAATTCTTTGAAAAAAGAAGCATTATTACAGAGGACAGCATTTCATCTGAATCAAGTTTATACAGACCCTCAAATCCAAATTTGGCTACAAAACCTCGGTTACAATATTGAGTTACCTAAAATTTTACCTATTCCGGAAAATATTGAATTCACACGAATTAACTCTGCTTTCATGCGGAAAGTCGGCAAAGAACTGGTCAAAGATGGTCAGGCTTATGGAAAAAACATCAGCTTGCTTTGGTTTCTCAGCAGAAAAATTAGACGTGGTCGAATTCTTTCCAAACGTTATGCCCATATGCACAAAGTTTTTACACAGATGCTGGCAGATCAATATGCAATATCACCCGCGAGCACCTATAACATTGAAACAAATGTGCTAGTTTCCACACTGCTCTTCACAAACTATTACCGCTACAAATGGCGTTCAAAAAAAGATATATTTGAGCTGTCTGCGGAAGTAAGGGTTATCCTGGCAGCAGCCGCATATAATCACGGACAGACGGGAATGCGTCGTTTTTTGATAAATCTAAAACATGAATTCCCCATGCTGGATTTTAAAGTACTTTCTGCAAAAAAAATGAGGGTGCTGTTCACCACCCGTAGACTTTCGCGGGCACTGCAACGCCCTTTTCAAAAAATCCGCGAAGCCTCAAGACATGTCCGGCATATTATGAATTGTTCAGAAAAAAGTCAGTTATTACTCTGATAATACAGCAAATCACACCATCCATTCCTTAACGATATCCGGCAGCTTGCATTTGAAACAACTCTGAGTACTGTCCGCCGGAAGCTAATAATTCTTCATGCGTTCCGTGTTCCAACAACTTTCCTTCATGTAAAACTACAATTCTGTCGGCCATGCGTACAGTGGAGAAACGATGAGAAATCAAAACCGCGCACTTGTCATGGGTTAATTCAACAAAACGCCTGAAGACTTCGTGTTCAGCTCGCGCGTCCAAAGCTGCCGTGGGTTCATCCAAAATCAACAATTGCGCGTCACGCATATAGGCCCGTGCAATTGCGATTTTTTGCCATTCTCCTCCGGATAAATTTGTACCTTGTTTGAACCAACGTCCGATCATTTGCTGATAACCGTCCGGCAGCTTTTCTATGACTGTATCAGCTAAACTACGATGCGCGGCTTCTTTGATCCGAGTCTCATTGAAACGTTCTTCAATGCGTCCAACCGCAATGTTTTCTGTAGCCGTCAGGTGATATTTAACATAATCCTGAAAAATAACACCGACCGCGTCACGCAAGCCATCCAGATCATATTCACGTAAATCATGACCCTCAAGCAATATTCTGCCCTCGTCGGGATCATAGAGCCGCGTCAGCAGTTTTACAAGTGTGGTCTTGCCTGCTCCATTTTCACCAACCAGAGCCAGTTTTTCGCCAGGATGTAAAGTGAAAGAAATATCACTCAATACCCATTTTTCCATTTGCGGATAACGGAAACTCACTTTCTCAAAAGTAAAACCTTCACTAATCGTTTCCGGAAAAGGCAGGGCCTTAGCCTTAGATTTTATTTTTGGTTCCATTTCAAGAAAATCAAAGAGATCGCGTAAATAAAGCGCGCTATCGGCAATACTGGAAAAACGGATCAAGATTGATTCCATCAAGGAACGTAAACGCAAAAATGAACCGGACAGAAAGATCAAATCGCCCAGCGTCAAGTCTCCGTTTACCGTACGAAAAATAATTACTACATAAGCCGTGTAATATCCTAAACTGCCAAGCATTGAAAGCAATCCGCCCCATGAAGCACGTCGAACAGCAAGATTTCGGTTTACTTGGTAATATTCTCCTGCTAACTTTCGGTAGCGCTCCCCAAAAAAATTTGAAAGTCCAAATATCTTAACTTCCTTTGCCGTTTCATCACTTGCACCCGCAAATCGTAAATAATCCAGTTCACGGCGTTCCTCCGTCCAGCCGTACATCAAAGAGTAACTTTGACTGTTGAAATGCGTTTCTCCCAAAAAAGCTGGTATCAGAGTTATGGCCAGCAACAGCAAAAGCCAGGCATTGAAAGTGATAAGTGCCGCTGCTAAAAATAATACGGTGATTGCGTCCTGAAGTTGTGTCAATGCCTGTGACATCAATAAAATACGGCTGGACGCTTGACGGCGGGCGCGTTCAAGTTTATCATAAAAATCAGCATCTTCGAAACATTCCAAATCGAGCCGTGATGCTTGATTCATCAAGCGTAAAGAAATTTCGTGTGAAACCAAATCGCCGAGCAAACTATCAACCAAAGCAATTCCACGTCCCAACAAATCTGAAAATACCGCCAGTCCGAGTTCGACCAAAACTAAAGTCAGCAAAAACGACATCTCCGAATTTTCAACCGCGTTTTCACCGGACACGACTGAAATCCGGACAATTTCATCGATGATAAGTTTACCAACATAAAGCATCGTGAGTGGCAATGAAGCGCGGAGTACACGCAGCAGGATATTCATTGCTGCTAACCAGCGGTCACAACTCCAAATAAGACTGAAAAATTCNGGTAAATTTTTGAGTGCGCCAAGACGTTCACGAAAATCTAAATCAAGAGCGGGTCCATGTGGCCCGGAAGTGCTTTTTCGACGTTGTTGCATTGAGCTTATGTGAGTTCAGTGGAAATCCTTCAAAGCAAAGAATTTTCCGAAATTAGTAAAAATAATTTTGCTGTTTTATTGCAGTATATATTAGCACAAACAGCTCAGCATTTCAGATTGAAATTGCAACTATCCGCTTTTACATACTAAAATAGCACCTTTTAGTTTCATTTTATTTACAGGTTTTTCAGATGACAAAAACAAATCACCGCGCAGCCTTTGCTTGGGCTGACCCAATGTTGTTTAATGAACAACTTAATGAAGAAGAACGTTTAATCAGAGACACAGCCCGCGACTTTAGTCAGGACAAATTAATGCCCAGAGTCTTGGAAGCAAACCGCAATGAGGTTTTTGACCGTGAGATCATGAACGAATTCGGAGATTTCGGATTTTTAGGTTCAACCATACCTGAAGAATATGGAGGAGTTGGAGCAAGTTATGTTTCTTACGGCTTAATTGCCCGTGAAGTGGAGCGTGTGGATTCCGGATACCGTTCTGCCATGAGTGTGCAGTCCAGTTTGGTGATGTATCCAATTTATGCATATGGCAGCGAAAATCAGCGCAAAAAATACCTACCTAAACTTGCAAGCGCCGAATGGATCGGCTGTTTTGGTTTAACCGAACCCAATCACGGTTCTGATCCGGGAAGTATGGAAACACGTGCCCGGAAAGTTGATGGCGGATTTCAACTGACCGGAAATAAAATGTGGATCACAAACTCACCGATTGCGGATGTTTTTGTAATTTGGGCCAAAAATGATGAAGGCATCATTCGCGGTTATATTTTGGAAAAAGGCATGCAGGGACTCAGCACGCCAAAAATCGTGGGNAAAATGTCACTGCGCACTTCGATTACCGGTGAAATTGTAATGGACAATGTCTTTGTGCCGGATGAAAACGAATTTCCTAATGTTTCCGGACTCAAAGGCCCGTTCGGCTGTTTGAACCGGGCGCGTTTCGGAATTGCCTGGGGAACGCTTGGTGCCGCGGAATTTTGCTGGATGCAGGCTCGTCAATACACTCTGGACAGGATTCAGTTTGGACGTCCTCTGGCGGCAAACCAGTTAATACAAAAAAAACTGGCCGACATGCAAACAGAAATAACTTTGGGTCTGCAGGGAGTTTTGCAAATGGGACGTTTGATGGATGAAGGCAAATGCGCGCCGGAATTGGTTTCTTTGATGAAACGTAACAACTGCGGAAAAGCTTTAGACATAGCACGCACTTCACGTGACATGCACGGTGGAAACGGAATCTCGGATGAATTTCATGTCATCCGTCATGTGATGAATCTGGAAACAGTTAATACTTATGAAGGCACCCATGACGTTCACGCATTGATTCTTGGACGTGCGCAAACCGGAATTCAGGCTTTTTGTTAAATTATAATTATTTGGCTGATGTTAGCTTTATTGTCTAATTTTCTACATAGTGTAACTTCATGCAAGAAATGCTAATTCAAGCAGAACCACTTAAAAAATTAGTCTCGGCCATCCTCACAAAAGGCGGTAGCAGCAACGAAGAAGCGCAGGTTGTGGCCGACCATCTGGTTCGTGCCAATTTAGCAGGGCACGACAGTCATGGAGTCGGGATGCTTCCGTTTTATATACGGATGCTGCAGGCGGATTTGCTGAAGCCCAACCAAAAACCGGAACTTTTCAAGAGCGACGGATCAATTCTCATGTTTGACGGTCAACGCGGTTACGGGCAGTCCGTTGGTAAAATGGCCATGGAACAGGCTATTGAGAAATGCCGCGAATCCGGATTAGTTTTGATGACTCTCCGGAACACACACCACCTCGGACGCATCGGGACCTACGGAGAACAGAGCATTGCCGCCGGAATGGTTTCACTGCATTTTGTGAACGTAACCGATCATCCACCGCTGGTCGCGCCTTTTCGTGGTTCAGACGCCCGTTTCTCAACAAATCCGATTTGCCTCGCCATGCCCGGAACCGAAAAACAACCCCCGGTTTTACTTGACATGGCAACCAGCCGCATCGCACTCGGAAAAGCACGGGTTGCTTTTAACAAAGGCGAAACCCTTAAAGATGGCTTGGTTATCGACCACAAAGGACAGCCCAGCAACGATCCCGGTGTGATGGCGGGTTACTGCTTTCCGGAACGAAACGACAACCCACCGCTCGGCGCACTGACTCCACTTGGTGAATACAAAGGTTACGGACTGGCTTTGTTTTCCGAATTGCTTGGTGGAATGCTCAGCGGCGGCGGAACCATTCAGCCTGAACACCCACGCCAAAACAGTATCATCAACAACATGTTCACCCTCGTAATTGATCCTGCCAGATTAGTGGATGTGTCCTGGATGCAGCATGAAGTAGAAGCAATAGTCGCACACGCCAAAGCATCTCCGCCAGTCAATTCGGATGAACCAGTTTTGGTCGCCGGAGATCCGGAACGTATTTCCAAAAAAGAACGCTTGTCCCAAGGGATTCCAATTGATGATGCCACTTGGGAGCAAATTCTTGAAGGTGGTGAAACGTTGGGGCTTACCAGGGAAGTTATGATGAAGTTCAATTAATTTAACCTTCAGTCGTCATTGTTCTGAAGAGGCAAATTTCTTTGCGTCAATACAATAATTATGATAGTATGACGTATTGCAATACTAAAGGAGAAAAATGAGCGTCGCAAAAGTAGCCATCACAATTGATCAAAATCTGCTGAAAAGGCTGGATTATTTAGTCAAAACAAATATTTTCACGAATCGCAGCAAAGCGATTCAAGAAGCCGTCGCAGACAAATTGGCAAGCATGGAACGTAGTCGTCTTGCACGAGAGTGTGCAAAACTGGACTCAGGTTTTGAACAGGAAATTGTGGAAGAAGGGATGCAAGTTGAGTTAGAATCATGGCCAGAATATTAATTCGTGCTTCACGTGGAGATATTTTTTGGGCAGACTTAAATCCAACTCAGGGACATGAACAATCCGGATTGCGTCCGGTTTTGATACTAAGTCAAGATGTTTTTAATGAGCGTTCAAGAACTGTCATTGCAGTTGCGTTGACCAGCAAATTACAACGTGCCGGTTTTCCTTTGACTTTGGAATTGAACAGTACTAAACTCCCAAAAAAATCCTGGGTAAAAATCAGTCAGATTCGCACATTTTCAGTGCAAAGACTCACGAAAAAAATTGGCACGGCCTTACCTGAAGAACTTGATATGGTTATTGAAGGATTAAACGAAATCATTGGCAGATAAGTAAATGAACTCTCCCCAACCAAGAAATCAAACAATCACCCTCCAAAATCATGTTCGTTTTGTCACCGCAACAAGTTTGTTTGACGGACACGATGCCGCAATCAACATCATGCGCCGAATCATGCAGTCGCTGGGCGCAGAAGTGATTCACCTCGGCCATGATCGAGGTGTTGAGGAAATCGTCAATGTCGCCATTCAGGAAGACGCGCAGGGTATTGCGGTCAGTTCTTATCAAGGCGGACACATGGAATATTTCCGTTACATGGTGGACTTGCTCCGTGAAAAGGGAGCCGGACATATTAAAGTTTTTGCAGGCGGCGGCGGCGTGATTATTCCTTCAGAGATTAAGGAATTGATGGAATATGGAGTTGAGCGTGTTTACTCGCCGGAAGACGGGCGGGAACTTGGTTTGGTGGGCATGATTGCCGATATGCTCGAACGTGCTGATTTTCCGGTTTTGGCTGAAAATTTTAAACCGGAACTTGAAAACCTTTCTCCAGACAATGTCCAGCGGATTGCAAATAGTTTGACTTGGATTGAGCAAAATACTGAAAGTCCGGAAGTCGCAAACAATGTTTTGGCGCAACATCCCATTGCAGATGTTCCGGTTATCGGTTTGACTGGAACCGGAGGCGCGGGCAAGTCGTGTCTCATGGATGAACTGGTGCGGAGTTTTCTGGAAGAATTTACGGAGAAGCGGATTGCGATCGTTTCAGTTGACCCCTCCAAACGAAAAACCGGCGGAGCGTTGCTTGGCGACAGGATGCGNATGAATGCCATCCAGGACTCACGCGTTTTCATGCGCTCACTGGCTACTCGACGTTCGCATTTGGCAACTACCGCTGCCTTGGGCGAAACAGTGCGTTTGCTGAAAATATCCGGTTTTGATTTAATTTTGGTGGAAACTGCGGGCATCGGACAAAGCGATTCTGAAATTTCCGACTTTGTTGATTTGAGCGTTTACGTAATGACACCGGAATTTGGAGCGGCAACTCAACTGGAAAAGATTGATATGATTGATTTTGCTGACTGTATTGTGATCAACAAATTCGACAAACCAGGAGCGGAGGATGCACTGCTCTCAGTACGTAAACAATATCGGCGCAGTCACCTTGAGTTCGAATCCGATCCGGAAACAATTCCGGTTTTTGGTGTAGTCGCAAACCGTTTCAACGACAGCGGCACCACTTGGTTTTATCATCAATTGATTGAAATATTGATTGAGAAAAAATCGTTGACGTGGACACGAAATCACGATGCTGAATTTGCTGTTTCCAAAATGACGGAGTTGATTCCAGCGGACCGCAAAGAATATTTGCGGCAAATCGCAGCCAGCGTCCGTAACTACAAAAAAGAAGTCCGAAATAACTCCGTCCTCGCGGCGGAATGCGGGCAACTGTACGGTACAATACAACAAATGAACGGGGATGTCAGCGGTGTCGCCGAGTTGCTTTCGACAGAAATTGCGGAAACGTTGCGGCCGATTGCCGAACTTTATAACGAAAAACTTAACAAACTTCCGGAATCCCTGCGTCAACAACTGAATGAATTTCACGGAAATCGAAAAGCATATCTGGACGATAATTTTAGCTTTGATGTACGCGGTAAAGCGCTTGAAATTTCAAATCACAGCATCAGTCTTTCCGGACTCAAAATTCCAAAAATTNCCACTCCGAAATTTAACGACTGGGGTGAAATNACAAACTGGTTGGGTTTGGAAAATTTTCCCGGAAGTTTTCCTTTCACTGCCGGAGTTTTTCCGTTTAAGCGTGAAGGCGAAGATCCGACCCGCATGTTTGCCGGAGAAGGAATCGCGGAACGTACAAATCAGCGCTTTCATTTGCTGGCGCAAGGACAGCCCGCAACACGCCTGAGTACCGCGTTTGACTCGGTTACGCTTTACGGTGCGAATCCGCATCCACGTCCGGACATTTACGGAAAGATCGGCAATGCCGGAGTTTCGATTTGTACTGTTGATGACGCAAAAAGGCTTTATTCCGGATTCGATTTACTAACACCGANCACTTCCGTTTCGATGACCATCAACGGACCCGCGCCGGTCATACTGGCTTTTTTCATGAATGCGGCCGTGGATCAACAAATTGAAAAACATTTGCGAGAAAACGGACTTTTGGAAGAGGCGCGGAAAACACTCCGTAAACGCTTTAAAAAACAAGGACTTCCGGCTCCGGAGTATCGAATGAAACGTCCGGATAATCACGATGGATTCGGATTGGATCTACTGGGAATGTCCGGAAAACATTTTGTGGACGCGGAAACTTACGCAACGATTAAATCCGCTGTTTTGAATAATATCCGCGGAACCGTTCAAGCTGATATTTTGAAGGAAGATCAGGCACAGAACACCTGTATTTTTTCAACTAATTTTGCCCTCCGAATGATGGGCGACATGCAGGAATTCTTCACCGCAAATGATATCCGCAATTTTTATTCAGTCAGCATTTCCGGATACCACATTGCAGAAGCCGGAGCAAATCCGATCAGTCAAGTCGCTTTCACACTGGCCAACGGTTTCACCCTGATTGAATACTACTTGGCACGCGGTTTGTCGATTGACGAATTTGCGCGTAATTTGAGTTTCTTTTTCAGCAACGGAATGGATCCGGAATATGCTGTGATTGGCAGAGTTGCGCGCCGGATTTTTGCCGTGGCACTGCGTGACTTGTACGGTGCAAATGAACGTTCGCAAAAACTGAAATATCATATTCAAACATCCGGAAGATCACTGCATGCCATGGAGATTGATTTCAATGACATCCGGACGACTCTGCAGGCTCTGTACGCCATTTACGATAATTGCAATTCACTCCACACCAACGCTTACGACGAAGCAATCACCACGCCTACAACAGAATCAGTACGACGTGCCCTGGCGATTCAACTCATCATCAATCGAGAGTTGGGACAAGCCTCAAATCAGAATCCATTGCAGGGCAGTTTTCTGATTGAGGAAATGACTGATTTGGTGGAAGAAGCGATCTTGTCCGAATTTATACGAATTTCGGACCGCGGCGGAGTTTTAGGTGCGATGGAAACGATGTATCAGCGAAATAAAATTCAAGAGGAATCACTCTATTATGAAACACTCAAGCATTCCGGAGAGTTGCCGATCATGGGCGTAAACACTTTTCTCAATCCGAATCCACCCAAAGAGGAAACTGAAATTGAACTGGCGCGTTCCACCGAAGAAGAAAAGTCTATGCAGATTCGTGATTTGGCAAAGTTCCACCAATTCCACGCCGCTGAACAGGACGTCATGATGGAACGTCTTAGTCATGCTGCTTTGAATAACAGTAATCTTTTTGAGGTGTTGATGGATGCGGTGCAAGTCTGTTCGCTGGGTCAAATCACTCAGCAGCTATACCACCTCGGTGGACAGTATCGACGCAATATGTGAGCCGTGGGGGAATTTTTATAATTATCCCATTGAGCGGGATCATTTGACTCAGGCTTGAATGTTGACCAGTTTTAGAAAATTTTCCTCGGGGTTTTATGCATTCATTTTCGAGAATGACCCCCACAAAAAACTAATCAAGAAAAAGAAAACATCCTGCAAAAATCAGTATCAGCGCACCTCACAGATTTGATTCAGTTCCGTCAATGAAATTGCTCCTTGACGCAAAACTTCAAATGTTTCGCACTGACAATTTACGATAGTCGAGGGCTGAAATTCCGTCAATTCTCCTCCATCAATTATCAGCTCAAGCTGATTTTTCAACTGAACACTAACCGCATTTGCAGAAGAACATTCCGGCATACCGGCGAGGTTGGCGCTAGTTCCTATGAGCGGACAATTCCCCAATTCAATTAACCGTTGTGCGACAGGAGAACTGCTGTAACGCACGGCCAAAGTTTGATCAGCATTTCGGAGGTGTTTCGGCAGTTGCGGATTTTCTGCTAAAATCAAGGTCAACGGCCCCGGCCAAAACGCAGCCATCAAATCATTTATCCGCGAATCGTTCCACAAACAAAGACGAGGCAGCCATTCCGGAGTTAAAAGTACAAGCAGCGGCTTTTTCCGGGAGCGCTGCTTGATGCTGTAAACTCGCTCAACCACATTGTTTGAAAGCGCGTTTCCACCCAATCCATAAAACGTTTCTGTCGGAAACGCCAGAACCTTATTGTTGGCCAATGCAGCTGAGACCGTGCTTTCAGCTTTTTTAGAAAAAGGAAAATCTACCAGATCGGCCTTCTCCGCGACAATATCGTTTTGGGAGGTTTTATTCATTCACCGCCCTTTCTATGATGCTGACGCCATGTGGCTCTCTCCAGAAGCAATTCTGTTCATCGACCGTCTATCCAATCCGACAGATGATTAACCCTTCCAGGTAATATTTGAGATACACGAAAAGAGGTGAGTACGAGATGATTACGTGAATCAAGCGAGATTGGCGGGAGGAATTTACCCTGCCAGTTATTTATATTTTCCGCCGCAAATATTGCTTTTTGTCTGGTCAATCCGCGTCCGGAACGTCGCAAAACTTCAACCATCAATTCCGCAACTGCATGGCCATAGAGAGTCCAACGACTGGCAGTCATGCTGGGGGCGTAGCTGTTAAGCACTTGCAAATGTAATTTATTGCCGGGATGATCATTTTCAACTGTCAGAGGATATGCAGTCAAAACTCTTACACGCGCTGATACAGAGTCGTTCAGCCATTTTGGTAGTCTACTGTCCGCAAGAGCGTGTCCTGTAAAAACTGGAAAATTTATGTTTGGAGATGCTTTTAATAAATCCATCAGATCACTAAAATTTCCCAAAGCAACCAGCAAATCAGGTTGACGCTCAATGATTAGCTCCCATTCTGCAGACAACCTTCCGGTTTTTCCTGGTAACAACTTTGCGGAAACTCCAAACAATTNATTAGTCAAAGCTTTAACCGCTCTCACATACACGGGTTTTTCCGCATACCAGATTATCAGTTCCGCACCCGCATGATTTTCTGTCAGATATTTTCCCAAAACTCGCGCCTCAGTATCCGCGGTCGGCATAAAACCGAACACACTCGCGCGAATGGGCTGTGTCCATTCCGGAAGATTGGAGCCGACAAAAAAACTTGTCATTCCCTGCTGTTTTAACAAAGGATAAACCGCGTGATGAGTTTTGCCGCCGATACCGCTAAAAATTGCGAAAATATTATTTTTTACTGTCAATTCCGCAATTTTTCGAGCAGCCATTTTCGGTTTCAATTGATCATCAACTATTTTCAAATCAATGAAACGACCGTGCACTCCACCTTGATCATTGACATATTTGAAATATGCCTGAGCGCTTTTGCCAATATCAGCATATTCTTGCGCCGGTCCGCTTAAGGGCTGGTGAGAGGCTAAAACAACACTTCTTGGCTCTACTCCCGTTTCCGCAAAACAGAAAGAAGTAAATGGAAAAAACAAAAATAAAATATTTGTCAGACAAATCAGCCTCACTTTTTTTCTAAGCAGAATATTTGTCATTAATTTGCTTTCATTTCAAAATAATGGAGCGGCACCCAGCTCTGACAATTGCTGTTGGAGTCCTGTAAAACGTCTCATTGTGCCTTCATTTTCAACTGCCATTCTGATTGCAGATTCTGTTCCGATCAAAACAACCAGTTGTTTCCCACGTGTGATTGCCGTGTAGAGTAAATTTCGCTGCAGCATCATGTAATGATGTGTAGTAAGCGGCAAAATCACTGCCGCATACTCGCTTCCCTGAGATTTGTGAACCGTTATCGCATAAGCCAGAGATAATTGGTCTAACTCCTTTGCCTTATAATGTACAATTTCCTGTTCAAATTGAACATGCAGTTCTTTGGTTTTCGGATCACAATTAACAATTCGTCCAAGATCGCCGTTGAAAACTTGCTTCTCATAATCATTTTGCTGCTGCATCACTTTGTCTCCGATCCGGAACAACTGTTCACGATGTTCTAGACTGATTCCTGCAGGATTCATTTTTTCCTGAAGTTTCCGATTCAGATGTAATGATCCGGTAACTCCACGGTGCATCGGTGTCAGCACCTGAATTTCCAGCATTGGATCAAGTTCGAAACGCTGAGGAATCCGCTCGGTACTCATCAGTAAAATTTTTTCAACAATTTTTTCCGGATTTGATTCTTTGATAAAGTAGAAATCCAGCAGTTCTTTTTCGGCATTATCTTTCTGAATTAAGCGGCTAAAATCAGGGACTTCACCTCGACGAACTTTATGAGCATTGACTGTGATAAAACTGTCTGCCGCCTGACGAAAAATGTGATCGAGACGCACAACAGGAATTGTTCCGGACTCGATCAAATCCAATAAAACAGCTCCCGCTCCAACCGAAGGTAACTGATCAACATCACCGACGAGGATNAATCTGGACGCTGAAGGAACCGCCTCCAGAAAATNGTCCATCAGCGTGGTATCGATCATTGAAGTTTCATCAAGGATCAGCAATTCCTGGTCCAGCGGATTTTCCCGGTCACGCTGAAAACCCATGTTGCTTGCTTCGAGTAACCGATGTATTGTCGATGCAGCGGCACCAGTGGTTTCAGTAATGCGTTTAGCGGCACGTCCGGTAGGCGCAGCAAGTCCGATTGACGGTATTCTGGGACGCATCAGCCCAAGCATAAAGCGCACAATGGTTGTTTTTCCGGTTCCAGGACCACCGGTGATAATTAGCACTTTATGCTGCAAGGCGGCTTCCACAGCCTCTTTTTGGACAGGATCAAGTTTCAAACCAACTTTTCTCTCCTGCTCTTCAATCAGAGAAAATTCTCCTTCAAAATTCGTATAGGCTTCACTGTTAAGAATTCGATATATATTTTCCGCAATCCGCCGTTCTGCTAAATACAAACGCGGCCTGGAAATCAATTCTTGCTCAATACCGCTTGCATCTTTGATTTTCTCACTATTCAGCAAACGATCTTCAAGCAACTGCACGATTGATGACTCCAGCATTGTCGAATCAATATCAAGTTCCTGCGTGGTTTTTTCGAGCAAAGGCGGACGCGGAAAACAGGTGTGACCATTTTGTGCCTGTTGATCCAGCATGTAGAGCAATCCTGCGGCAGCACGATGCGGAGAATTTTTATCAAATCCGAGATTGCGGGCAATCCCATCTGCGGTAATAAAACCGATTCCCGGAATATCTGTCAATTGATACGGATTGGCTTTGATCAATGGAATACTGTTCAAGCCATTTTTAGCAAAAATACGTTGTGC
>JGI26061J44794_1000790_pt1 | contig 13394 bp, 13 predicted proteins | sample MarorgKNORR_S2LV_5_FD_44794 | JGI IMG/M metagenome (IMG submission 44794) | reverse complement strand
TATCAAAGTTTGTTATTATTGTAATATGAAAAAAGAACTTAAAGAAAAATTACCTGACTATTATATTGGCATAGGCTTGTGTTTTGGTGTAGCTTTTGGTGCCGCTTTTGATAATATAGGTTTAGGAATATGTCTTGGTTTAGTATTTGGTGCAGCCATACAAAAATTGAAAAATGTTCGAAATAAGGACCGTTAGGTCCACTAAAAATAAACCCAATCAAGAGTGGGTTTCCTTTTATTTAATTAAATGGATTCGTAGCCCAAATATTAAGCTCATTAATAAAGCCTCTATCATCCATCTCAATTGCAGAGATTATTGAATGAGATATTTCCTTTGGAGTTAACTTATTATCTACAGCTTCTCTCTCTACTCTTTTAGAGTTTCCAAACGCAGTTGTAACTTCACTAGGATTAACTTGGCAAACTCTAATATTATGAGGTCTTAATTCAGCTTGCCAACACTGCGTTAGACATCTAACAGCAAATTTTGAAGATGAGTAAATACTACCGTTTTTATATCCTTTTAAACTTGCTGTAGAACCAATATTAATAATAGTTCCATAAGATTCTTTAATCATATGAGGAACGATCTCTTTGGTAAATAATGCAAGTCCAAAAACATTTACATTAAATACTATTAAGAAATCCTCTATATTTAATTCATCAATAGATTTTCTAACACCAATACCTGCATTATTTATTAGAACATCTACCCTACCATCTAAAATATCGATACATTTTTTTGCATTCTCACAAATGTTTTCATGATCAGAAATATCAAATTCAATAATCTTAGCTCCAGTATAACTTTTAGCTTCAATTAATCTGTTTTCTGATCTTCCAGTAATCAACACATTGGCTCCTTTTTTAACGAGAGCTCTTGCTGTTTCCTTTCCAATTCCAAGACTTCCTCCAGTTATTATAATGTTTTTTCCTTTTAAATTCATCTATTAATTATTCAAGTTACAAACTTACTTAATATTTCCCAAAAAAGTTCGAAATTGGGATCGTAAGGCCCACTAAAAATAAACCCACTCAAATGAGTGGGTTTTTGTATAATTGCCGACTATATAATACGATTAATAAAAATAATAATTATGAAGAGATTTGACTTTAAAGAAATAATTGAAATTACTTGCCGTCTTTATGTATTCTTTTTCTTAACTTTTTATGGGATAGGAAAGATTTTTGGTGGACAATTTTATACAGAAGCAAGAATNCCAGATGAAATAGCTCTAATGCCGATCGGACTAGTACCAGACTTTGAATTGGCTTGGACTTTTATGGGGCGTTCATTTGGATATATTCTATTCATTGGACTAGCTGAAATTATTGGAGCTTTTCTACTGCTATTTAATAAAACCAAACTAATTGGAACTCTTATTTTAATCCCAATAATGGTAAACGTAATTATATTCGACATTTTTTTTCTTGACGAATATGGCGCATTAGGAGGTGCAACATTATATTTTTTAATGCTACTTACAATCGTTGTTATCAACAAGGAAAAAATGAGTAATATTTTGAAAGAACTGGTTAGCACTAAAGTACAGCTTAAGACATCATCCAAAGAAAAAATCCTTAAATATTTAATAGTTCTAGTTATAATAGTTTTTATTTTTATAGGAGATCAATTAATTGTGAACTTTCTTGGGTATGGAAAAGGATAATAAATGCAAGAAGTTCAACACCTACAATGATAACATGAATAATTATATCCCAAGTAGCTGAAATTGGAGTATTAATTAAAGGAAATATTCTTCCTCTTCTATGCTTGGAATACGACATGAATCTCTCTTTCCCATGATACTATATCGATTTTTTGAAATAATATCATAAAGATAATCTGAAATAATTCTTGGGATAATAAGAGCAATTTTAGCTAATAAAGGGTAGAAGATGCCATCTAGGTTTGTTAATATCATAAATATTGCTTGTGACTTTTGGTAGACTCTGTATCCATCATCATAATAAATCGTTCTTAGTTTAATATCATTAACTCCTCTTTTTAACAGTTTTTCTTGTGCAATATCAGATTGTAAAGAGGCATAATATAAATTTCTTCTTTTATTACGCTTCCAAACAAAGTCTACAGTCACATTACAAAAATTACATACACCATCAAAAAATACTATTTTACTATTTTTCATATAGAGAATGATATTGCTAAAGTCAAAGAAATTATAAATACTTGTAATGTTCTTTTCATACATCAAACTTACTCAAAAATTTTCTAAAATAGTTCGAAATTAGGACCGTAAGGTCCACCAAAAACCTTCACAGCAATGTGGAGGTTTTTTTATAGAAAGTAAGTATTAAGGAAATCCATACCTTTTTCCAAGCCAGAATGATAATCTTGTGTTAAGTCATCTGTGCTAGTACCGACTACACTTGATTTTAAGAAATTGTCAGGATATATCTGTAGAATCTCTAAATTTTCATGTTTTTTCGTTAAAAAATCTACGGCTTCATTGTATTTATTATCTTCTTTAAAAAAAATATCCCTTACTTTTGGGTTGTTCTTCCACCAATATCCAGCAGCTAATCCCAGATAACTTAATCCGTTTAATTTATAGCCTAAAGGATTTGGCCTGATAACAATTATTTTAGTTGCCCCAAAATCAGCAGCTGATTTTGCTGGTATTGAATCAGACCATGCTCCATCCATAAAGTTTACCCCATTAATTTTACAAGATCCTTTTGTAAAGAAAGGCAATGAAGAAGTTGCTTGAAGGCATTTATAATAATTTTTTTTATTGGGTTCTAAATAAACAGCTTCACCATTTTCTAAATTTGTTGCCACTATGTAAAGTTCTTTATTTTCAGTAGATTCTTTAATGTTTTGTAAATCTATGGGATTGTGCTCTTTGGCATATTTAGATAAAAAATTTAAATCCATATATCCTTGCTCTGAAAGAGCATGCCTATAACTTAAGAATTTCTCATTAACAGATACTTCTTTTGACAATGAAAAATACGTTTTGTATTGATTAGCTACATAATAAGACAAACACATTGCTCCGCTTGAAACGCCAATATAAATATCAAAAGGATTAAATTTATTTATTAGAAATGCATCTAAAACTCCTGCAGAAAAAACGGATTTAAATCCACCACCCTCAATTACTAATGCTATTTTTTCTTTTTTGTTCATCTTTTAATTTAAAGGAATAAAACTAAGGATAATAGCTAAAAAAACAAGTACATTTATAAAATATTGTACAATAAAAATACACTCTTTCTCAAAAAAGTTCAAAATAAGGACCGTAAGGTCCACAAATAAGAAAGTCCACTATGGACTTTCTTATTTTAACTACTCTCTTTTCAGTTTACGGTACTTAATACGCTTTGGAGAAATATCACCCAATCGTTTCTTACGATTTTCCTCATAATCAGAATAACCACCTTCAAAATAAACTACTTTGGAATCGCCCTCAAAAGCTAGGATATGCGTACACACCCTGTCCAAGAACCATCTATCGTGAGAAATAATTACCGCACAACCTGCAAAATTATCTAACCCTTCTTCCAAAGCTCTTAAAGTATTTACATCCAAATCATTGGTTGGCTCATCCAGTAAAAGCACATTTGCTTCTTGCCTTAAGGTCATGGCTAGGTGCAAACGGTTACGCTCCCCACCTGAAAGTACACCTATTTTTTTATTTTGGTCAGAACCGTTAAAATTAAATTTAGCAACATAAGCCCTGGAGTTCATTAACTTCCCGCCAACATTTACTTGTTCCAATCCACCAGTAATTTGCTCCCAGATTGTTTTTTCCAAATCAATATCGGTATGTTGCTGATCCACATAAGCAATCTTAACTGTTTCTCCAACTTTAAATGTTCCGGAATCAGCAGTTTCTTGCCCCATAATCATACGGAACAAAGTTGTTTTTCCTGCACCATTCGGCCCAATAATCCCTACAATTCCTGCAGGGGGTAATTTGAATTCTAAGTTTGCATACAATAACTTATCACCAAAGGCTTTACTTACTTTTTCTGCATCAATTACATTAGTCCCTAGCCTTGGCCCTGGCGGAATATACAATTCAATTTTATCTTCTTTATCCCTTCCCTCACTACCTAGTAATTTTTCATAATTACTCAAACGCGATTTTGATTTTGTACGCCTTCCTTTTGGTGACATACGCACCCATTCCAACTCACGCTCTAGAGTTTTCCTACGCTTACTTTCTGTCTTTTCCTCTTGGGCTAATCGTTTTGTTTTTTGTTCCAACCATGATGTGTAATTTCCTTTCCAAGGAATCCCTTCTCCTCTATCCAATTCTAAAATCCAACCTGCGACATTATCTAGGAAGTATCTATCGTGCGTAATCGCAATTACTGTTCCTTTGTATTCTGAAAGGTGTTGTTCCAACCACATTACGGACTCTGCATCCAAATGATTGGTTGGCTCATCCAATAGTAAGATTTCTGGCTCTTGCAATAATAATCGGCAAAGGGCAACTCGTCTTCTTTCCCCTCCTGAAAGTACTGAAATTTGAGCATCTGGTTCTGGGCACCTTAAGGCATCCATTGCAATATTCAGTTTGGTATCGATATCCCAAGCACCAAGCGCTTCAATCTTATCTTGCAACACCCCTTGCTCTTTCATTAACTTCTCCATCTTGTCAGCATCCTCATAATTTTCAGGTAAGCCAAAAGCATCATTTATGGCATTATAGTCAGCCAATACATCTACCGCTTCTTGCATTCCCTCCTTTACAATTTCCAATACGGTTTTACTATCATCTAGCTTTGGTTCTTGCTCCAAATACCCCACTTTATAGCCATCCGAGAAGGTAACATCCCCTTGATAGGACTTTTCAACCCCTGCAATTATGTTTAAAAGAGTNGATTTACCNGANCCATTAAGNCCTATAATACCAATTTTGGCACCATAGAAAAAGGAAAGGTAAATATCCTTTAGTACTTGTTTTCNATTATTAAAGGATTTGGAAACCCCTATCATTGAAAAAATTATTTTCTTATNGTCTGACATATTTTTATTTTATTAANATGCAAAAGTAATTAATACTTTAATTGAAAAATAAAAAGGGGTTAAATTTNAGAGGAGGAAGAGCCATTTTTTCATGCTCCAAATTTAAGAAAATAAGTCACTAAGCCAATCCTTAAAAGTTTGTGTTTTTCCATTCAATTTCTTTTCTTATTTTTACTGAAAAATTTTTATGAAACAATTCCTTTTTTTCCTTTTCTGCATCCCGCAATTATTATGGGCACAAAGCAATTGGTGCGGAACTTCTGATAAAATGATTCCCAGCAATCCCACTATTCAAGAGCAGAATTTAATGCACAAAATCAGAACTACTATTGCAAATAGTAGTTTCAATAAAAGCCAAGATTCTTTGCTGATTATCCCAACTGTGGTGCATATTATTCACTTTAATGGAAATGGAGATATTACGGATTTGCAAGTGCAAGATGGTATGAGAGTAATCAATGAAGATTTTAGAAGAACCAATGCCGATACTATAAACGGCAACCCTCTTTTTTATCCTTTTGCGGATGATTGCAGAATTGAATTCCGATTGGCAAAACTGGACCAAAATGGGGATTCCACAACAGGAATAACCCGAACGGACACTTCCATTTACCCTCATCCTGAACCAACAAATGCTAATTTTAACAATGTAAAATATGTGAGCCATTGGTCTAGCAATATGTATTTTAACATTTGGCTAGTACGCCATATTTCAGGAGGTGCTTTAGGCTATGCACAGTATCCTGGTACTGCTTTTACTTATGGCGGACCCTGGGAAACTTACGGTCCTACTATTCGCTCTTACGAATGGGGAACGATTGGAAGTTCTACTTCTGATGGAAGGGTTGGAACCCATGAAATTGGGCATTGCTTAGGGCTGTATCATACTTTCCTTAGTTTTTCTACTGGCTGTGGAGCAGAGTGCGACACTACTGGAGATCAGGTTTGCGACACCCCACCAACGACTCCTACTTTTGATTGTGATACGAGCAATTTATGTTCCAATGATTTGTTAGGCCCATCTGCTTTCACTATGGATATGCCCGACCAATTGGAAAATTACATGAGTTATAACGATTGCCAAAGTTTGTTTACTCAGGGGCAGAAAGATAGAATGAGAGGATTCCTTACCACCTTAGACACACTTAACGGATTGTATTTAGACAACAACCTTATTGCTACTGGACTCATGCAACCCACCGCTATTACTGAAGTGCCAGATACTGAAAATAGAAAACTCCTGAAAATTGTAGATGTGTTGGGCAGAGATACGCCTTTCAAAAAGAATACACCTCTGTTTTATTTGTATGATGATGGGACTGTGGAGAGAAGGATTGTTATATCCAATTAAAAACATAAAAATGAGAATAAAAGTTTTAAAATCAATATTTGTAAGAGACCTGAAAAAACTTAAATCAGAAATTGAATCATATAAAAATGAAAAAAATATTTGGGCTAAAGACAGGAATATAACTAATTCTGCTGGAAATTTATGTCTACATATAATTGGCAATCTCAACTGGTTTATTGGAGGTCAACTTGGGGACACAGGTTACATTAGGCGGAGAGATCTTGAATTTTCAAAAAAAAATGTTTCAAAAGCCGATTTATTAATGGAAATCAATAAGGTAATATCAATGCTTGATAATGCTCTTGATAAAATCACTAATAACCAACTTGAGAATGAATACCCAATTTTAGTTTTTGAAAAAAAAACTTCAACATATTATTTCTTAGTGCATCTTACCACACATTTAGCTTATCATCTAGGACAGATTAATTATCACAGACGACTATTAGATGAATAAAAATATTTGACCTTATTCTTTTGTTAAGTAATTAAAATATTGAAATAACAAAATTCTGTCTGAGCTAAAGGCGAGTTTAATTTTGTTCTATCATTTTATGTTTCTTATAGATTCAAAGAATTAAGTCTTGAACTTTTAGTTCGTTTTGTTTTAAAACAAAACGAACATGGAAAAGGGTGATCCTTCACATTTGTTCAGGATGACAACATTTATTGTTACCCCTCTGTCATAAATGACATCTCCCCTAAAAACAGGGGAGAAATTATATTTTTCTGCGGTCTATCTACTGAATGCTGAATACTGCCTTCTATCTCTCCTACTTCAACTTCTCCGCTAAGGAATTATCGTACAACTCTTTATATTCAGCAATATCCCCAAAAGAAGTGTCATCAATACGGATATCGCCTTTGGTAACATGCCCTAAAAGCATATAAGGGGTGTGGCTATTTTTTAGCAAATCCAAGAATTTACCCTCAGTGGTTTCACAAACAGAAACCACAACTCTGGATGGTGCTTCACCAAAAAGCAAAGCATCTACTCTTACTTCACAACAGGAAGTAATATCAAAACCCAGATTCTTATACATGGCACTTTCTAGTAGTGTAATAAAGAGTCCGCCATCAGCAATGTCGTGTGCGGATTCTACAACGCCTGCTCTTATAAGTTTGATAATCGTTTGTTGCAATTCGTATTCCACATCCAAATCAAAGTTTGGTGCAGGAGATTCTTTCACGCCATGAAAAGAAGCCAAATATTCCGAGCTTGAAATATCATTTTCACACTTTCCAAGCAAATAAATCAAATCCGATTTTCCTTTAAACGCAAGGGAAGTAATGTGTTTTTTGTCTTCCACAATACCCAACATCCCAATGGTTGGTGTTGGGAAAACAGGCACTTCCGTNCCCTCCACAGCCGATTGGTTATAGAAACTTACATTACCACCGGTAACGGGCGTATTGAATTTTTTACAAGCTTTTGTCATTCCTTTTATAGCACCCACAAATTGCCAATATACTTCTGGATTATAAGGATTTCCAAAGTTCAAACAATTCGTAATTGCAGATGGCACACCACCAGAACAAACAATGTTTCTGGCAGCTTCTGCCACAGCCATGGCACAACCCTCTTCTGGGTCGGCATTTACCATTCGCGCATTACAATCAACCGTCATGGCAAGGGCTTTATCCGTACCTTTCAAATTTACAATTCCTGCATCAGTTGGGTAATTGGTACTCATATTTATTGTGCCAACCATAGAATCATACTGCTCATATACCCATCTTTTGGATGCGATATTTTGATGTGCTGTTAGGAATTTTGCCACCTCTACCAAATCGGTTGGCTGCTCAACATTATTAATATCAAACTTTTTATACTGCTGATAATAAGCTGGCTCTGTGTATTCTCTTTCATAAACTGGCGCGCCTCCTCCTAAAACCAAATCATCACAAGGTAAATCGCCAACCAACTCGCCATGCATATAATATTTTACCCTATCGCCTGGGGTAACTTCTCCAATTTGCTCACAACTCAAATCCCATTTGTCAAATATNGCATTTACAATGTCNTCTTTTCCTTTTTCTACTACCACCAACATTCGCTCTTGCGATTCAGAAAGTAGAATTTCCCAATCCTTCATATCCTTTTGGCGAGTTGGCACTTTATCCAAATGGATAATCATGCCATGTTTTCCNGCAGCAGACATCTCATTGGAAGAGCAAGTAATCCCAGCTGCACCCATATCTTGCATACCCACAACTGCATCTGTTTTTCCCAATTCCAAAGTGGCTTCCAACAATAACTTTTCTTGGAAAGGATCGCCTACTTGCACTGCTGGCAAATCATTAGCTGAATCTTCCGTAATATCTTTTGATGCAAATGATGCGCCATGTATTCCATCTTTTCCTGTTCTTGAGCCCACTATAAAAACAGGATTTCCAACACCAGATGAAGTAGCTGAAATCATTTCACCCTTTTTCATTATTCCNGCCGAAAAANCATTTACAAGCGGATTGGTATTATAGCAATCATCAAAAAATACCTCCCCACCAACAATAGGAATTCCGAAAGCATTTCCATAGTCGCCAATACCTTTTACAACTCCTTTCACCAGCCACTTTGTTCTGTCTAACTTTATGTTTCCAAAACGCAAAGAATTCAGCTGAGCCACTGGGCGAGCACCCATTGTGAAAATATCTCTATTTATCCCACCCACTCCTGTTGCAGCTCCTTGATATGGCTCCAATGCAGAAGGATGATTGTGCGACTCAATTTTGAAACAACATGCTAATCCGTTACCAATATCCACCAAACCTGCATTCTCTTCTCCTGCCTCTACCAACATGTGTGGTCCTGTTTTAGGCAGGGTTTTAAGCCATTTAATGGAGTTTTTATAGGAACAATGTTCTGACCACATCACCCCAAAAACACTCAGCTCACAAAAGTTAGGTGTTCGTCCTAATATCTCCTTAATTTTCTCAAATTCTGCTGGCAAGAGCCCCATTTCCTGGGCTTGTTCTAAGGTTGCTAATGTGGTAGTTGCCTGTAATGACATTTTTTATAATTTTTATGAAAGCAAAAATAATAGAATCGACCTATTTATTCGTTTTTATTTTTTTGATTTTTGCTTTTTTTTAACAAATAAAAAACCCTAATATATTTCAGGGTTAAATAATTCTGGGTTTTTCCCTACTTTGTCTTTATAATATTCTTGAATCATTTCCATATCTTTTTGTAAATCTCCACTTGCTTGTAGCACATCTAAAAAACCCACCTCCTTTTTGGCATAATCCATATACATCAGCACAATGGGAACCCCTGCCTTTTGTGCAATAAAATAAAAACCCGTTTTCCATTTTTTCACTCTTTTTCTTGTTCCCTCTGGGGCAATACCTAAAATCAAATTATCTGCCTTTTTTAATCTTTCCACTACTTGGTCAACTGTATTTTTGGCTGTTTTTCGATAAACAGGTATTCCCCCATTCCATCTTATCAGAATACTAAGTGGCCAAAAATACAGCTCACTTTTTATTAAATATTTAGGACTCAACGCAACGATATAGGCAAAACACCTGCCAATAAGGAAATCCCAGTTGGAAGTATGGGGTGCAGAAATGACAATGTATTTTTTTATTTCTGGAATGCTACCTACTACTTTCCAGCCCATTATCTTAAAAATAAATTTGCTCAGTATCTTTTTCATGTTCAAAAAATATTTTACAAAGAAAAAACAAATTATTATTTATTCAGCAAAAATTGTAGATTTGCGAATTAAAATTTTAATTAGATGAAAGCCAAACAAATTGCATTAATCCTAATTCCATTCAATATTATCCTTGCTTATTTTGTGTATAACAGTATCAACAGTGAAGTAGAGTTTCAGAAATTAGCAAAAGTAAGAATTGCCGAAAATATTCAAAAGCTCAAAGATATTAGAGCCGTGCAAATTTCTTACAAAAATAAATACAAAGGATTTTCTGATGATTTCGATAGTTTACTGGTTTTTATGAATTATGATTCGGTAGCTGTGGTAAAATCGGAAGGGGAAGCTCCTGATTCTTTAACAGAATTACAAGCTGTGCAAGCAGGGCTTATCAGTAGAGATACCATCTACATTGCTGCAAAATCCCATATTTTTAATGAAGATTATTTAACCACAAGAAATGAAAAATTCCCTCTTAATATAGAACAGTTACGATATATCCCTTATACAGCAGACAAATCTTACAAAATTGATGCCGGAAGCGTTGAGAAAGGAGAAGTAATAGTGCAGGTTTTTGAAGTATCAGCCAAATATAGGGATGTACTAATCGGATTAGATGCCGAAAATAAAAAATATGATTTGTCCAGCTTTTTAAGAGTTGGCTCCATGTCAGAAGCTTCTTTAAATGGAAACTGGGGCGAGTAATATATTACCAAAAGTAAATTTCAGCCCATCCTCACCCAATAATTTATTGACTGAAAAATGCCATCTTTCAGTGGAAATTGGGCTTAATACTTTTACCTATTGCCTTTTTGATACTTTAACTTTTACCTACACATTATTAAAGAAATTTGAGTTNCAGGCAAAGGACATTAAGGAAAGTTGTGAAAAAATAACAAATATTAAAGCTAGTGAAAATCTCCTGCAAAAAGAATTTTATTCTAGTTCACTAGCTTTTAATAACTTCCCCTCTACTCTTGTGCCTACCCCTTTTTACAAAGAAGAAAAAAACAGAGAAATTCTCAGTTTTAATCATGAAGTATATGAAGAAGTGTTAACGGATAAAATGCATCAAATGGATGCAATGAATATTTATTCTGTTCCAACCGATCTGCTAAATCTTATCAATAAATCATTCCCTAACACACAAATAAAATGCAATAGCAGCATACTGATTGACCAACTTTTGTTACAAAATGAAAAAACAGAGAAAACAATAGTATATGCATCTATTGAGAAAAATTTATTAGAAGTATGTGTGCTTAGTGAAAATAAGTTGGAATTCCATAATAGTTTTACTACCGATACAAAAGAGGATTTGTTATATTTCTTACTTTTTAGCAAGGAGCAATTAGGATTATCACCTGAGAAAACAGAATTAGTATTGCTTGGCGATATTTTAAAATCAGATGAAAAATACAATCTTTTATATGAGTATGTAAGTAATATCTCATTTGGAAAACGCCCAGAAAATTTGAATTTTACCAAAGAATTAGAAAGCATAAAATCCCATCAATATTTCTGTCTTTTTTCCCAACTTTTGTGCGTATAATTTCAGGAAAACATAAAGGAAAAATTTTATCGGCACCAAAAAAATTGCCCGTTCGCCCAACTACTGATATGGCAAAGGAAGCCCTTTTCAATATTCTGGAAAGCAGATATTATTTGGATACAAAAAAAGTATTGGATTTGTTCTCTGGAACAGGAAATATCGCCTTTGAATTTGCATCAAGAGGTTGTGAGAATATAACGGCAATCGATAAGAATTTTCATTGCAATCAATTTATTATGCAAACGGCAGACGATTTAGAATTCAATATAAATGTAAAAAAAATGGACTGCTTGGATTTCTTGGAAAAAACAAAATCAAATTATGATATTATTTTTGCAGATCCTCCTTATGATTACGAACATTACAAAAAGTTAAAAGACATTATTTTTAGCAAAAACCTAGTAGAAAAAGATGGCTGTTTAATCATTGAGCATGATGCTAATACTTGCTTTGATGCTGAAAATGGAGCTCAGAAAATATGGAAGCGTTCATTTTAGTATTTTTGTAAATTAATATAAAAGACCAATGAGTAGAATTGCAATTTTTCCTGGTTCGTTTTCCCCTTTTACTTTGGGACATAAATCAGTGGTGGATAGTGCAATCCCATTGTTTGATAAAGTGATAATTGCTGTTGGCATCAATTCAGAAAAGAACCAATATTTTTCAATTGAAGAGCGCATGCAGTGGATAGAATCAGTTTATGACAATAATCAAAAAATTGAAATCAAAAGATATGAGGGCTTAACAGTAGATTTCTGCAAAAAAGAAAATGCAAACTATATAATAAGAGGACTTAGGGATTCACATGATTTTAAGTTTGAAAAGAATATTGCACAAATGANTAAAAAGCTAAATCCTGATATTGAAACTATCTTTATCATCACTCCCCCTGAACTTTCGCATATTTCCTCCACTATTTTAAGAGATATTATAAAAAACGGAGGAGATATCAGTGAATTTATACCGAAAGAAATTAATATTTAATACCTAAAAACTTAAAAAAATGAACTTAAAGACTCTAACAATAATTTTATGTGCAACACTACTTTTTGCTTGTACAAAAACAGACCCAAATCAAGTTACAATTACAGGAAAAATTACAAATCCGATTGGAGAATCGGTAATTTTTAGTAATCAAGACACGTCTTATAATACGATAATAAATGAAGATGGAACTTTTGCTATTACTTTCAGCTTAGATTCCGCAACTTATTTAAACTTTGGACATGGATTGGAACGCACTGCAATGTTCGTAAAACCTGGAAATAAAATAAAACTTAGCATTGATACAGAAGAGTTTGATGAAACTATAAAATATGAGGGAAGTGAGGAATCCTCTTTTTTAGCAAAAGTATATTTGTTGGAAGAGATGGGTGACTTTTTTGGAGAAGTCTTTTACATGACTCCTTCTGGAGAGTACNGANAAATTCTAAATCATTTTAAAAATGAAGTGAATGAAGAGTTTAGCTCAATATCAGATAGTGCTTTTATCAAAAATGAAATTGCAGAATTAGAAAAAAGTATTGATAACTACATCAAAAGACAAGATAAACTTGCAAAGTATTCACAGGATATAAAAAACTATATGTGGGAGACAAGAGGTATAGCAAAAAATTATGATTTTTATAGTGCAATTGACTCCTTAGATAGCAAACAATTTAGTGAAATGGTAAATAATTACTCAAATAAATTCAATACACTTTTGGACTCCCTATCTTGGAAAATATTAGAGAAGATAGGTCTTGCAAAGGAATTGGCGAGCGAAAATAAAAATATGGAATTTATAATTGAAGCCCAAGAAAAGATCCAAAAAACAACTAATCGGTGGAT
>JGI26061J44794_1000782_pt1 | contig 13439 bp, 13 predicted proteins | sample MarorgKNORR_S2LV_5_FD_44794 | JGI IMG/M metagenome (IMG submission 44794) | reverse complement strand
GCTGGACCGATCGGTTTTTCGGAGGCGGACGTGATTCATTTTCGATTTCCATTAGTATTATTGCTTTATGTTCCACTCTTGCTCATGTGGCTAACGTGGACAGTCAGAGCCAGAAAAACAAAAGCTGTTTTTGCAAAAAGTGATGGTGCTCTCGAGGATAATCTGTTTCAACGTGTGGATTTCAGCCGAATTCGCTGGCAAAAGCGTTTAGGTGTGGTTGGGCTAATGTTACTCGTGTTTGCCGCTTCCGGACCCCAGATCGGAACCCGTTTGGCACCTGTGGAACGGAAAGGTGTCGATCTTGTCTTTGCTATCGATGTGTCCCAAAGTATGGATGCAGAAGATGTAAAACCCAATCGCCTGGAAAAAGCCAAGTTCGAGATTAGTCAGATGATCCGCAAGCTGAAAGGAGACAGGGTGGCGTTGGTGGTCTTTGCCGGTTCCAGTCATTTATATTTACCTCTCACGACCGATTATGAAGCTGCCCAATTATTTCTCGATGGTATCGACACAAAATTAATCCCCACTCAAGGAACAGATTTGAGTGCCGCCATTCAAACTGGATTATCGGCTTTTACTAAAGAAAGTGAGCATTATAAGGTATTTGTTCTTGTGACCGATGGTGAAGATCATGAAGGAACAGCTATCAATTTGGCGGAAACGGCCAGTAGCCAGGGGATGATTATACATACGGTTGGTGTAGGTACAGAAACCGGCTCACTGATTCCTCTCATCGAAAAAAATGGTTCCCGGGAATATAAACGGGACCGACAGGGAATACTTGTGACGACTGTTTTGAACGAAGGTTTGCTCCGTGACATTGCCCGTGCCGGTGATGGCGTTTTTGTCCGTTTTGACAACCGAGCGGCAAGCCATCGAGAAATCATGACTGCCATTGATACCATGGAAAAACGCACCATCCAGTCCCATGTATATGCTGAATTTGAAGATCGATATCAAACATTTGCATTCTTATCGTTTCTTTTTCTGGGTGTGAGTATGATCTTACCCACACGTAAAAAAGAAGGGTCAACCTGGAGGGGGCGGATTGTATAAGGTCATTATCATTTTACTGTCAGGAATACTTATCGCACAAGATGATGGACTAAAAGCCTATCAGAGCGGAGATTATGAAAACGCCCGTAAATATTATGAATCCATTTTGGAAGAAAAGGACGAAAATGCCGCCGCCCAATTTGGACTGGGGACCACCGCCTTCCAACAACAGGATTTACAGGGAGCGTTAGATGCATTTCAACGAGCACTAGAAACGGACAATAAAGAATTGCAGTCCAAGGCGTATTACAATATTGCCAATACCATGGCATACCAGCAGAAGAATGAAGAAGCATTGGCCTTTTATCGGAAAGCATTGGAATTAAATCCAACGGATAAAGATGCAAAACACAATTATGAAATGATTCGATATCAGCAGCAACAACAACAGAATCAGCAAGGCCAAAACGACGAAAACCAGGAACAGCAACAACAGCAGAATCAAGATCAGCAGCAAGATCAAAACGGCGAAAAGAAGGAAGATCAAGAACAAGAACAACAGGAACAATCCCAGGAAGAGAAAGATCAGCAGCAGCAACAAGATAAGGAAGATCGGGAAAAACAGCAGGATTTACAAAATGCCCAAGCTATTTTAGATGCCTTGAAAAAGGATGAGAAAGTGAATCAAAAGCGACAAATGGCCAAAGCACGCTCCAAAAAATTGGAGAAAGATTGGTAATGCGACTTTTAGTACCAATTATTTTATTATTACATATTGTATCAGGACAGTCTGTAACAGCGTCTGTAGATGCAAATCAATTAGCGGTGAACGAGACCTTCACATTTAAAATCGAAGCCAAAGATGCGGATAATTTGCCCCGCATTAACCTATCGCCATTGGAGAAAAATTTCACTATTGTNAGTGGCCCTGCCCAGCAAACCAGCTACCAATGGATCAATGGAAAAGCCACTTCAAGCAAAACGCTTACGTGGACGCTGGTTCCTAATAAAAAAGGACAATTAACTATTCCCACTTTAATTGTGACTGTGGATGGTAAAAAGTTGAAAACAAAGCCCATTCGTATAAATGTAAAAGAAAGTGGGCAAGTTGTAAATAAAGATGAATTATTTTTGTTGGCAGAGATTGATCAGGATGATGTGTATGTAGGCGAACAAGTAACAGTTACGTATAAACTGTATACCCGAGTTCAGATGAGCCTGGAAGACATTAAATATCCTGAAAGCGTGGGTTTTTGGACAGAAGAATTATCGGTGCCACGGNCTCCACGATTTAACCAAACAACAATAAGTGGTGTTGTGTATAATGTTGCAACATTATATAAAGTGGCTCTTTTCCCCACAAAAATAGGTGAATTGGAATTATCACCCATGACAGTACGCGTTAATGTTCAACTTCAGAAAAAGCGGAAAAGACAACGCAGTGTATTTGACGATCCATTTTTTAACAGCTTTTTCAATGAAACAGTACAAAAAGTACTTCGTACTGAAGCGCGAAGAATTCGTGTAAAACCATATCCTGCGGGGCAGCCGGCAAATTTCACCGGCGCTGTGGGGGAATTCAAGCTGACTGCTTCTGTTGATACGGATAAAGTTAAGGCTAACGAAGCAGTTACGTATTATGTGGAATTACAAGGTACTGGAAATTTAAATATGTTCAGCTTGCCAAAGCTGAATTTTCCGGAGACAATGGAAGTGTTTCCGCCTACGGCATCTTTCAAACAGAAACAGCTTTGGGATCAATTCACCGGTAATATGAAATGGGAATACATTCTTATTCCGCGTCAGGCTGGAAGAGTATTTTTACCGCGTATTGAATTAGCTTATTTTAGTCCCAAGGATGAACAATTTCATTCTATCAGTTCCCGTTCTGTTGAATTGAATATTTCCCCGGCAAAAGATCAATTAACATCAGGCACATCAGGATTCACCAAAGAAGAGATTGCACTGTTGGGTCAGGATATTCATTATAATGTTACTTCATCTCCAACATGGGTGGAACGAGGCAGCCGCGGAATTCCAATTTGGGTGTGGACGAGTTATATTTTAGCAGCCGGGCTGTTTTTGGCTCCTGTCACATTGACGCGATATCAGCAGCAGCGCATTGCCACCGCCGGACAACGCATGTCTCATCGGGCATTGAAGCGTGCGTTGAAATCACTCCAAACGCAATCGAGTATTGAGAATGTTTCATCGACGATTTATACATATTTAAAAGAACGGTGGCAGCTGCAGACAGATAAGATGGATCCACTTTATGTAGAACAGGAATTAAGTGGAATAATTCCACCTGAAGAATTAGAGGACTTGATACAGCTATTAAAAGATTGCGATGCCGGACGTTATGCTCCCGGAATAATGACAGATCAAGATATCGCCGGAACGGCGGGAATATTGCTTAAAAAAGTGGATAGCCACGCATGAGAATTTTGTATTTAGCACTGTTGTTTTCTAACCTCATTGCATCCAATGCGGATAGTTTATTTGTTCGGGGGAATTATTATTTTGATAACGAAAAATATGTCCAGGCAGCTCGAAGTTACGAGCGGTTACTGAATTCGGTAGAGCATGCGGATTTGTATTATAATCTGGGAAATTCTTACTACCGTATGGGTGAAGTGGGGCATGCTGTATGGGCTTATGAAAAGGGATTGCAGTTTGAACCGCGAAATCGAGATATTAAACATAATTTGGAAATCACCAATACACGCGTAAAGGATCGCATTGATTTTCCAGATGGCTTTGTTTTGCTTGATTGGTATAACGCTTACAAGAATTCCAGAACAATAAATGATCTGCTTATGCGGGGAAGTGTTTTTCTGCTATTAGTTGGATTGGTGTATGTTTTGGGACAATTTAGATTTTTAGGTGGACAAACAACAGCCAAGCTGCAAATGACTTTTGTTATTTTAACCATTTTAATTCATGGCATTTGCGTGGATAAATATTGGGACATAGCCGAAAAACCAGAAGGTGTGATTGTTTCAACGTCTGTAAATGTGTATTCTGTACCGGCAGTTCGGGATGAAATGATTGTATTTAAGATTCATGAAGGATTAAAAGCAGAGATTACCCAAAGTCAGGATAATTGGGTGGAAATCATTTTACTCGATGGTAAAAAAGGGTGGATTCCTGTGAATACTATTCGGCCTTTATCATGATAGTTAGCCACAGAGCTCACAGAGGAATTATTAAAAATCTTTTTTTCTTTGGATTAATTACTTTTGGTTTTAGTCAGGATACTAATTTAAAGAAGATTTTCGATCCAAATGAGCACCGCGATGTCCAGCCAAAATGGCCGGTGATTATAAATAATGTCTTATCCGGCGACTCTGGGCTTGACTCCATACTTGCAGCTGATACCGTCCATTGGGTTACGGATGGATTCAGAGTGCAGGTTCTGGCGTCAAAATCAATGACAAGAGCGGATTCTTTGAGTGAATTATTAAACACTTCTTTAAAAGATTCAGCTTATGTCGTCTATGAAACGCCCAATTATAAAGTGCGAATCGGTGATTACGTTGTCCGTGAAGATGCTGACAAAATGCGCAAAAAATTACAAAATATGGGTTACCGTTCAGCTTGGATTATCCGCACGCGAATAACTCCCCAGCGTACGGGGATGACGATACGGATGAAGTAAAAATTTTATGAGTAAAAAGTAAGGTGTAATACGTTTTCCTAATCCAAATTTCTAATTTTGATCTAATTCCTCATTCCATTTATAACTTGAAACGACGTAATTTTTAATTCAATTTTAACTAAAGTTCAGGGGATATATGTCCGGTCATAGTAAGTGGGCTACCATCAAACGCAAGAAAGCCGCCACAGATGGCAAGCGTGGTAAGATTTTTACAACCATTATAAAAGAGATAACAATTGCTGCCAGAGAAGGCGGAGGAGATGCTGACAGTAATCCTCGTTTGCGACAGGCTGTATCCAATGGAAAATCTGCAAATATGCCTTCAGACAATATTACTCGCGCTATCAAAAAAGGTACGGGAGAACTCCCGGGTGTGACGTATGAAGAAGTTAGCTATGAAGGATACGGCCCTGCTGGCGTTGCCATTTTCATGGAATGCTTAACGGATAATAAACAACGAACAGTTGCAGAAATTCGTCATTTAATAAGCAAATACGGTGGAAACTTGGGTGAAAATGGATCTGTTTCGTGGATGTTTGATAAGAAAGGGCAGATTACACTAAAAGCCAATGAGCATGAAGAAGACGTTGTTTTTGAAGCAGCTCTGGAAGCTGGAGCTGAAGACNTTGAAGCGNCTGACAATGTCTTTATTGTATCAACAGATTCCTCCGAAATAATGTCTGTACGTGATGCATTAGATTCACAGGGATACGAGATTGAATCAGCAAATATTGATATGGTGCCTAAAAATTTACATAATGTCGAAAGCGATAAAGAGCAGTCTGTTATTACGTTATTGGAAGCGCTGGAAGATCATGATGATATTAAAGCTGTGTATACAAATTTTGATTCGGTAGAATAATGCGTGTTATTGGATTTGATCCTGGAATGAATGTTACCGGATTTGGTATATTGGATTACAATAAGCGTAATGCTAAAGCCCATGGATATGGAATAATCAAACCACCTAAAACGAAATCATTAGCTAACCGCTTGAATTATCTACATGAAGAAACTATGAAATTATTAAAAGAATTTGCACCAGATGTTGTAGCAGTGGAAGATACATTCTATCATAAAAATTTTAAATCTGCACTCATGCTTGGACAGGCTCGAGGGGTTATCATATTAGCAGCAGCGAGGAATAATATTTCGTGCACGGAATTTGCACCCAAGAAAGTAAAGCAATCGGTAGTGGGCAATGGAAATGCGACAAAAGAACAAGTACAGTTTATGGTAAAAAATATTTTGAAGTTAAAAGAAACGCCGATGCCATTAGACTCTTCAGATGCTTTGGCCGTAGGTCTGTGTTATATTAATCAACATCGATTTGTCCAATGATTGATTCTATAAAAGGGCTACTGTTTTATAAAGATCCTTCACATGTTGTGTTGGATATGAATGGCATCCGTTTAAAAATATCCATAACAGCTTCTACCTACAATGCTTTGCCAGAAAAAGGGTTTGATGCAGAATTATTAACCTACTTTAATGTTCGGGAAGACTTAATGGAATTGTATGGTTTTGGTAATGCTGAAGAACGAAATATGTTTACCCTGCTGAATTCAATCAGCGGTATTGGTCCGCGATCGGCAATGAATATCCTTTCCGGGTCGAATCCTCTTGAATTCAAAAAGAACATTATTGCAGGTGATGTTAAATCACTAACTACAATTTCCGGTATCGGCCCCAAAACTGCCAAGCGAATGATTGTAGAATTAAAAGAAAAGTATGTAGATGAAGATGATGATAATATGGATTTTATGAATGCTGAAGAAGATGGGTTGGTAAAAGATGCCGTTATTGGGTTAATGGCATTGGGATATAAAAGAGGGCATGCAAACCACGCAATACGTGAATTGGAAGCAACAGGGAATCTAAACGGCAGTATTGAAACAATTATTAAGAAAGCGCTGACTAAACTTTAATACCTCTTTGAATGTTGTCACACTTTATTAATCGTTTAAATAATTAGACGAATTCAATTGAATAAATGATGCAAACGCCACTATACCAAAAACATATCATTTTAAATGCTCGAATGGTTGATTTCACTGGTTATCAGATGCCAATTCAATACTCTGGTATAATTCAAGAACATTTGGCTGTACGCAATTCCTGCGGGATTTTTGATGTTTGCCATATGGGTGAATTAATAGTGAGTGGAGTTGGGGCAGAAGATTTATTAAATTATATAACTGTCAATGACGTTAAAAGCATGTCAGTGGGTGATGCTCAATATTCAGCAATGTGCTATGAGAACGGCGGAATTATTGATGATATATTAATTTATAAATATGCAGACAAATATATGCTTGTGGTGAATTCGTCTAATTTAGAAAAAGACTTTAGTTGGCTGAAAAAATACAAACGAGACGATGTGGAGCTAATTGATATCAGTGCCGAAACAGGCCTCATTGCTTTACAAGGTCCTGATTCGAGAAATATTTTGCAAAAATGTGTTGAATTAGATCTTACAGATATTCCATTTTATACGTTCATAGAAAGTAATATTGGTGGTTTTAACGCAACCTTCGCTCGTACTGGTTACACCGGTGAATTGGGTTTTGAGATTTATGCTGATAAAGATGATATAGGTCAAATATGGGATATCATTATGGACTCGGGTGATGTCACTCCGTGCGGATTAGCCTGCAGAGATACGCTTCGAATGGAAATGAAATTTTGCTTATATGGTAATGATATTGATGATGCGACCAATCCAATTGAAGCAGGGTTAGGATGGATAACAAAATTGAATAAAGATAAATTCATTGGAAAAAAATCTCTGCTTTTAGCAAAAGAAAACCGCATTCGATATTTAACTGCATTTAAGATGGATGAAAGAGCAGTCCCAAGAAAAGGATATTCCATTTATGCTGATGGAAATAAAGTAGGTAAAGTAACAAGTGGGACACAATCTCCATCTTTGCAGAAGGGTATTGGTTTGGGCTATGTTCAGTTCGGCAAACATAAAGTTGGAATGGNACTGGATTTAGATATAAGAGGTNTTATGAAAAAAGCGACTATAATAAAACCCCCTTTTTATAAGAATGGGTCGTCCCAATTATGAGTACGATTTTAGTAACGGGCGGTTGTGGATTCATTGGATCACATCTTATAGATAAATTATTGAGTCAACGTAACCAGGTTGTTTGTGTTGATAATTTGAATAATTTCTATAATCCAGAGATTAAATTAATTAATCAGAAACGTCATCTTGATTATAAACGCTATTCTTTTCATAAAGGTGATATACGGGACAGATCATTTTTGAGTAACGTTTTTTCCTCATATAAATTTGAAACTGTCATTCATNTCGCTGCCATGGCAGGTGTTAGACCTTCTTTGGATGATCCTTTGCATTATACGGATGTGAATATAAATGGTACTCAAAATCTATTGGAAGAAATGAAGAGGAATAAAATTCAAAAATTCATTTTTGCATCATCCTCATCAGTGTATGGAAATAATGATAAAATCCCATTTTCAGAAATGGATATGGTGGATCAGCAAATTTCTCCATACGGAACGACCAAAAAAATGGGCGAGGAACTTTGTTTTACATATTCCCACTTATATGAAATACCAACTATTTGTTTAAGATTTTTTACTGTATACGGCCCTCGCCAACGGCCGGAGATGGCTATCCATAAATTTGTTCGCCTTTTATTGAATGACGCTCCATTGCCTTTTTTTGGCGATGGTTCCACAGCTCGAGATTATACTTACATTGATGACATCATTGGTGGTATACTTGCTGCGTTGAAGTCAGACGATGATTTCATGATATACAATCTTGGAAACTCTGAACCTGTAAAATTGGCTGATCTGGTATCCACAATCAGTGACGTTACCGGAAAAGTACCCGTGCTTGATGAGTACGATCTTCCTTCCGGCGATGTTCAGCGCACATATGCTGATATATCTCGAGCAGAATCTCGACTTGATTATTCTCCATCAACTCATTTTTATGATGGAATTGTCCAATTTGTTGATTGGTTCAGAACCGTGAAAACGGAATATCCCCAGCTATTTTGAAAGACAGACGCCTAGAAATACTTGGTATTCTTACCCTAACAACTTCGTTGTTGGTGCTAATCAGCCTTATAGGATACAATCCTAGTGAAGATCCGGGTATCTCTCAAAATGTTCAAGTTGAAAATCCTTTGGGAATTCTCGGAGTATACCTTTCATATTTCTTCATCAAGTTTCTGTTTGGCTATCCCTCATTTTTATTTCCCATATTGGGTTTAATCTGGGGCTGGTTGTGTTTCAGTCAGAAAGAATTAAAATCTTTCAATCGAATTGCCGGTTATGCTGTTGGCGCTAGTGTACTTTTATCTGTTTCAATAGGCCTTGTAGAAATTGGATTGCATGATCGTTCAGGTTTGGACTTTACTGCAAGCGGACTTGTTGGCGGAAATCTTGCCAATTTCATGTATAGCTTTTTGGGAATAATCGGCACGACGATTTTGCTCATCGCTTTGTGGTTGGTTATGATACGCGGCTATTTTGAATTCAGTTTATATGAACCTTTAGAAAAACTAGGCATCACATTTAAGAATAAACGACAAGATCAAAAACTAAAAAAAGAAATTGAAGCAACTGAAGAAGCCAAACGAAAACATACACAGGATTTACTGAATAAAATAGATGCTCAACATGAGGAAGAAGAATCATTCCCTACTCTGGAAGAAGATGAACTTATTGGGGAAGAAATTGAGCAAGAAGATGAAACTCCGAATTATGCCGGAGCGACACCTGCTCCATCATATATTTCGACCGATGAAAGTGACGAGCAGCCAGAAAAATTTATAGAGAAGGATGAAGCTGAAAATAGTGTAGAAGCGCTTCAGGATGAAAAAGATGATCAATCAGAAATACCTGCTGAACAATCAGAGCTACCTGAAGAAAATGTAGATGAAAATATTGAAGTGGGTGAAATGGTTGAAGAGGATGAAATTAATTTGGATGAAGTGTCCGAAAGACAACAGCCGAAGCGCGAATACCAATTACCCTCATCCGATTTATTAGCTTCTCCTGTAACAGTGTCTGATACAATGAGTCGCGATGAGCTAGTCGAACGTGCAAATTTTTTAACACAATCCTTATTAACATTTGGTGTTAAAGGTAAGGTCGTTAATGTAAGTCCGGGGCCTATTATCACCTTATTTGAAGTAGAGCCAGATGAAGGTGTTCGTGTCAATAAATTTGTCCAACTTTCAGATGATCTTGCCAGAGTAATGGAAGCCAGCCGTGTTCGAGTAATAGCGCCCATTCCGGGTAAATCTTCTGTTGGAATAGAAATCCCAAATCGCAATCCCGCCACTGTGTATTTTAAATCAGTTATCAATTCAGAAAAATTTGCAAATTCTAAATCCAAACTAAATTTAGCGATCGGAAAAAATACAACCGGTGAAATCGCAACTCTTGATTTAGCTGATATGCCTCATTTGCTTATTGCAGGTACGACAGGATCAGGGAAATCTGTCTGTTTAAATTCAATCATTTGCAGCTTGTTATATAGTGCCACTCCCGATGAATTAAANTTTGTTATTATAGATCCTAAAAAAGTTGAAATGTCTTTATATCGTGCATTGGAAGGATATCATCTATTATCAATGGACGATATAGATGAACCGATAGTTACAAATGTTGAAAATGCTGTTTATGCATTACGAGCTGTTGAAAGAGAAATGGGCCGACGATATGATGTGCTCGCTGATGCTGTTGTGCGCAACATTGATGAATACAATAAAAAATTGAAGAAAACCGGTAAGCCAATCATGCCCTACATTGTTGTAGTCGTGGATGAATTGGCGGATTTAATGATGCTGAATGTCCGTGAAGTAGAAGCGCCTATTGCTCGTCTGGCTCAACTAGCAAGAGCTGTGGGAATCCATTTAGTTATAGCTACACAGCGTCCTTCTGTGGATGTAATCACTGGTTTAATCAAAGCTAATTTTCCATCGAGAATTGCTTTCCAGGTGGCTAGTAAAATTGATTCCCGTGTTATAATTGATATNATGGGTGCNGAAAAATTAATTGGTAGAGGTGACATGCTTTATCTAGGATCTGGTTCATCAGATCCGATTCGTTTGCATAATGCATTTTTATCGTTGGAAGAAATTGAAGCACTTATGAAACATATTCAAGATCAACCAAAAGCTACAGAATTAATTCTGCCCAGTATTCGTGAAGGTCAGCTTCTTGATGGTAATGGAATAGATGGAGGAGTAGACAGCGATAAAGATGAATTATTATATGAAGCTATTCGTCTAGTGGTTACTCACCAGCAAGGGTCTATATCACTCATACAACGTCGCCTAAAAGTTGGATATTCGCGCGCAGCACGACTCATCGATCAGATGGAACAGATTGCAGTTGTCGGTCCCTTTACCGGTAGTAAAGCTCGTGAAGTTTTGGTGGATGAAACTTACTTGCTCCATTTAGAAGATTAAAGTTATGCGGTTCCGTTTGCCTATTTACGGGCTATTGTTGTTTTCATTTTTAGAGGGAACTCCTTCATCAGATCTTGATTCTTTAAAGAGAGGATTGGAGTTTTTTAAATGGAAAAAAATCGAAGTTGAATTAAATCAATTTCAATATGGGCAAACCTATAATTCAAATTTATCCGTTTCATTTATTGATTCATTAAGTTATTTAATTGAATCCAGCGAACAAGATATATTTATTTCAGGCAATACTATCAAAACATTAAATAAGTTAACTAAACAGCTTATTATAGATGAACGATTATCGGAAGATCGAGATATTTTTTCAATTATTTTAGGTGATTTATCCGGAATTTCTATTTCAAATAAACGGAACGAAAGTGGATTAATTACGTTTTCATTTGAAATGAAAGAGATCGAAATGAATGGGACAATTTCTGTAAATAAGGAAAATTGGCATTTTGAGAATTTGAATGTTGATTATGATAAGGATAATTGGATTAGTTTAAAGGTGTCAGCTTGGCAGATATTAAGAGGTTTTTACTCGTTTTCTACATTTGGAAAAGAAGCAGTAGAAGTGATCGATTTACGTGAATAAAAATCTAAAATTAACAATTGGAATTTTAATTAGTGCTGCCGGCCTCTGGTATGCATTTCGTGAAATGAATTTCAAGGATCTGATGGAAAATTTATCACATACCCATATGTCGTATGTATTTTTATCAATGATTNTTATGGTGNTAAGCGTTGCATTACGTGCATATAGATGGCAACTAATATTAAACCCAATTCATGTATTTACATTTAATCCTTTATTCAGTTCAACCATGATCGGTTATTTTGGAAATGGTGTTTTACCTTTCAGGTTGGGAGAGTTATTACGTGCCTACGCCATTTCTCAATCCAGATATATAACAGCTTCGGCTGCATTTGGGACTATTATATTAGAACGATTGTTTGATATGATTGGTTTAGTAGCTTTGATGATATTTTTTGCGTTTTTTACTCCTTTAATGGAGTGGAGCGGTAATATATTAGTGGGCCTTCTGATACTTACACTCGGAGGTCTATTATTCATTTTATGGTTAGGTAAAAGTCACTCAAAATTTCATGATAAAGTAGTTCATTGGAAAATATTTGAAAAACCTTCAAGGAAAAAATTGTTGAAAAGTATACAACAAGTATTTGAAGGTCTTAATCTCAATAAGAGATACGAAACATACTGGTCAACTTATTGTGCTGACGGTAGTTTTGTGGATTTTATATTATATGAGTACTGCACTTATTGTCATTGCGACTGGGATAGAATTAACATGGTTTGCAACCGGTATTGTTTTAATCGCAACGACATTGGCAATTTCAGTTCCTTCGGCTCCGGGGTTTGTTGGGACATATCATGCAGCAGCTGTGTATGTTTTAGTGAATATATTTAATGCCGGTTTAACAGAATCTCAAGCTTTTTCTGTGCTTATTCATGCAGTTGGGTTCGTTCCATTGGTCATTATTGGTTTTGTGTATTTCCTCCGCAGTTCAATCCATTTTAAAGATGTTAAATCGAAAGAAATAATTGCATGAAAAATTACGACACAATTTTTCTTGACCGGGATGGTACCTTAAACCCTGATCCTGGATATATTAGTGATTTGAAGGATTTTCAGTTTTTTCTATTTACACTGGATGCGCTGAAAAAAATGTCTAATTGCTGTAAACGATTTTGCATTATAAGCAATCAATCAGGAATCGGACGGAACTTAATCGATGAATTAAGATTGAATGAAATCCATGACTTTATCCGCAAGACATTTACAGAAAATAAATTGGAATTAGTTGATATTTATTATTGTCCAGATCATCCAGACAACGCAACAGAATATCGTAAACCTGGAATTGGAATGTTTAATGAAGCGTCATCAGATTTTGATATAGATCTGCAAAGTTCATTGATGGTGGGTGATGCGGGTTCAGATATAGAAGTTGGCGCTAAATTGGGTATGGATACAATGCTTGTATTGACAGGGAAAGGGCCGGAAACACTGCAAAAATTGAATAAAAATCTTACGCCAAATTTCGTTGTAGAAAATCTATTAGTGGGGGCAGAGTTAATTACATCATGAGCACTAAAATTGCCGTATTAATGGGAGGCCCGTCATCTGAAAGGGACGTATCATTAAAAACAGGTAAGGCAATGTTATCTGCATGCAAAACGCTCGGATATAAAACAATTCCAATTGAATTTGAAGATGATGTTTTAAGTCATATTGATGCGTTAAAACGAGTGGATATTGTTTTAATTGCTCTTCATGGAGGAATGGGCGAAAATGGCC
>JGI26061J44794_1000781_pt1 | contig 13461 bp, 16 predicted proteins | sample MarorgKNORR_S2LV_5_FD_44794 | JGI IMG/M metagenome (IMG submission 44794) | reverse complement strand
TCGATGCCGCCGGTGTTGGCACCGTCACCATTGACCGAGTTCACGTGCAGGATGAAATCGACATTACGGCCGTGGTCTGGAGAGGTCCACTCAATCGTCCANGAGCGGTAGTCGTTACCGGCCTCGGTATGTGTGAGCTCTGTTGGCGAGCGTGCCTGGACCGTCGCATCGACGACAGAGAAATCACCATCCGATGCCCAGAGATTGAANCCACCTGAGTTGACTCCACCTTCCGCGGGACCGCCGCTGAAGGAGATCGTCAGAGTATAGGTGGTGGAGACATTGTATTCTTCGGGGAGACCGGCGAGGGAGGGGATTACATTGCTGCTGGGTAGCGTGTTGTGGCAGTTGCAGCCTTGAGACTGGATGTTGTCGCCACCGATTCCAGTCGGAAGTGAGTTGACGGCAGGTGATACNACCATCGCTATGGCGATGAAAACCAGAACCACCATACTGCGTGATATGACAGTCCTTCTCTCCATTATTCTCCCTCCTCAGGCGTGAACGCTGACGCCTGCGATCATGTAGGCGTGGTTATCGCCGCAGTATTCCGTGCAGAGCAAGAGGAAATCCTCGACCTCATCCGCGATCAACCACTGCTTGGTAACTTGACTGGGCATGATGTCTTCCTTGATTCCCATCGATACGAACCATGGTGCGTGAATGACATCCTCCGAGGTCATCTCCGCGAGATAGACCTCGCCCTGCTTGAGATTGAGGAGTTTCTTGTCGTTGCCCTCGATCGTCGTCAGGCCCTGACTGCATAGATCCGCGTCGAGTTCGAGGCAATCGAAGTCCCAATCCCATTGGAAGCCGGTTATCTCGAGGATATGGTAACAATCTGCAGTGAAACTGGAATCCGCATTAATCATCAGATTCGAGGATTCCCCAGCAACGCACTCGTTACCGAACCAGCCATCGTCACTCGATGACCACAAATTGTCAATCGGAGCCCAAGCGATGAAGGTGAGATAGACAATCAGGATGAAGGGTACGACAGTCCAGGCTACTTCGAGTTTGAGACTGTCGTAATGAGCAGGGAAAACCCCGACTTCGAGATTGTCGACATTGTCGTCCACACCATCCTTCGAGCGGTAGTTGTAGGTGTGGTGATAGAGCCATCCGAAGGTGAAGGCGCCGACAAGAGCCGACCATAGGACAAACTCGTTCCAGAGGCTGTCGTAGAGAGGCGTGACCACACTCATCGNTATCCCTAACCGTGCGCGTGCGAGGTCTCCTTATGAGTGTAGGGTGTGGTAAANCGNGCCGCCTCTTGCGCCGCACTCAGAAACGACTTCATAGAGCATCGCCCAGAGGCCTTGACTGGATGGGCTCTGAATGGCTGCGTTTGTCCGCTTCCAGCACCCTTGTCGAGGTTGATATACAGCCGAGTGCGAAGCGTTCAGAAGTAGTTGGAATCGAGCCTTGGCGCGGCCGGCTCAAGGTCGCTGTTCGCGCGCCGCCAGCCGACGGTGAAGCCAATGCCGAACTGATCGAAGTCGTCGCGCGAATTCTTGGGATCAAGCGAGCCGAGGTGAGCATCGTCGCGGGTCTGACGAGTCGTCGCAAGACGNTGNGGATCGAGGGTGACCATATCTTCGCTCTGAGGCTGTTGNTGGAGGCTGAGTGATGGGTNCGAGCGATTGGTTCGAGGGGCGNTGGAGCCTGAATGGGCCGAGTGATCAGGCGCAGCGCTTCGAGACTGCGGCNGCGGCCATCGCGCGCTGTCAGGTTCGCAATCGAATGCCGGAGGATGGAGGTGCTGGATGTCCGATTCTCATCGAGGGCCTGAAGGATGTCAAAGCCTTGCGGGCCCTCGGTTTCATTGGTCCGATAGAGAAGATGAACAGGGGCTGGGACCGCTCACGACTGGTGGCTTTCCTGCACGACGAATACGGCACTCGCAACATCGTCGATGGCGGTCCACCGATCATCCTGCTGATGGATTGGGACCGCACGGGCGGGCGACTCCAGACCGCCCTGCGCAACCGCCTGCAAGCACTTGACGTTCCCATCGATGAGAATCTCCGGAATGTCCTGATGAAAGCGATGAAACCAGAGGGTAGAACAGTCGAGTCTCTGGCACCTTTCGCATCATCCTTGATGCCTCTCATTCTGGCGCGACTCGAGGAGGAGTGAGAGGTCGGCGACGAGCCGGCAAAGGCCACGAAGTGGGCTATCATTCGTCCGGAAATGAGGTTGGTTCTTCCTTCACCGTGTTTAGCACCAGATGGGTCACGGAGCGAGCCACGCCATCCATCGACAGCAGATTCTTCGAGAGGTCGTCCAGATCACGCCGATCCCGAGCTCTCGCCACCACCATCGAATCGAAATCGCCAGTCACATCGTAAACCCCGTAAACGCGCGGATCCTTGGCGATTTTCTCTTGAATCTCAATCAATAGTCCTTTGTTGATCCGCAGTCCGATGACGACCGTCAGACCCCATCCGACACGGTCGGAATCGAGCATCACGCGATAGCCGGTGATGATGCCTTTCTCCTCCATCTTGCGAACCCGGTTGCTGACCGTTCCGAGGGCCACACCGACCTCACCGGCAATCTTGCGCAGGGAGGTTCGAGCATCGCGCTCGAGCACCTCGATGATGCGTCGGTCGGTCTCATCCAGCACTGTGATTCCTCGGGAAGCCGGAGCTGAGTCCATCGGCTATTGAACATATGGTCGCTTTTCACAAATCCAAATGGTCGAATGTTCACTCTTCTTCATCTTTTGTTCTGATGACCACACCGCGTCGGGCGGCTANGACAGTGCGCTCTTGGGCTCTCAGCATGAGGCTGGTGCGGCCGCCCAGCCAGACTGGGATGGCCGTGCCATCAGAGGNATCGAGCAGGAGATGATTTCCTCTGACTTCGGCGAGGTNCGGTGCGATTTCGTGAGGCGGNGGCTCCTCGCCAGAAAGCAGGGAATCNAATGTCTCGGCTGAGATTTNCGTNACTCCTCTTTCGATTGTCGGAGCGAGGCGGTCGGCGGCTGCGCCGACGACNCGCTCGAACTCACCTCGGCGCAGATGAGCGGTTTCGAGGCCGAGGTGGATGACGCGCAGCGGGCGCCAGCGTCCACCTGGAATTCGTGCCCTTGAGCCCTTGTGGTTGCGCTCAGAAGCCCAGATCGACGCTGCCTCAGGCGTCGAGACGAGGATCTTCTTGCCGCGCCGCCAGAGGTTCTGTGGCAGTCTTCCCCAGGCCGCCTCGAGCGTAGCGATATCAGCTTCGTCGAGGGGTCGTGGAGCGGCATCGTTGTCCTTGGGCGCGTCGGCCTCGGGAATGGTTTCGAATTGGTTCTGTTCCGACTTCGGTGCAGCGTCGGCGGCCATCTCGAGGATCGCGAGGAAGAAGCCGCCGCCGCCCGACTGGTCGTTCCAGACGCGCATACAATTCGGCAGTTGGGAAACGATTCTCGCATCGCTCGGAGGCGCGAAACTCTCCCGCACCTCCGCGCCCTCCAAGATTGAACAGTCGTCATCGAGAATCGCCAATCGGTGAAACCCGCAGAAGCCACGATTCTCGGCACAGTTCCAGCAGCCGGCAAGAGCCGTAAATCTGAGTATTCAGCCATCACAGCGGCGACCACAGCCTCGTTCTCGATCGGGTCGAGCGAACAGGTCGAGTAGACTATGCGGCCGCCCGGCTTGACGATTTTCGCAGCCCGCGCGAGGATGTCGATCTGCAGTTTCTGCATCGAGCGCCCGTCATTCGGCTTCCAGCGACTCCACACATCCGGGTTCTTTCGAGTCGTGCCCGTGCCAGTGCAAGGGACGTCGACGAGGATTCGGTCGTAACCGGTTTCGGGAACGTTCGGCAGGTGACGGGCGTCGTGATTGACGATAACCACAGTCGCAGAGCGATGCCGTTGAACATTCGAGACCAGCATGTTGACTCTCCCCCTAACGACTTCGTTGGCGACCACGACACCTGAATCGCCAAGATGTTCAGCGATCTGGGTGGTCTTCGAGCCGGGGCTGGCGCACATGTCGAGGACGGTCTGGCCGGATTGCACATCGAGCGCCAGAACCGGCAACATCGAGACTGCCTCTTGCCGAGTCAGCCGGCCAGTCTCGTGTAGCGCGGCTAGAAGACTGCGAACCTCACCCTCAGCCTTGCCGCGCTCGAAAGGCAGAGTCCAAGCCGAACCGACACCGCAGAACCAATCGATAGGCTCGCCACCAATCGATTCCAACCAGCTTTCAACCCACTGAAAATCGCGCGAGAGCGGATTGACGCGAGCAGTCTCAGGAAGCCTCTCGTAAGCAGCAGCGAACCACCCATCAGCATCATCGCGCCAGTGGCCGACGGCCGTGCGCAGCAGACTGCCAGCAGCCACCTCAGCCCAGTCGACCTCTTCGCGCACGACCGCTCGACTCCAAGCATTCAGCATCAAACCCACCCTTCGACCAAACAAGCAGCACACCTCCCCAAAGGAGGAGGAACGGCCCGCCGACGCACAATCGANGGGTCCAANTCNAGTGGTTTGAACGACACATCATTGTAAACGGTTAAACCTCCAACTCAACGCTCGCCGAACGCGGCAAATGCCGCATGGGATGCACATGACTGGACTGCGAAGGCGTATCGCGCAAAGGCGCACGGAACCGAAAACGACTGACGGAAGGGGGGCGACTCGTAAACTCGTCGGGCTTGTCGAAAGAGCCCGTCAGAATGGTCGCAAGCAGGGCCCGCTGGCGCCTGTTGAAGCTCTCATCACGGTCGCGCGTGACGAGTGGGTCTGGCAGGTCGTCGACCGAGACATCCTCGACTCGCTATCGCATCGTCTCGTCTTCCAATCATCGATTGGAGNCCGCCGTGAGATCCTGATGACTGCGGGCATNGATGCGGCGATGAACGCCGCATCGAAAATAGTGGAATTGGATGGCGGTTGTGTTCTCATCGAGACTCTCGATCCTTGAAAATCAGCTCGCAGTCGTTCTCTTTACGGCCGAGTGAGGAGTTTCTCTCCCTTCGCCGCGTTGAAATAGTGAAGGTCGGTCGNCGGCTCGATGGCGAAGGAGAAGAAGGGCAGTGGCATCCAGCAGGCTGCCGGTTTGATCCGCTACTTCGACGAGGAGTCGGAGCATGCCATCCAGATCAGCAAGGGTATGATTTACGGCGTTTGTCTCGTTTTTTCCTTGACCATTTATCTGGCGCAACACGGCGTTTGGCAGTGGATGTCCGGGGTCTACTGATCACTCATCTTCGGTCAGATCGACCAGAGGAACTTCATCTTCGAGAAGGTGCGAAGCCTCGACTTCATCCTCTCTTGTTGACTTGCTCCACCAAGATGCTTCACCGGACCCGTCTGCCAGTCTCGAAGAGGTTCTGATCTCGGTCGTCGGATCGGCTTCTACGAGTGCGCTAATCGCTCGTGCAAGCGCGCGCTCGACTGCCGGCGCGTTGTGATCTGCGAGTGCCGAACGCGCCTCATCGAGGGAATTGTCGGCTTCGGCGAGGATTCCGTCGATCTCGGTTTCCCCTCGTAATCTCGCCACTCGAGCATCGAGGATGGCGATCTCCTCGTTCATCTCGGCGCGAGCGCTCTCGATGAGGTCCTGCCAAGCGGCGCGATGTTCAGCAGGGCTGGCACCGCTGACTCTCTCGAAACGTCTGGCCGCTACTGGCTCCCATGGATTACGGCCCAGAGAGGCGGCGATGTCGTGGACGATGCGGGCGCGCAGAGGCAGAGGACCGGTCATCTCGATGCGGTTGAGGAAGCACTTGCTGAAGAGCCCGAAGGCCCAGTAGGAATTCGATGTTATTGACATCGAGACATCGCCGGCGCGCGTTGAGAGTGTCCATTTCTGCTCGTCGTAGCCGGGTGGTCGATCGAAGAATGGTGGGTCGGCAGGCCCCAAAGAGCGGATTGCTGCGCGCGCGACATCGCCCAGATAGACCGATGGATTGCCGCTGATTCGAGGCGGTCTCAGGCGCAGGTCCGAGTCTATTGACATCTGTGGGTCACCGCTCAGCACCTGCGCCCAGAGTACAGTTCGGTTCGCATCGAGCCCGACGGTTCCTCCCTCGGGCTCGCCATCATCCGCGGAATCCACGCTCCGCGCTGACTCCGTGTGTGGTTGAATCTTGCGCGCACATGAGAATGCTCAAGTTCCTCCCGCGCCAAGAGTGCTCTATGCCGCGGCGGAAGTATGGGCGCCTGACCAAAGTCGTCGAATTGCCACCGAAGGACAATTGCAGCCGCTGCCGCTCAGGCAAGCATTGTCCGCTGCCTGGCCACTCCGGGAACATCGTCGCTCCCGACCGCGAATGGCAGGGTCCAGAAGCGGTCGACAAGCGCAGCAACAAGAAGAATCCCGCGAAGAAATGATCATCGCCGCGGGAGCGGCAATTCGGCTGCTATTTCTTCGATGACCTCTGTCTCCATGTTGAGATCCTCAGGGTCGGGCAGCCGCTGCGCGCGGTGATAGATCTCACGCAGCGTCTGGTCACTGATCTCCAGATAGACGCGCGTCGTGGCGATGCTCGCATGGCCGAGCAGTCGCTGGATTGTCACCAAGTCAGCGCCGCGCTCGAGCAAGCCAGTGGCGAAGGTGTGGCGCAGCGTATGGGGCGAGAGGCGCGAGCGTGGAATGTCGGCTTCATCAGCCAATCTGTCGATCAATTTCTGCACCGAGCGCGGATTGATCCTCCGACCTCGACTCGACAGGAACAGTGCGCGCTCGGAATCCTCATCGTCGATATCTTCTCACGCATCACTCGAATCGGGGTCCACGATTCTAGAGCGATGGTCGTCACCTTGGTGAAGAGAACAGTTCGATCCTTCTCGCCTTTGCCGCCGATGACCAGCGCCGAGAGGTCATCGTGGTCGACATCATCGATGTCGAGATTGCATAATTCCGAGACCCGAAGCCCAGTATCCAGAATCATCGTCACGATTGGATTCGTCAGCGGGTCTTCCAAGCGCTTCGCAGCAGCCCGCACCTTGAGTACTTCTGAACGTCCCAGCGGCCGAGGCAGCGAACGCTTCCGAGCTGGCCGCTGAATCCATTCGGGGACCGAATGACCGAACCATTTGAGCAGATGTGAAAGGGCAGCGATACGAGCGTTGACAGTTGCAGGACGCAACTCGCTAATACCATTCAACCAAGCATCCATACGCCCTGAATTCGGGTTAGCGCGAGCGTGGAATTCGCCAACCGCGATCCCCTTAGCAGCCTCCCAGTCCAGCACTTCTTCGTCCAGGCAGCGATGTCGTCGCGAAGCCTCGCGCTGCAATCGAGTAAGCCCTGATCGTATGCGACGATTTCTTCTCGGTCCGCAGCTGCCCTTCCCAGCATTCGAACCACGGCAGCACGGACAGCCTGTGCAGTCGTAAAGGAAGTGTTGAGCCTATGTCGGCACCGTATGTGGAGAGCGTTTCGAACCGCCCCTCGACAGCAAATCGGCCACCGACCTCTCCGTTTTTCTCCGACTCTCTCGACATCCCCACGCCTCTTCCGCCGCGAACGACGGGTGCATCCCTGCCCTTGCGGGCGAACCTAGAATTCTCTATCGGGACTTGAATGCTTCTGAAGTTGCGAGCCTGTCGGCTGGCGTTTGAGAGATGCTTAAATTGAGCCGACAGGCCCGATCCATTCTGTTGACTGTTTCAATCTGTCAGATGTTGAACATCGGGCGCCTCGAGTGAAGCATGTTCGGCTTCGATGCGCTGCTGCTGGCGCTTGGCGACGNNGCGGTTCTCCAAGTGGCGAGCCACCGCGCCGGCGACATTGACGCCAGATGCGGCCTCGATTCCTTCGAGGCCGGGACTCGAATTGACTTCCAAGACCAGTGGGCCATCTCTGGATTCGAGCATATCGACGCCCGCGATGTCCATGCCGAGGATGTTGGCGGCGCTGAGAGCGACTGCAATCTGCGCCTCGGAGAGGTGAACACGCTCGACGTGACCACCGAGGTGGAAGTTCGAGCGGAATTCATCGCCGGCCGCGCGCCTGCGCATCGCCGCGCTGACGCGGCCGCCGACGACGAAGACGCGAATGTCATGTCCGTGCGATTCCTCGATGTACTCCTGCACCAGCGGGCGCATGCCACGCTCCAGCATCTGGAAGACGAGTTGGCGCGCCTGCTCGTGTGTTCTGGCGAGATAGACAGCCGAGCCTTGCGTGCCTTCGGTGGCCTTGACAACGCAAGGCACGCCGCCGACGCGGTCGATCGCTCGATTGGTGTCTTCGCGTGCCGCGACGTGAGCTGTGATTGGCACGGGTATGCCAGCGTCGGCCATCAGCTGGCTGGCGAGCAACTTGTCGCGGCTCTGCAGAATCGCATCGGATGGATTGAGGATGATGACGCCCATGTGTTCGAATTGTCGAACGATGGCGACACCGCGGCGAGTGATCGAATAACCGATTCTCGGAATCACCGCTTCGCACTCGACAGGCCAGCCGCGATGGAAGATGCGACCCCCCCTCTCATCGACCACCACAGTCACCGAGAGCGGGTCGATGATGCGGACAGCCCAGCCCATTTTCTCGGCCTCCTCGGCCAGACGCCTGGTCGAGTAGCAACTCGGGGCTCGTGAAAGGATGACCAGTCTTGAGTCCATGATTGCCGCCGACCGCCCAGCCCTTTTCAGTGTAACGGATGGAAATGCGCGAGGTCGAGGCTGGCGTTTCCTGCTCAAGCCCCGATTGCGCCCGCAACAAAGCGGGACGGCGAAGGGGTTGAAAGCCGCAGCGTGGGACTACGCGCTAGTCGAATGGCAGGAGGTGAGAGTTTGGACCATGGTTCGTTGTCAGAGTTGAAGGTCTCGGAATTGCGCGAATTATGCAGGGAACGCCGCCTTCTGGTCTCGGGGAAGAAGGCTGATCTGATTCAGCGAATCCTCGAGGACGAGGGCTTGGCTGAGCCCATCGAGAGTCCAGCCCCAGCCGTTAGCACCACTCCTCAAGACCGCGACGAGATGGATGATGCCATCGATAGACTTCTGGCGCGTGTCAGCGGCGAAGAACCGACAGAAATTCCACCCGATTTGCCTCCAGCACCGCTGCCAGAACAGTTGCCAGAAGCGCCCGAATCGATGCCCCAACCTCCTCCACCCGTCGAGGAGGTGCTCGAAGCCGAGGTCCTAGAGGCGGATATCGTCGAGGAGGAGAGCGCTCTCATCCTCGACGAGGAAGCCTCGGGGATTCTGATTCTCGACAAGGAGGAAGTGGATCCCTGGACCACTGGCGTGATTCCGGAAGAAGATTCAGTTTTGCTCGCCGACGAACTCGCTTCCGACAGCGACTCTGAGGCGTCGATAACAATCACCATCCCGAGCCTCAGGTCGATCGAACTCTCAGCCAAGCAAGTCGCTGCGATAGCAGTCGTCGGCCTGATCATCGTAGCCGCGGGAATCGCCATCTACGTGCAGCAGGAATCCGTCTTCCGCGCCCGCGAACTGCGCTATGGCGACAGCATGCAATTCGTCATCCACTCATCGAGCATATCGATAGAGGGAGATGACATGGTTTCGATTTTCAGAGACGCCGCAGGAGGAGCCCTCGATGATGCCTGCGGTGAGATTAACGCAGTAATATCGACGGGTTCTGGAAGCATCCTCATCCGCAAGGGCACAGCAGATGATATCCTGCACCCGATGGATGCTCAATACAGCGGCGCAGTCGGCGCCTTGGACGCCTTCGGAAGATATCATTTGACAGCAGAAAAAGTCCTCACCCACGACCTTTCCATCGACCTCTCGGGTAAGACTTGGCGCAACCCTGGGGAGTGCGGCAACCAAGGCTGGTTCCTTGAGGACAACAGCCTCGATATGACCAGCCGCTCATGGACCGACATCGGCGACCGCGAGATGATCAAGACGAGGACGGATATGACTCTGCGCGATGTCGACAACAAGCCGACCACTCTCGAGGCGGCGACATTCGGTCTCGAGGCGATTTCCGGACTCGATATCGTCGGCTCGTACATCCTCTTTCCACTGACGCCGATCGACCTCTACGCCTTCTTCGGCGAGCGCGAACTGCGAGCCGGCAGTAATTCTGAAGAAAGCGACAAATGGAGTTGGAGCGTCGATGAGGAAATCAACGACCCCAACCACGGTCTGGTCTACCTAATTTCCCTCTCACACAAGGAATTCGACATCTGCAACGGCCACGTCCGCATCGATCTCAAGGTGAAGAAAGGCGTTCCGTGGCCGGTCTCACAAGAAGCCAGCATCATAGTCGACAAGAGCCAAGGGACGAGCGAATGCGGTCTTGTCGAGAGCACACTCTCTGACGCGGCGATGCCCGATGGTCGCATCACCATCCAACTGTCGATGCGCGCCACCGACAACCACGCCGGTACGCGCAGCATCGATTGGGGCGTCGGTTACACAAGCAAGCCGGGGCCGGGCGAGGACCGGCCCAGCACCAGCGCCCAGCGCTCGTGGGGAGTGGCGATGCCCGACGAGAGCGATACCAGAGTCTGGGACATCGAAGCCGCGCTGCAATGCACCCTCGCGAATCATCCATCGAGCGGCGCGGCTCAAGCAGTCGAATCCGGCGGCTACATCTGGAAGGCATCAACAAAACAAGTCGACTCCAAGCAGGAATGGAATCTCTCATGGGTCGCGGACGACGACCGAACAGGGTTGACGATAGTTCGCAAGCAGGACGATGGTTGTGCGTTGGTTGACGACAGAAACACCCAGAACGAGGCAGTGAAGTGGAATCGCAATGCAATCCCTGACACCCTCACGATGTCGGTGCTGGAGAACAGAATCCTCGCTTCAGCCCGCTATCCTGACCTCAATCCACTGATTTCAGACGGCGCAGGCGGCTGGCATTCCGAGAGCGAATACGGCTACATCCTGTCAGTCACACATGAGAATGACATCTTCGATTTCATACCCTCGAGTTTCGCCGAAGGAACGGTCAATGTCGGAGTCGAGCGGACTTGGACCGAGGGCAACAAAGATCATTCGGTCAGCTTCGCGATGGATGCCGAGAGCGGCCGAATGCTCGGTTGGTTCCATATTTACTGAACACGCGCGAGGTCGCGATCGACTCCGTGCGAGGTGGCTCGGCGTTGCACGAAGGGCTGTGAATCAGCCTCAGTCGGGCCTTTGATGAGCGGCACATTGAACACGCCTCTGAGCGCCGAAGGCGCTCGTATGTCGGCTGACGAAGACAGGGCGAGTCTGCCCGAAGTGGAGGCTACGCCCTTGGTGGTCGATGTCGAATTCATCGAAGTCGAGGAGGAGCGAGGCCTGCCGAGGCTCGACGCGGTCGACGAGATCAGCACCGCGCGACCGCGTCGGCCGCTGGAACTTCCACGCGGAGCGGCGACGCCAGAAGGGCGGGCTCGAGTAGTCACTGTGATCAATCAGAAGGGCGGCGTTGGCAAGACCACGAGCGTCATCAACATCGCCTCGCAGATGGCGCTTCGTGGCCACAGAGTGCTGGTCGTCGATGCCGATGCCCAAGGCAATTGCGCGACTGGATTGGGCGTCGACAAGAGTCGCGTCAGCACGACGACGCGCGACCTCCTGCTGAGCCCGGAATGCGCTGTCGATTCACGCCACGCGACAGCCGTCGAGGGCGTCCACATCATCGTTGGCGACAGAACCCTCGTCGGACTAGAGCAAGAGATGCTGAGACAACTCGGCAGAGAGCGGCGAATGACCGAAGCTCTGGCGCCGCTCCTGCCGCATTATGACCTGGTTCTGATAGACACTCCACCTTCCCTCGGACTGGTCACAATCAACGCACTGGTAGCCAGTGATGGCATCGTCATTCCGGTTCAGACCGAGTATTTCGCTCTGGAGGGATTGGCCATGCTCGCAGGCACGATCCGCGAAGTGAGAGGTCTGCTCAACCCCCGCTTGGGAGTCGATGGAGTCATGCTCACCATGCACGCGCCGACCCTGCTCAACAACCAGGTAGCGGCAGAGGTCAAGGAAGCCTTCCCTGAACTTGTCATCGAGCCGCCGATTCGTCGCAACATCCGGCTCGCCGAAGCCCCAAGTCACGGCATCCCGATCCATCTTCACGACCCCAAGAGCAACGGTGGGTTGGACTACCAGAAGGTGGCCTCGGTTCTCGAATCTCGCTGGGGGCTCGTCTGATTGGTCAAACGTGGACTCGGTAGGGGCCTTGCTGAAATTGCGGCGACGGATGGGATAGGCCCAGATTTGTCTTCCTTTGTTGCAACGGAGTCTTCCGCAGAGAGCGCGAAGGACGCTGCGAACCTTGCGAACTTTGCGACAGGCGATGCAACCGATACGCCTCGTATCGCGGTCTTGTGGATGATTTTCGGAAGCCTCAGTTTCGGGACGATGAATGCTCTCGTCAAGTACACGAGCAGCCTCGAGGGCGTCGATGTCTGGATGATAATCCTGGTCCGCTCGGCTGTGATTGCTTTCGCGGTCGCCGCCTTCGCAGCGAGTCGAGGGATCTCACTGAAGGTCAACGACTCGAAGACGATGTTTCTGCGTTGCACGGTTGGCTTGATCGCGATGATTCTGTATTTCACNGCGCTTTCGCGAATCTCGATCGGACAGGCGGTGTCTCTGCAATACACAGGCCCTCTATTCGTGGCACTGCTCTCCGGTCGCGTCATTCATGAAGAGGTTTCGAAGGGCGTTGTCGGACTGCTGATCTCCGCTTTCGCCGGGATCGTGCTGATTGTTTCTCCCGACCTCTCAAGCATCGAGCCCGACGCTATGTTGGCGCTGGGTTCGGGCTTCTTTGCAGCGATGGCTTACATGTATGTGCGAGAGCTGCGAAAGACCGACTCTCCCACTTCAGTCGTGTTCTGGTTTGCTGCGTTCTCGGTGGCTGGATCCTTGATTCAGGCAGCTCCACATCTACCAGAGCTGAGTTGGGAGGTGGCTGCCGCACTCGTCGGAATCGGCATCGGTGCGTGCGGCGGTCAAGTCGGCATCACGATGGCTTATCAGAAGGCCAATGCCGCTTGGATCAGCGCATTCTCGTATCTGACGGTAATCGTTGCCACCTTCTACGGCTTTGCCATCTTCGGTGAGGTGTTGAGTCCTGCCGACTGGGCTGGTGGGCTCTTGATCGTCGGCAGCGGAATCGCGCTCATCTTCATCGCGCCGCCTCGCCAACCGTTGGACAAACCCAGTCAGCATTGAGTGGAATGCTTCGATTGTAACTATGCAGATTGTTTTCAGGTGACAGGCCGGCTGCTCAGGTGATGCTTCGCAAGGCTGCCGCTGCCCTCATGCCGGCCTCGATTATCATCTGCGGTCTCATCACCGAAGCCATCGGTCCGGGTGAATCGGCATTCGCATTCGCAATTTTCGCACTTCTCATCCTCATCCCATTCAGCACCATGGTCACTTGGTCAGCAGCGCTCTGGCCCGAATCCACAGAACTCTGGTCGAGGGTCAGAATGATCAGCATCCTAATCTTCATCATCTCGCTGTTCGCCATCGCGACAATCGCTGCAGGCGGCACCCTAGGCTTCGAGGGAATGATGCTGTCATGG
>JGI26061J44794_1000778_pt1 | contig 13476 bp, 10 predicted proteins | sample MarorgKNORR_S2LV_5_FD_44794 | JGI IMG/M metagenome (IMG submission 44794) | reverse complement strand
GAAGGCACCATCGGGCTCCAGCCGTGCCAGCACCTTGCCGGCGTAGTTAGGCCGAATCCACGCCCCGCTATCGTATTCAAGCGCGTCGGCGATGTAGCTCCATCCCAGCTCCGCCGCGAGCCGTGGGCCAAGGTCCTTTCCCATCGCGGTCGCTGCCATCACGACCGCGGTCGCGCCGGCGTCGCGCGCTACCTGCGCCGCGACCGCCGCGAATTGCAGCGCGTCGTAGCTCTCGAGCGCGCTGGCGCTGATGACGCGCGGCGCAGCGAGCTGGCTCGCCGCGCTGTTCGAACCGAAAACCAGCCCGACACTGTCGCCCAGCTGCGCCGCCAGCGCGGCCGCTTGCTGCGACGCCGGTTTGATGGCGGAGCCGTCGGCCTCGCCGATGATAATAACGCTCACAATACCTTCGCCTCCGTGCGCAGCTTGCCGAGCAGCGTCGCGACCTTCGTGGCGGGCGTCTCGCCGTCGATGATTTCGCCGCCACCATGTGCCGGCGGGAGTGATGCCGTGGCGCAAGGCAGGTCGGGGCCCGCGGCAGCCAGCACGGGGCGGTTCTCGAACGGCTTCCGCTTCGAGAACATGATATCCTTCAGCGCCGGGAAGCGCACCTTGTTCAGGTCTTTCTGGCAAGTGACCAGCGCTGGCAGTGGCGTCTCGACCACTTGCAGCCCGCCCTCGACCTGCCGCCACGCCTTGAGCTTGCCATCAGCCAGTTTGAGCTTCGTGACCGACGCGACGTGCGGTATGCCCAACTTGTGCGCGACCATCGGCCCCGTCGCGCACTGGTAAAAATCGATGCCCTGCACGCCGCAGAGCACGATGTCCGGTTCCAGCGCCTCCAGCGCCTCGGCCAGCACCGCCGCGTTGGCGGCCGGCCGGTCGCCGCGGTAGCCTGGCTGGCGTAGCGCCAGCACCTCGTCGCAGCCAATGGCGAGCATCTTGCGCAGGTCAGTGTCGATACTGCTCGCCTCGGAGAAGAGCGCGACCAGCGTCACCTTGCCGCCGCCGGCCTCACGGAACTGCACCGCCTGCTCGACGGCGAACTCGTCATAGGGGTTGACCATATACTTGAAGCCCGATTCGTCGAGCACCCCGTCGCGCACTTCGAGTCGCGACTCTGTGTCGGGTACCATCTTCACCAGCACGGCGATGTTCATGCGCCGCGCGCAGTCAGGGCGCTATATTAGTTATCACGCCTCGAGCTGCCCTGCCATGATTTCGGAGACGTCACGCACCACCATTTCGGAGCCAAGGCTCTTCAGCCCGTCGGTGAGCATGGTCATGCAGAAGGGGCAGCCGGTGCCGACCTCGTCGGCACCGGTGTCGAGCGCCTCCTGCGCGCGTATCAGGTTGACGCGCTTGTCGGCGTCCTCCTCGACCCACATCCGCGCCCCGCCGGCGCCGCAGCAGAACGTTTTGTCACGGCAGCGGTGCATTTCCATGATTTCGCCGCCGAGTGCCTGCCGCGGGGCGTCATGGCTGCCGTCGATGCGCCCCATGTAGCAGGGGTCGTGGTAGGTCATGGTGGTTCCGCGGTCGCCGACCTGCAATTTGCCCTGCTCGCGCAGCTCGGCCAGCAGTTGGGTGTGGTGCACCACCTCGAAATCGCCGCCGTAATCCCCGTATTCCTTGCCGAGCGTGTGGAAGCAGTGGGGGCAGGCGGTGACGATTTTCTTCACACCAGCTTCCTGCAATGTAGCGATATTCATCTCGGCCATCATCTGGAACAGGAACTCGTTGCCGCTGCGGCGGGCAAGGTCGCCGTTGCACATCTCGGCTTCGCCCAGGATTGAGAAATCGACGCCCGCCTGCTGCATCAGCCGCGCCAGTGTGCGTGATACCTTCTTGTTGCGGTTGTCGAATGACCCTGCGCAGCCGACGTAGAAGAGATATTCGGCCGGCTCACCCACCTTGATATCGAGCCCCTCGGCCCAGTCGCCACGCGTGTGCGCGCCGAAACCCCACGGGTTGGAGTTGCGCTCAAGGTTCTCGAAGACGCCCTGCAGTTCCTCCGGGAATTTTGCTGCCTCCATCACCAGGTGCCGCCGCGCGTCGGTCAGCTTCGGCACGTGCTCGATATGCACCGGACAGGCGTCAACGCAGGCGAAGCAGGTGGTACAGGCCCAGATGGCTTCCTCTGAGAAGCGGTCGATGATGCTCTCCTGTGGGGTTTCGCCCGCGAGCAGCTGCCGTCCGTGCTCCTGACCGTAGTCCTTGATGTCGAAGATAATCTGCATTGGATTGAGCCCTTTGCCGCTCGCGAACGCCGGGCAGACGTCCTGGCAGCGAGCGCACGCCGTGCAGGCCCAGCCGTCGGAGAGCTGGCGCCAGCTGAAGTCCGTGTAGTTGCTGGCGCCCAGCACCAGGTTCTCGATGTCCAGTTCGTCGGTGCTCACCGCACGGCCATCCGCGGCCATTTGCAGCGGCTGCTGCTTCCCGAGCGGAGCGTGGTCCTGGAACAGCACGTTGGGAATCGTCCCAAGCAGGTGCGAGTGCTTCGACTGCGGGATTTCAATCAGGAAGCCGCCAATCAGCAGCATGTGCAGCCAGTAACTGATATCGACAACAGTCTGTAGCGTCGCGCCATCCATTCCCGCCATAAAACTGGCGAAGAGCGTGCCGACCGGCTCCCAGCCGTTGTGCTCCACCACGGCTCTATCGGGGCTGAGCCTCGCTGCGCCCTCGAGCACGAACGCAGTCAGGACGATGCCCATAATGGCGAGCAGGATTATCTCGCCCTCGATGCTCGCGCCGCGCAGTTTGGCGGGTCGCAGCACCACGCGCCGATAGAGCGCGATGGTGATGCCAGTGCCAGCCATCAGGTAACCGATATCGACCAGCAGGTTCCAGACATCTTTTAAATATATATCTTCGAGAAATCCTGCGAGCATTCCGCCCGTCCCCAAATCGAGTACGTCGCTCACCAGCAACAGGAAGCCCCAGAAAATCAGCGCGTGCGCGCCGCCCGCTAGCCGGTCCTCGAGCACCTTGCGCTGGCCAAGCCAGTCGCGCAGGAATTCACGCAGCCGCACCGGCCACGCGTTGAAGCGGTCGTCCGGCTTCCCGAGCCGGATGAGCCGCACGATGNGGCCAACCTGCCACGCGTGTGCGCCAATCGCGACAGCAGCCCACGCCCCGAGCAGCCAGTACCATTCGATTCCGAAGTAGGGGTGGAAGGGGTCCATGGCCGTGCCGGCATGGTCCGCAGACCGTTAAAACCCTGTCAGTCCCGCGCCAGCCGCACCGTCACCGAGAGTTCCTGACCGTCCTCGACGCCCAGCCGGTCGCGCAGGTATTTCGGCGAAATCAGCTCGATGACCCGTCGGTAGTGCGTGCGCTTGGGAGTAATCAGTGCGCACTGCGACTCGCTGCGGCCGCCATTGCTGACGCTGGCGGGGAAGAGCCAGGCACGGCCGAAGGTGCGCCCGCCTTCCTCGAAGCCGTCAACCAGCATTCCCTCGGCGGCGCGAATCGCCTCCAGCTCGGGCGTCCCCGCCTCGCCGACGCGCAGGTTGAGCGTCCCCTTGTAGGGCGTCCAGCCCAGTAACGCCTCAAACTGCACCGTATAGCCGTCGCGCGAGATGTAGTAGCCACCTTCGCCCAGCCCGGTCTCGAGCACCCCCGTCAGGCTGACCTCGGACTGCGCGTCGAAAATCAGGTTGTAGTCGGCGAACTCGCGCCGCAGCAGGTCACGCGCCGGCGGCAGCAGCGCCACCATCTGCCCGCCGCGCACCAACCGCCTCTCGACCAGCCCGCGGTCGGCCAGCTCGAGCAGGTAGCGCGCGCCTGACTGCTGGCCGACTCCCAGCTTGGCCGCTAGCTGGCCCGACGAGACGTGCACCGGCCGCCGCACCGCGCCGCGCAGCGCGAGCCACTTCAGCGCCGCCAGCAGCGCCGGCTTCATGCGCCACCCTTGAAGCGGCGCTCCAGCTCCGCCTTCTGCTCGGGCGTCAGGCTGTCCATCGCTTGGCGGGACTGGTCCATGAGCTCGCGTATCACCAGCCCGTAAAGAACGGGGAGCGTCGCCGCGCTGCTGCTGCGAGCCTCATATTCGTTGAGTGCGCAGTCGCGCTGCGCGCGCAACTTGTCGGCGGTCATCTCGCCTTCGCCCAGTCCCTGGCACGCCTGGTCGACAACATAATATTTCTCGCCGTCGTAGCCCAGTGGATACGCCTGGCAGTTGAGCGGCAGGTCGTCGTAGAGCCCGCACGCCTTGCCCTCCGCGTCGTAGACCGGGCACCCCTGCTCCTGCCCTTCGGGAGATTTCAGCACTAGCCGCGGGAAGCCGGAGTCGGTTTCCAGCCCGAGGTGCGTTACTAGTCGCCCCAGCTCGCCGCTGGCCTGCCAGCGCAGTAGGTCCTGCAGCGTTACCGGGACTCCTTTGACGCTCGAGCAGTACTGCCCGCAGCGGACGCAGTCGTAGATGAATTTCGGCGGCTCGGCCATGCTTCTGCGCTGCCGAGTCCAGCGCCGGATTTATGGGTGATGGGCAGCCGGCCGCCTTCCATACGTAAGCACACGCATGCACCCGTGGCCGGGAGGAGTGTGATGGCGCGGGGGTCCTGTCGTACGCGTACGATACTCCGTCCTTATTAACAGCCTGCTGCGTGGCCGCGACGGTGAATTCCACATGAGAACTTCCAAAGGAAACATTGTGGCCTTGAGCTTGCTCCTGGTCATGACAGCATTTGTTGGCTGCCTTGGCGGCAACGACGATGAGCCAGTGCCGGAACCAGAAGCGGTCCTTGGCTGCATGGACTCCACGGCGACGAACTACAACGCTAACGCGACCGAGGACGATGCCTCGTGCGTGTTCGCGACTGTCGTCAGCGGTTGCATGGACTCCACGGCGACGAACTACAACTCCGACGCAACCGAGGATGACGGTTCGTGCGAGTTCGCGCCGACGGTTACCACGATCAAGATTGGCCTGCTCTCCCCCATAACGGGACCGATTGCAGTCTACGCGGACGGTTTCTCTGACGCAGCTAACGTTGCGATTGCCGAACTGAACGCCGCGAACGACGACTACGTGTTCGAACTGGTAGTGGGCGACTCAGGCTGTGACGGCACGACTGCCGGTTCAGCCGCGCAGACTCTGATTTCCGCTGGTGTCGTCGGTATCGTAGGCGCAGCTTGCTCTGGCGCGACCCTCGGTGCAATCGAGGTCGCCAAGGCGGCCGGAATCGCAATGGTCTCCTATGCCTCTACCTCACCCGCAATCACCGACCACGATGACAACGGCTACCTTTTCCGGGTAGTCCCGAGTGATGCCCAGCAGGGGCAGGCGATGGCCGCTGTTGCGACCGGTGCTGGTTTCAGCAATCCGGCACTGCTCTACATGACCAACGATTACGGCGCTGGTTTGGCGGACGTTTTTGAGGCCACTTTCGGCGCTGACAACATCTGCGTCAAGATCGGCTACGACCAGGACGCGACCGATTTCAGCACGGCTGTTTCGTCGGTAAGTGACAACGATTGCGACTCGGTCGTAACCGTGACCTACGCCACTGATGGCGCGGGAATCATTGAGGAGATGGCGGCCCAGGGACTGGACCTTCCCTTCCTCGGCGCTGACGGCATCGCCGACATGGGCTTTGTGGAAGAGTTTAGTGACGCGGAAGCGGTGGATGGCGTGATGGCGACCAAGCCCGCACCGGGCGGCGCTTCACCCGAGAAGGCGGCTTTCGAGGCAGCCTACTCTGCGGCGGGTGGTGACCCCAGCGGTATCTACACCCACGAGACTTACGATGCGGTGATGATAATCGCCGCAGCGGCGATGGCCGACAGCGACGACGACCTGCGCGATGACCTCGCAGCGGTCGGGACGAACTACGCCGGTGCCAGTGGTACCCACTCTTTCGACGCCAACGGAGACGTTGGTGGCAGTGGTTACCTCATCTGTGTGTTCGCACGCTACAACGGCCAGACCGGCTTCGGCTGCCCCGGTAGCTGGGCTCGCGACAGTGGTATGGCTGACAACACGGTAACTATCAAGATTGGACTACTCTCACCCATAACAGGGCCGATTGCGGTCTACGCGCCTGGCTTCTCTGACGCGGCTAACGTCGCGATTGCAGAATTGAACGCGCTCAACCCGGCTTACAACTTCGAACTTGTGGTTGGCGACTCCGGCTGTGACGGCACGGCTGCCGCTTCAGCTGCACAGACGCTGATTGACGCGGGCGTTGTTGGCATTGCGGGCGCAGCCTGCTCTGGCGCGACCCTTGGTGCAATCGAGATAGCCAAGGCGGCCGGGACTCCGATGGTCTCCTACGCCTCCACCTCACCTGCAGTCACCGACCACAACGACAACGGCTACCTTTTCCGGGTAGTCCCGAGTGACGCCCAGCAGGGGCAGGCGATGGCCGCTGTTGCGACCGGTGCTGGTTTCAGCAATCCGGCGCTGCTCTACATGACCAACGACTATGGCGCCGGCTTGGCAGATGCGTTTGAAGCTAATTGGGATGGTGACATTTGTGTAAAGATCGGCTACGACCAGGACGCGACCGATTTCAGCACGGCTGTTTCGTCGGTAAGTGACAACGATTGCGACTCGGTCGTAACCGTGACCTACGCCACGGATGGTGCAGCGATTATCGAGGAGATGGGGGTTCAGGGCCTAGACCTGCCCTTCCTCGGTGCTGACGGTATTGCCGACTTGGCCTTTACGGAAGCGTTCAGCGATAACAGTTCCCTTGATGGTGTGATGGCGACCAAGCCCGCACCGGGCGGCGCTTCACCCGAGAAGGCAGCTTTCGAGGCAGCCTACTCTGCGGCGGGCGGTGACCCCGGTGGTATTTACACTGCCGAGACCTACGACGCGGTGATGATTATCGCCGCGGCGGCGATGGCCGACAGCGACGGCGACCTGCGCGACGACCTCGCGGTGGTCGGGACGAACTACACTGGTGCCAGCGGTACTCACTCCTTCGACGCCAACGGAGACGTTGGTGGCAGCGGGTATCTGGTCTGTGTCTTTGCCGTCACTGATGGTGTCGCATCACTCAGCTGCCCCGGTAGCTGGACCCGCGAAGGCGGCCTGGTCCTCGCATAGGTAAGCAGATAGGGTCATTCCTATAGGAAAGGGCCGGCGGGCGGCTTTTTGGCCGCCCTCCGGGTCCGCAAGGCTGCCGGTTATAGGCAGCCCCCTGCACTCCCAGCTTGGGCCCTGCTGGGGTTAACGGTCGACACTTGCACCCGATGCTGGAGGAACAGTGGCAGAAGTGGCAGGCGCTGCCGGCGGCGACGCGCCGTGGCGTGCTTGCGATGCTGATGCTGCTGGATGGCGGCATCGGGCTGCTATACGGCAGCAGCCTGCTCGACCTCGGGATTGGCGGCGACCTGCTCTGGCTCTCGCAGTCGGTCGAGTTCATCATTGGTGGGCTGCTGCTGCTGCACGCCGCGATTGAGCACTTGACCGGGAATTACCGCAATACCACAATCGCAGCGGTTCCGCTCGTTATCCTGCTGGTTATCGGTGCCTGCCTTGAACTGCTGTTCAGGGGCCGCGACGACACAGCCAACATAATATTCAACCTGACCTCGCTCAGCTTCACAGGCCTTTACTGGGCGGCCGCCTATCTTTCGATTGCGGCCGGGCTCACGCTGACCTACAAGGTGCAGCGCTTCGGCAACTTCGCGCAGGCGGAGATGATGCTCTTCGGCGCGTTCGTCGCGATTACGCTGATGTGGAGCGTCCCCTTCGAAGACGGCGTTGCCGCGGCCAAGGACGGGGAGCTGGCCTGGGAATTGCTCATCTGGGCCTGCGTTGCCGCCTTTTTCCTGACTGGGCTGCTGGGGGTGTTGATAGACCGGCTGGTCTACCGCCGCTTCCGGAGCAAGCATGCAATTCCGCAGGTGATGATGATTGCGTCGCTGGGCGTCTCGATGGTCCTGCGCGCGCTGCTCTACCTGCGTTACGGAGCCAAGATGCGGCTCTTCGTGCCGGACCGTGACTGGCGGCTCGTGACTTCATCATTCCATTTCGACACGGCACTGCTCAAGTTCCATTTCGGGCTGCGCGAGCAAATCCCGTTCTACGAGTGGGTCACCGTAAAAACGAACGGCGACCCCTACCTCTACGCGCTGGTCTACAGCAAGGCGCTGCTGATTATCGGCGTCTTCGCCGCAGTGCTGCTGCTGCTGCTGCTGCTGAACCGCACCCGGCTGGGGCGGCAGATGCGCGCGGTGGCCGACAACCCCGACCTGGCCGCCTCTTCCGGTATCCACGTCGAGCGCATCCATGCCACCAGCGCGTTCCTTTCGGCCGGCATCTCGGGGCTGGGTGGGGTGCTGTTTGCGATGGTGACGCGCGTCAACCCCGAGGTGGGGCTCAGCATCCTGTTGCCCTCCTTCGCAGTGGTCGTGCTCGGGACGATGGGTTCGGTGCGCGGGGCGATGATTGCCGCTATCATCATCGGTTTTGTCCGCGCATCGTCGGAGCCGGTGCTGGTTGGCATCGGCAACCCGCTCGACCGCGCCTCCTTCTCGGCGTTCGGCGAAATCATGCCCTACATCTTCCTGATTGGCGTGCTGATGGTGATGCCGCAAGGCCTTGGAGACGCCTTGGGAAAATGGACTATCAAGCGCCATCGCCGGCGGGCCGAGCGGGGTGAGCAGGCGGGCGGCATGGGCCCGATGCAGTTCACTTTCGTGGCGTGCAGCGCGATTATGCTGTTGCTGGCGCTTTCGGCGCTCTACCCCGATCGAAGCTATCCGCGGCCGGTGCTCTGGCTGCTGCTGCTGGGCGGCGTCGCGCTGCTGGGGCTGGCGGCGTGGTTACCCCGGAAACGCGAGGCACCTGGGCGGCAGGTCGCGCTGGCTCCAGTCGGGCCAGTCCGACGGCTGGTTGACGGACTGCACGGTGCCCGGCAGGGGGCGCTGGACGCGCTCGACCGGTCACTCTCGGCAGTATATCGCCATGCGGGGGCGCTCACGGCGCGCTCGACCGGCCTGCTGGTGGGCGCGCGCGGATACTACTCGATTCCGGACGGGGTGCGCGACGCGGTCGCTGCGCCGGGGCGACTCTGGCACTCGTTCGCGCCGTACGGGCGCGAGAGCGAGCGCGGCTCGTGGCTTGCCTTCGCCGTCATGCTGCTGTTTCTGCTCTGGATTGGCTGGTCGCTGCCGAGCGTCACCGCCTTCACCAAGTCGATGCAGGTGGCGCGACTGGTCGTGCTTGTCTCGATTTTCGGGCTGATGGCGTTCTCGCTCAACCTGCACACCGGTTTTACGGGAATGACCAATTTCGGGGTGATTTTCTTTGTCGGGCTGGGTGGGATTACGGTCGCGCTGCTCTCGGTTCCGGATGACCGTCCGGGCGGCCACGGCTGGTCGCCCTTCGCGGCGCTGCTGTTCGGCGTCCTGCTTGCGGCCGCCGCCGGTTACCTGCTGGCGTATCCCACCGCGCGCTTGCGGATGGACTATTTCGCGATTGTCACCATTTCACTGGGTGAGATTCTGCGGGTCTCGCTACTGGCCGAGCCGATGCTCGCCGCCGGGACCCCGACCTCGGCGGTCGGCATCTCCAACTACGACCTGCCGCTCGAAGGCTGGTGGGAGGGCGGTGCCAGCGCCACCGTTGGCGGCTGGCTGGGACTGGGGCAACCGGCTGCTTACCATCTCCTGCTGGCGGCGCTGGCGTTCGCAGCGCTGCTGGTGGTCTGGCTGCTGCTCGAGACGATGCTCAACGCGCCGTGGGGCCGCGTCCTGCGCGCCATTCGCGAGGACGAGGAGGTCGCCAAGCACCACGGCCACGACGTGCTGCGCAACAAGGCCTACTCGCTGGCGCTGGGCGCTGGTATCGCCGGTCTGGCGGGCGGGCTGTGGGTCTGGCTGAACGGCGCCGTCTTCCCCGAGTTCATCAGCCCTGTCAAGTCTACCTTCCTGGTCTGGGCGGCGTTTATCGTCGGCGGCCGCGCCAATAATCGCGGGATGATTATTGGCGCCTTCATCATCGTGCTGGTGGACCTGCTCTTCAACGCTATGGTTGCCGCGCAGGGCGACACTTCGGCCGCTTTCCACGACAAGGCGATGTGGATGGAGGGAGGCTTCGCGTGGTGGATAACCGATGTCATGGGCATATTCACCAGCGACCTCTCGATTAGCGAGGTCTTCGGCGACTCGGTCACGCTGGGTGCGGCCGGTTTCGCCTACATCAAGCTGGGGCTGGTGGGGCTGGTCATCGTGGTCTCGCTCCAGCTCTCGGCCAAGGGGTTACTGCCAGAGGTCCCGAGCCGACCGGAGGACCCGGCGGGTGGCCTTGTGGGTGAGCCCGCCGGGGCAACCGGCAGTGGCGCGGAGCCGGGAGGTGAGGCGAAATGAGTACGGTCCTGCGCGTCAGCAACCTATCGAAGGAGTTCGGCGGGCTGCGTGCAGTCGATGAGTTCTCGCTCGAGGTAGCCGCCGGCGAGTTTGTTGGCCTGATTGGCCCGAACGGCTGCGGCAAGACGACGACGTTCAACTGCATTTCCGGGTTGCTGGACGCCACGGGCGGCGAAGTCGAGATATTCGGCCAGCCGGCAGGACGCTTGCGCCCCGACCAGATTCAGCAGCTGGGGCTGACGCGCACCTTCCAGCACACGCGGCTCTGGCGCGAGATGACCGCCATCGAGAACCTGCTCATCCCGCCGCGCAACCAGTTCGGGCTCGACCCGCTGCGGGCGCTGCTGACGCCCTGGCGCCGGGAGGAAGAGCGGGCGCGGGTGCGGCGCGCCTATGAGGTGCTGGACCAGCTGCAAATCCGGCACATGGCGCACAACCTGACCAGCGAGCTTTCGGGCGGGCAGTCGAAGCTGGTCGACATCGGCCGCGCGCTGATGGGTGAGCCGCAATTGCTGCTGCTCGACGAGCCGGTCGCGGGCGTCGCGGGGCCGCTGGCCGACAAGATTTTCAACGACCTGCACCGCATCGTCAACGAGACCGGCGTCTCTGTGGTGGTCATTGAGCATAACATGGACTTCATCCTGCGGCAGGGAGTTGACCGTATCGTGGTGATGGACCGCGGCCGGGTGCTGATGGAGGGCACCCCCAACGAGGTCAAGGCGAGCAACGAAGTCATCGAGGCCTACCTCGGCGGCCGCGCTGGAGGTGCAGGATGAGTCGGGTCCTGGAAGTCAGCGGGCTCGATGGCGGCTACGGCTCGGTACAGATTCTGAACGGCATATCACTCCACGTCGACAAGGGCGAGTTCGTCACCATCATCGGCCCCAATGGCTGCGGCAAGTCCACCTTCATCAAGGTCATCTTCGGCATCGCGACGCATTACCGTGGCACGGTCAAGCACCGCGGTGAGAGCATCGCCGGCTGGCGCACCGACCAGCTGGTGCAGCGCGGCATCGCCTACGTGCCGCAGGTCGACAACGTCTTTCCCGGGCTGAACGTGCGCGAAAACCTCGAGATGGGCGGCGTGCGGCTGCCACCGACGCTGCTGGAAGAGCGCATCACGCGCGCGCTCGAGATGTTCCCCGACCTGCAACCGCGGCTGCACGACACTGCTGCCTCGCTCTCGGGGGGGCAGCGGCAGATGCTGGCGATTTCGCGCGCGCTCATCAGCAACCCTACCTTCCTGCTGCTGGACGAGCCCACCGCGGCGCTCAGCCCGCTCTACCAGGAACAGATTATCGAGCGTATCGACTCGCTGCGCGATAAGGGCATCACCATCCTCATCGTGGAACAGAACGCGCGGCTCTCGCTGGCGCGCTCCGACCGCGGCTACATCCTCGCCAACGGTGAGGTGGTACACACCGCACCGGCCTCCGAGATCCTTGACGACCCACATATAAACGAATACTTCCTCGGCACCCTGCACGACTGAGCCGATTCTGCGACGCCCGGTTTCGACCAAGCTGCCTTTAATCCGTCCCCAATACGGGCCGCATGCAGTTCTTCATCGACACCGCCGACGTGGCGGAAATCCGCGAAGCGCAGGCGCTCGGCATCCTCGACGGCGTCACGACCAATCCCTCGCTTGTAGCGAAGAGCGGGCGCGACTTCGAGGAAGTCGCGCGCGAAATACTGGAGCTCGTGGACGGCCCGGTCTCTCTCGAAGTCACGGCGCTTGACACGGCGGGAATGCTCGTTGAAGCGGCGGAGCTGGCGGGCTGGGGCGAGAACGCAGTCATCAAGCTGCCGCTTACGCCCGACGGGCTCAAGGCGTGCAAGACCCTCGAAGACGCGGGCACCCGCACTAACGTTACGCTCTGCTTCTCGGCTAACCAGGCGCTGCTGGCGGCGAAGGCGGGGGCGAGCTACGTCTCGCCCTTCATCGGACGGCTCGACGATATTTCCGAAGTAGGGATGGACCTGATTCACAATATACGCATCATCTTCGACAACTACGACTTCCGGACGCAGATACTGGTCGCCTCAATCCGCAACCCGGTGCACGTGCTCGAATCGGCGCTCGCGGGCGCGGACGTCGCGACCATCCCCTTTAGCGTCTTTAACCAGCTGGTGAAGCACCCGCTGACCGATATCGGGCTCGCGAATTTCCTCGCCGACTGGGAAAAACGCAAGCAGTGAGCGGCGGGCTGCTTGTCGCCTCCGGGCCGCAGCTCTTCGCGTGGGCACCCGGCAGCGAGCCACGGCTGGTGGGCGAGCGCGACGACCACGTCCGCACACTCTGCGTCCACGACGGCCGCCTCTACGACGGCGGCGACTCGAACGCGATTTACGACACGCTCGCCGGCACGCTCGTCGCGGAGCGTGCCAGCTGGATCTACGCGCTCTGCTCGCATGACGGCGCGCTCCATGACGGCGGCCGCTACGCACAGGTGTGGCGCACGCAGGACGGCGAGCTGGTTAACTGGCGCGACAACTGGGTACGTGCGCTCTGCTCGCACGCTGGGGTGATGTATGACGGCGGCGACTACGGTGTGTGGCAGACCGGTACCAGCCGTGAGATGGGCAGCCGTCCCGGCGCGTGCTACGGTTTCACCCCCGTTGGGGAAGCGCTGTTTGACTTCGGCGAATACGGCGTCTGCGATACCCTCACGGGAGCACCGGTGGCGCAGCGACCGGCGTCGGTGCTGGCCATGACTGCCTTGGGCACCGCCATCTACGACGGTGGCGCTGGCGGGGTATGCGATACACGCAGCGGCAAAACGGTTGCTGAGCGCGCGTCGCCGGTGATGTCGTTCGGCGTCCACGACAGTGTGCTCTACGACGCGACCGGCCACTTCCAGCTGCACGCGACACTGGAAGACTCGCAAGGCGATTCGCCGCTGGCGGAGCTGGACGCGCCTATCCATGCGATGCTCTCACTGCCGGCCGTGCTCTTCGACGCGCTCCCGTCGGGCGGCAGCAGTTAATCCCCCAGCAGAGTGGCGCCCCATGGAGCCACAGCGCTCGCTCTGGACGACCTATGCGATGATGCTGACGGTTGCCGTCATCTGGGGTGCGGCGTGGCCTGTCGGACGCGCGCTGGCGCTGGCTGCTCCCCCGTGGTCGGCGATGGCGCTGCGCTACTGT
>JGI26061J44794_1000777_pt1 | contig 13496 bp, 10 predicted proteins | sample MarorgKNORR_S2LV_5_FD_44794 | JGI IMG/M metagenome (IMG submission 44794) | reverse complement strand
TGCAAGCGAGTCGTCTTCGCTGCTTTCGGTCATCGCGACCCATCCGGCACGGCGAGAGAACCCACCACAGTCACGAGGGCCGAGCCAATCAGTGCTGAAAGAAACACATCGAGATTTGCTAGACCATATTCATTGGTCGGTAGCCAAAGATAATTGATTCCAGTTACAATATCTGCTGTGATCCATCCATACAAGATGACAGAACCAAGACCACTTATTGCACCAAAGAGTGCTGCCTCGGAAGAGATACGGCTCCATAGTGTGAGGAATACTGGGAGCACAGTTGCAGTTGCCAACAAATCAGCCCGAAGAAAAATAGCAAAGACACTGGTAGCATCGATTTCAAACCCAAAAATAGTTGGTTCAGTTGCCAAATAGATTGCCAAAGGTACCAAAGCAACAGTTGCGATTCGTGCATGTTGAAGTTTCATTCTCCCGTCCGAAAGGTCACGTGAAATTGATGCAACAACCGCGTTTTGTAGGGTGTCAACACTTGAACAAACCAAAGCGATTCCTAATACTATAAATGCTGAAATGAACAACACATGGATGTCATCGAGCAGGTAGAAAAACGCACCAGATTTATCAGCCAGCGTTGCATCAGGAGGTATCACGCCCTGGCCAGCCACGACTGTTCCAAGTATTCCCATCAGAAGTACGAGTGGAAATACGAGTGCTGCTGCGAGAAGAGAGCCTTTTTGCAAAGCTTTGTCATTTTCAGATGCATAGGCACGTTGCCAATTGCCCTGTGTAAACATTTCAGCTGCAGTGATGGCGATGACAAGAGCAAGACCTGATGCAAATGAATCCATGTAGGACATCGAGCCAAAACTCGAATCATCAACAGGGTTGTATGCCTTAGCATCAGCAAGAAGCGAACTGAGATCGCCAGCAAATAGAATCAACATCAATGCGACGAAAAGCCACAACACGACCCATGCCTGCCATCGGTCAGTTCTCAATGATGCAGGCAGACCTCCGTAAGATGTGTATGCAGCTGTGACAATACCAACCGCCAACATCGGCACCAGTGGATTCATTCCAGTGAGTATGTTCATCGCTCTTCCAATGGCGGTAAATTCTGCAAACAAGAACGTGAACATATAGAGTATCGAAATGATCCCAACGTAGATTTGCATTGGTCTGCCAATTCTCATTCTAACATAATCAGCTAGAGTAATTCCAGTTGGCATCTTTTGACGAATCATTGGTCCAACATAGGCGAGCAAGAGGAATGGGGTGGCGGCAGAAACGGCATAGCCGACAACATCCCAAAAGCCCCCCCAATAGCCCACTTCTGAGGGGCCAAAGAGAATCCATATCCCCATTCCTGAGGCAAAGAGGCTCAATCCAATTTGAAACGAGTTTTTGGAATTTCGTGCGGAAAGGTAGAGTTCTTGGTCGACATCTTCTTGTTTTCCATTTTGAAATCCGATGTAGGCAAAGACGCCAAGCGTTGCAAGCATCAATAAATATGCAATATTTGTTTCCATTTTTCTTCCTCCGCTGGCATTACCCAGATCAGGTCGATGGGTCGCCACTCGAAAGTGACCTCTCAGCAAGATACTCCCCAGTAGATTCCCCGTGGAGAACTGAATTATTCAACATTCCTCAAATCAATTTTGATCGGATTGCATGAACGAGTAAGTCCAGTCTTGTGGCGTGTCGAGAGTTCTCTTGACCGAGCGCGGGCTGATCCAGCGCAGCAGATTCAGCGGCCCGCCAGCCTTGTCATTGGTGCCAGATGCACGTGCTCCTCCGAATGGTTGTTGGGCGACTACTGCACCGGTCGGTTTGTCGTTGATGTAGAAATTTCCAGCGGTGAATCGCAAAGCGTCGAAGGCCTTCTGGATATTATCTTCGTTGCTTGAGAAAATGCTTCCAGTCAATGCGTAAGGTGAAGCCTCGTCACACATTGTCAGCACCTCATCGAAGTCCTCGTCCTCGTAGACATAGACGGTTAGAACCGGTCCGAAGATTTCCTCAACCATCGATTCAGAATTTGGATTGGTAGTGACGATGATAGTCGGCTCGATGAAGTAGCCGACCGAATCATCGCAGCCGCCGCCGACGATGATTTTGCAACAATCTCTCTGGCCAGCGCGCTCGATATATCCACTGATTTTATCGAATGCGCGCTGATCGATGACAGCGGTCATGAAATTGGTGAAATCGCGGGCATCACCCATCTTGATCTTCTCGATTTCAGCGACCAAGTCGTCTGAAATCGCATCCCATACGGACTTTGGAACATAGGCGCGGCTGGCAGCCGAACACTTCTGTCCTTGATACTCGAAAGAGCCGCGCAGTAATGCAACCAACAATCCTTGCCGGTCGCAATCAGGATGAGCGAAAACGAAGTCTTTTCCACCGGTTTCGCCAACGATTCGAGGATAGGAATTGAGGTTAGGCAATGCCAGGCCAATCTCCTGCCACAAGCCCTGGAATACGCGCGTTGAACCGGTGAAGTGCAGGCCTGCGAAGTCCGGGTTATCCAAACAAACCTCGGTGATTTCTGCACCTGAACCCGGCACGAAATTGATGACTCCTGCCGGCAAACCAGCCTCGATCATCAATTGCATCAAGATGTAATTCGAAAGACACGAATTGCGGCTTGGCTTCCAAATTCCAGTGCATCCGACAAGCGCCGGAGCACTCGGCAGATTCGCCGCAATACTTGAGAAATTGAATGGGGTGATAGACAGTACGAAGCCCTCCAACGGACGAACCTCAGTCGAATTCTCAACCCCTTCCGGAGACACCAACGGCTGAAGATAATCGTGGAAGCCGCGCGCGTAGTGGCAATTGAAGCGCCAGAAATCGATCAATTCGCAAGCCGCATCAATCTCAGCCTGAAAACAGGTTTTAGATTGATTCAACATCGTCGAAGCATTGACGCGCATGCGCCAATCACCCGCCAACAGATCAGCACAGCGCTCGAAGATCTCACATCGACCCTCGAGCCCAAGCTCGATCCAAGCCTGCTGAGCATCGACTGCAGCAACGCAGGCCGCCTCCATCTCTTCCCTTCCAGCGAGATGCACATTGGCCAGAACGTGACCGTGTTTGTGTGGAATCACCTGTGTCGTCGTCGTCCCAGTGAAGACCTCTTTTCCGTTGATGATACAAGGAATCTCAACTACCTCGCCCATCTGTCGGTCCAACTCCGCGTACAGCGTAGCCCGCTCGGCACTCCCAGGTGCGTACCCCAGAATCGGCTCGTTCGCGGGGTGGTTCATGTTGAGTGGCTTTGCCACTCCCTCTTTCATCATTCTTATTCTAACCACAGAGCCACCGAGCTCGCGCTGTGCGCCAGAACATCCCCTACACTGAGACAAGGCCCACGGCTGAAATCGTAGAAGAGTAGTAGCGGAGCGAGCCCATGGAACCGTTATCGCGGCATCGGCGGCGATGTTGACTACCAAGGCAAGACCAAGAAGGTATTATCAATCGTATTCGAACGATTTGAACGAGTGGTGAAATCAATTTCAGGACCACTCGTTCAAGTCGTCCTTCTTTTCTTTCTTCCATTCTCTGTAATGCACTTTGCAGATTGATACTCGGCGCGCTGAACCATCGAGGCCATCCTCGCCCCAGATATCGGCCGCGCGGTCGAAAGCCAGCCGCCGTCCACCGATCTTCTTGTCAGCGAAATTCTCGCAACCAGCCACTTGACAGCGAACCTGGCCCTCGAATTCCTCCTTCGAATCCTTACCCGTTCTGCCCGCGGCCGTATCAGCAGCCGAGCGCTTCTTGCGTGCTTTGGACTTGAATCCCATGTTTATTCCTCAGGCCGGCCCGCTTAGAATGTTGCCTCGCCCCACTCGACATCGAAGGGGCCGTCAACCGCTGCGATGGACGCCCTCCTGTCGGGCCCGACGCCCACACTGACTACCGGTATGCCAGAGAGTTGCTCGATGCGCGAGACGATGTTTCTGACCGGCTCGGGCATCGCGGCGTAGCCTATTCCTTGCGCTCTCGAGTGCTCTGCCATCTCTATCCAGTCTTCGTCTGAGAGTTCTGGGAAGCCCTCATGGGTTTCGTAGACCGGGACGCATCGATCGACTTCGTCGGCTGTTGTCGGCAGGTAACTGATTGGGCGGCCGTCCAACTCGTAACCGATGCAGAACTTGATTTCGTCAAGGCCGCCGAGCACGTCGAGTTTGGTGACGACAAGGCCGGTGTAGCCCGAAATTCGGTGCGCTTCCTTGAGGGCTACGATGTCGAGCCAGCCGGTTCTTCGAGGCCGGCCCGTGGTTGTACCGAACTCGTGACCGACCTGGGCCATGTGTTGCCCAGGGCCAGAGTCGAGCGAGAGTTCACTCGGGAATGGACCATTGCCGACGCGCGTACAATATGCCTTGGTGATGCCGAAGCATTCGGTCACATGGCCTGGGTGAATCCCTGCACCGTGAGTCGCATTTGCACGCCCGACCACGCTCGAAGTGACGAACGGATAAGTCCCTTGATCAATGTCGAGCAATGCGCCTTGCGCACCCTCGAGCAAGACATTCTCGCCGTTGCGAAGCGCCATGTCAACCATCAGACCAGTCGGGCGAATCGCAGCCCCGAAGCGCTCCAGAATCCACTGCAAATCAGCCTTCAATTCCTCCGCAGAAATCTGCTGCTTCACCTTCACGGTATTCAATTGGTGATTCATCCGTGAAATCGTCGCCAGAATCCGCTTCTCCTCCGCCAACACCCGCGGAATATCGGCAAATCGAATCCCGACCCGTTCGGTCCTGTCCCGATAAGCGGGGCCGATCCCGCGACCAGTCGTCCCGACGACCTTGTCCGCGGAATCGTACAACCTATGGAAAGGCAAGATGATCGAGGCGCGCTCGCTGATGAACAGCCGCGCCCCCTCGGGCCGCTCACCCGTGAGTGCGAACCAGCGCTCCAACTCCTCCTCAAGCACCCACGGATCGACGACCATGCCATCGCCGAGAACCAGATTGCAGTGGCGAGAAGTGACGCCCGACGGTATTTGGTGGAGTTTCAGGGTGGTGTCGCCGATGACGATCGTGTGACCCGCATTACTGCCGCCTTGGAAGCGGACTGCCCACGACGAATGTGGTGCAAGCTGGTCAATTGCTTTCCCCTTCCCCTCGTCTCCCCATTGGGCTCCGAGCACGACGGTCGCTGGCACCGTATCCTCGGGCTGTGTGAATGGTGTATCAACGCATTGGTCAGCCTCTGGCTGTCTTTTGTGTGTCTGTGTGATGGCTTTCAGTCGGCGCTTCGCGCCGGCAAAACTTGCGTTTTTCACTGGGAATGGATTATGAAGGGGAGGCAGGTCGGCGGGCTTGCATGGCAAGTAGATTCCCTGAGGCCGAGGCTCGCCTCCTGAAGAAGTGGATCTGCATGAAGTGCAGTGCTACGCACCGTGGCCGCAGGCCGCGTGGTTGCCGCAAGTGCAGCTACATCGGCCTTCGCTTGAAGGCCACCGAGCGTCGCAAGGTTTGAGCCCACTGAAAGCGCCTTGGCGCGCCTCAATAGTTTTCAGCAGACTGCGTGAGGCTTGTGTGTGCTGGCTTCCGCGATCGAAGGCTTCGCTCTAAGTATAGGGCTCATACTTGCTCTCGGCCCACAGAACGTGTTCGTCCTCAGGCAGGGCCTGCTGCAATCGCATGTCTTCGCCGTCTGCTTGGTCTGCTCCCTTGCCGATGCCAGTCTGATAGCAATTGGGGTGCTCGGAATGGGCTCGGTTCTATCAGGCATCGAGGGAGCAGAATTCTGGATAGCCGGCGCTGCTGCCGTGTTCCTGACAGGATATGGTCTGCTGCGCATCCGGTCGGCAATGAACCCAGTGGGAATGTCCACGGAGGGAGAGGGGGAGAGCGAATTGGTTCCGACCATCGGAGCGGCTCTCGCATTCACATTCCTCAACCCGCACGTCTACGTGGACACATTACTGCTAATCGGAGGGGCGTCGAGCAGGTTCCTCGGCAATGAGCGACTGGCATTCGGGATAGGCGCTGCGACCGCTTCGTTCGTGTTCTTCTTCTCTCTCGGTTACGGCGCTAAGAGATTCTCCGGGGTTCTAAACAAGCCGGAGTCGTGGCGATTCATAGACCTCGGAATTGCCTGCATTATGTTCGTGATTGCCGCAGCGATTCTGCTGCCGCACCTATGAGACTAGATGTTTGAGCGCCTCGAGCAGAGACTGCACATCTTCCTCAGAGTTGTCGATGTGAGGAGAAACCCTGAGCAGTCCGGCCCGACTTGTTACCAAGATGGAGTATTCGTCCTGAAGCCTGCGGGCTATCTCCTCGCTGCTGACCCCTTCTGGGAGTTTCAAACTGACAATGGCGCTGCGTTCTGAATCCGAGAGCGGTGAGGCCACCTCAATGCCGAGGCGCNGTGCACCATCGATGACCGAGTCGCTAAGNGNTAGGTCGTNCCTCCAGACCTCTTCAATCCCTATCTCNTTGATCTCCTCAACTGCAGCGGCCAGCCCGAGCGCTGCACCGAAGTGGATTGTGGTGTACTCNAATCGGCTGGCATCATCAGGCAATTCCATGCGATCGGCCCTGAGATCCCAAATGTCAACGTGGCTTCGGAATCCCAGCAGGCCGGGATTCAGGTCACCCCTGATTTCTGGTGAGATGTAAGCAACTGCGGCACCGTAGGTGCCACGTAGCCATTTGTACCCTGAGGACACGATGGCATCGGCCCCCGATGAGACGGCATCGATTGGCACCATTCCCATTGACTGGCTCGCGTCAACNACCAACAGNGCCCCGACCGAATGCGCCGCATCTGCGAACCTCCTGAGATCGTATCGCTGACCAGTGGAGTACTCGACGTGGGACAGGGTGACCACNGAGGTGGCTTCGTCTATCAAATCTAGGATGTCATCTGGATTAGTGTAGAGTTNCTCGTCGTGATTTGCGAGCCTTATCTTCGCCCCGTTTGCCTCAGCCACCCTGCTCCAAGGGTAAACCGTGGACGGAAACGCGGTTCTGGTGGATACGATGTTGCTGCCCCCAGAGGGAGAAACCGCCCATGCCAGAGAGCATAGCAGTTCGGTCGCGCTCGAGCCAACGCAAACGTCTGCGACCTCACAGGAAAGTAGTCTCGCGGCAGCTCTGCGAAGAGGCATCATTGCGTTCTTTTCCGCCTCTCCATCGAATTCTGCCGCACCGCCGCGCGCAAGAGCATCAGACCATTCCATGGAGGCCTTGTGTGCCGCAGGTGAGGTAGTCGCCACATTGGCGTAGGAGAGGTTTGTCCAACTCTTCATGCGAGTCCTCGGAAGACAGCCACTGGAGTTGCGCACTTCAAGACTCAGGAGCGTCTGATTTCGTTCAGAAGGGTCTCGAGAACAGTCTGTATCTGGAGACACAGGGGGCCTAGNGGGAATTGTTTGCAATCGGCGCAGCGCTCGCTGTCTTCAATCGATTATGCGCGCTGAAAAGCGTGCGCGNGCGCACTATGTCCGCTTTGCCGCTGTGATCAACCGTGCTTGATCTCGCTGAGTAATGCCTCAAGCGCTGTCTGAATCTGCAAACACAACGGACCGTAATGGNTCGGCAAGTTCGCGTCGTTGAAAATCTCGTCGAGAGACGACGCTGTCATGCCGAGACGAAGGTCCATTTCCTTGTCTTTGTTGAGNAGCCANTTCTGNACTNCATCGCGAGCGGAATTGCGGATGTTGCGCGGCACTTGGCTGTCTTCAAGCTGACCGATGACCTGCGCGATTTGGCTTATNCGAGTCTCGAAGTCCGACATGCGACGCCACCAACGGCCGAACGACCTGCGGTCCCTCCTTAAGCGCATCCCTGAGACTCTCGCCGAAGCCGTTNCTGGACCGCGGTTCTGACCGTTCACGAATCTGCTTGCCANGCCAACCATGGCATGTCCGTATTGGCCACTCCTGTGCCGATTCCGGAGCCGCAAAGTGCGATCAGACCGACTTGGTGGTGGGCCGCGATGTGGTTGTCGATGCACCACTGCATCGCGGCTTCGAGCGAATCGACAGATTGGTCGCGAGTAGCGGAGATTCGCTCGTGAACTCGTTTGGAAAGTAGTGCGATTGTAATTGCTTCACCGATGCCCGTCGCTGCTACTGCGATGGCGCCGTTCACCCAATATCCGCTACCAGGAAGTGCGACATCTCCGACTCGGCCGGCTGGTCGATGACTGCAGCCGCCGGTGCTCGTTGCCGCTGCGATGTTGCCTTGAGAGTCACGGGCGATGACGCCTACCGTGTCGCCGATGATTTCGGCTGGCTTCGGGCCAACATCGCCAACGTCGCCGATTTCGTCCTTCGGTGGCCTGCCAATGACATCGGCCTTCAGGTGCCCTCGTGCGTCAGCCCACCTGCGCGCGCCCGGACCTGCCAAACCGTTGATCTCCTCGTCGAGCAGGTCGACGCAGATCCTGATTGGATTCGGCGTGTCCTCCATCGCGATGACGAATCCGAGGCGCCCATCGCCGGTCTGCAGGGAGGCGTCGGTCAGAACCGAGCCATCGGTTCGCACGACGCTGCCAGTTCCGGCGTTGAAGACTGGATCGTCCTCGAGCAGGACACAGGCTTCGACGGCCGCTTCGATTGCACTTCCACCTGCTTCGAGGATGGCTCGGCCGACTTCTATCGCAGGCTCGAGATTGGCTCGGCGCTCGGGTCCGGCTCCGGCTCCGCCGTGTGCTACAATCGCTGCTCTTGCCATTCGAACTCCCCTCCCCTTGGGGCACGGCTGGGGATTTAGTGATGAGGGCGCCGCTCATGCGGCGACATCAAGCGCTGGGTTGCGAATCAGGTCCGCCCGAAAACGTGTCGATGACACTCGCGAGGCGCTCGACGATGCTGATCTTGTCCTCTGCGCCGACGAGTGCGTGTTGCAGCACCTCGTCGAGCGAATCGACAGGCAGAATCTCGACCTTCGCTTCGTATTTCTCATCGATGAGAACATCCTGTAGATTGCTGCGTGGAATGATGACCTTCTCGATTCCGGATCTGACGGCGGCTTCGATCTTCGCNGAGACGCCGCCGATGGGCAGAACCTCGCCGCGTACAGTGAGCGAGCCTGTCATGGCAAGATTCTGTTCGATTGGAATACCCTCGAAAGCGCTGATGATCGCGGTCGCCATGGTGATTGAAGCGCTGTCTCCGTCGACGTTGTGGGTGCCGGGGAACTGTACGTGGAGATCNTAGTCTTGGATGTCTTTGCCAGTGAGTTTCTTGACTACTGCGCTGATGTTGATGACAGATTCCTGCGCCAGATCCGACAGCCCTCCGGTTGCGATTACCTTGCCGGATCTGCCATGTGCGGGGGTTACCATCGCTTCGACCGGCAGGACGACTCCAGAGTAATCCGAGAGTCCTGTGTCCGCGCCGAGGACTGCGAGGCCGTTGACGCGGCCGANGCGCTCGCCGCGGTTGACCAACATCGCATATTCCGATTGTCGCTCGAGGTATCTGTCAGCCACTTGCTGCTCGAGCGGTTTTGCTATCATGCGCGCGCGGGTGACGTGTTCCGAGCGCGTCAGAGCTGCTTTGTCTTCGGCGGCCAGATCTCCTGCGATGCGCACGAGGCCGCCGAGTTCGCGCAGGCGCAGCGATAGTTTTCCTCTACGGCCGCTGCGCCGCTGCGCCTCTTTGAGGATGAGGCCAGTGGCTTCGATGTCGAAGTGTGGAATCGGCTTGCCCGAATTCTTGTTCATCTCGTTGCGAACTTCCTGAGCGATGAAGCGGACGAGGCGTCTGCGGTTGCGCTCGGTATCTGGCATGTCGGTGTTGACATAGATCTCGTAGCCGTAGCCACGGATGCGGCTGCGCAGCGCTGGGTGCATGTTCTGAACGCTGTCGAGGTTTCCGGCTGCGACGAGGATGAAGTCAGTCGGCACTGGTTCCGACTTGGTCAGAGCGCCACTCGAGCGCTCTGAGCGGCCAGAGATCGACAATTCCTTCTCCTGCATTGCGATCAGCAGAGCCTGCTGCTCCTCCATCCGCAGCATGCGGATCTCGTCGATGTAGAGAACGCCTTTGTTGGCGCGGTGCACAGCACCGGGTTCGACCCTCTCGTGGGCTGGAGTCGCTAGGTCAGCGCCCGACTGGAAGGGGTCGTGGCGTACATCGCCAAGGAGCGCTCCGGCGAGTGTTCCGGTCGCATCAATGAATGGTGCATCCTCGTTCTTCTCGTGTTTGACGAGGAGTTTAGGGATGTTGCCCTCATCACCTGCCGTCAGTCTGGTGCGGAGAAAGAAGTAGCCGAAGACGAGGAGGAAGGAGCCGAAGATGAAAGTCAGAATCTCGCCGCTAGAGATCGTCGCGAGCAGCAGCGCCGCTCCGACGATGAGGGCGATGAACAGCAGCGTGCGATTGGTGCGCTCGCGCTGCTGACGGATGTGCCCTCGACGCTCGGAGATGATGCTCGAGCCGCGACCGGCTGGAACTGTGCGAATGCGCGGCTCGTTCTCATCCTCTGAATTCCGATAGACGAGGATGTCCTCGAGTTGCTCCTTCGGGAGGAACTCGGTCATCGAGCGAGCCAGCATCGATTTGCCGGTGCCAGGCTCGCCGACCATGATGATGTGTCGACGCTGCTCAGCCGCCTTACGAACAATGATCGAGGCGGCCTCCTGGCCAATCACCTGATCGACCAGTTTCTCAGGAATCGGAACCTCTTCGGTCGAGGCGATGTCGATGTCCTTCACCCAATGCTCGACCGGCGTCTGGCAGATCGGATCCTTGGCCGCGGCGACGCCAAAGGCGACCCCGTCTTCCCACGACTCAAGAGGGTCGATCGGCTCAGGCTCATCGCTCATGCTGCATCCCCTCGTGAATATGCCTGTCACTTGCACCTTCTTGAAGGTGCGTCATAGCGAGCAAGCCGGTTTCAGGCCTCTTCACGGCGTTGTAGGTACTCTGCGCCATAGTGAATCCATTGCTCCATCGTCCATCCCGCAGGCAGTCCCTCTGGGGGTAGAGGAGGGGCCATTCCGGGTGGTGGCGGAGGTGCTTCAGTCAGCGGGCTGTCTTCGACTGTGACCGCGTAGCCATGGTAATCCTGATCTGCATTATCGTACTCGACCGAGCCTTCTTTCTGGCGTCGGATCGTGATGGCGACAACCATCACAAGAGCGAGTGAAAGTAGAACGCCGATCGTCATCATTCCCATGGTCATCGGTGTGAGAGCTCCGTTCTTCTCGTCGGCCAGATCATCGCTCGGAGCCTCGACTTCCGTATCGATGGGTGGCTCGGTTGCGTAAACCTTGTACTGCTCCTCTGTGGAACGGTCGAAGCCATTTGAATCCACGGCGGTCACCTCGAGTGTAAGGTAGTCGCCCATAGTCAGTCCGTCTCCACCGTTGGAGAGAATGATGAATGGGCCGAAATTGTACGAGTTGCCGTAGTCGCTGCAGATTCCAGTGATGGTATTGCAGACGGTCCAGATGACCTTGATGTCAGACAACTCGAAGTCCGCGATGCTCTCGAGTGTTACAGCCGGATTGGCTCCGAAATATGCTGGTTCCATGTTCACCACAATGTCGCCGTTGCCACTTCCGTCATCCCACTCCAATGGTAGGGCGTCCACCACCTGCACGATGAGCATCTCAGCGCTGGCTTGGCCGTGGCGGTCCTCGGCGGTGATGGTGACGATTTCCTCGCCGGCCTCGTCCCAACTCATCGTGACCATGCCGGAGATGGGATTGTACAGCACCGCGCCCGGCACGAAGGTCGTGACAGTGATCCATATCTCCTCGTCAGGGTCGTCGATATCGGTGACGATGTCGAGGACGTTGATGGTGATTCGCTCGCCGAGTTGGACCAGCATCGTATCGATGCCAGTTGTGTCGATTCTCGGCGCGTCGTTGATGTTGTTGACGTGGTAGGTGATGATGGTGTCGGATTCCCTGAATCCGTCAGACGCTCTGACAGTTATCTCGACCATTCCGAAGCTGTCGTCGTCGAGAGACTCGACATTGAGAGAGTGGCCGGTGATGCTGGCGTCGACCAGCGAGGTGTCGCTGATCTCGACGACCGTGAGCGCCAGGCCAGATGCCGGCATCGAATCACCGTTGTCGTTGGTGTCCGAGAGGTAAGGCGTCAGAATCAGGCTTGCCGAGCCGCCCTCATCGAAGGATTGGGTCGGCACGCCGCTCCAGCGTGGCTGGCCGTTCTCGATGACGTTGAAGAGAATGGTTCCGGAGTTGGAGTCTTCCCCGTCACTGATGGTCACGAAGATGCCTTGGGCCAGCGGTGTTCCGTGGCNGTCGTAGANNATGTTGGCGAAGTTGACTGTGAGTTCAAGATTGTAAGCATCGAACTCGATGAATTCAGGGGCGTTGCTGTCCATGGTCAGCATCGACAGTGGAGTTTCTGCATCGTTCAGGAGGCCGATTATCGAGACNATCTCGTTGGTCTCGACCTTGACTGTCGGGATTCCGGCATAGCCGTTGTCGCTGCTGGTCAGAACGGTCGGTAGAGCATTGCGCAACTCGAATGCGTCTTCGGTCAGCAACCAATCCGAGGTCTGAGAGCCAGCATCTGTCCACTGGATGCGCACATCATAAGTGCCAGAGGTCGCGCTCATCGGTGGACTGAGAGTGTGGATGTAACGTGCGTTACCGCCGCTACCGACCATATCCACCGAGGATACCCACGCGGTATCCCAAGCCTCGGTCGCGTGCAGAGCATACTGGAGGGCGGGGCTCATGGAGGACATGTCGTCAACCAGATCATTGGCCAGAGCAGTTGACTCGAATTGTATCGAAGTGCCACGCTCGACGCTTGCTGCACCGANCACAGAAGGTCGGTTTGGAATCGGCGGCATGTCGTGCAGAGCGCTGTCGTCGGCGTAGTCGTTCGACGAGACGCGATCCGCGGTGAGACTGAGGAGCATGGCTCGGAAGGTCGTGGCGCCGGATGCGTAAGGCGTGATTTGGGATGTGTCGAAGTCAACCGTCAGTGTCTGAGTCCCAGCTGTGGCGAGATAAGCGATTGAAGCGCCGCCGATGTAGATCTCATCGAGTCCTTGAAGTTCGTAGATGGCAATCTCGCCACCGTCGTTGTAGGGGTCGACGCCGTTGTTGGTAATCTCGACGGAGACATCCAAGATGTCTCCCGGAACGAAGCCGAGGTTGCCGTTCTGGTTCTCAACCTGGAAGTCGGAGACGCCTATGTCGACGAGCGGGATCATGTCGAGGTCGACGGCCGAGAGGAAGGTGTTGTACGAGGAGTGCGGGCCGTCCATCAGAGCGAGGACGGGCCAGAAGTTCTCGAACTGGGTGTTNCCGCCTGACGCCCTGACGGTGTTNAACGGAACCGTCCAAGTCCTCTCAGCGNCGTTGTTCGGGGTCAGGGTCAACTCCTCGAAGCCGTTATCGTTGCTGTTGAGGAGCCATTCTCTCCAGTTGTGGTGAGGTCTGTTGCCGTTGTCGTAGGCGTCGGCGCCGACCTGCTCGGTGACCGCTCCGTAGAGGTAAACGGTGACTGAAGACGACGAGCCCAAGTAGGTCGCCTCGACTGTGATGGTGACCTCGTCACC
>JGI26061J44794_1000773_pt1 | contig 13550 bp, 10 predicted proteins | sample MarorgKNORR_S2LV_5_FD_44794 | JGI IMG/M metagenome (IMG submission 44794) | reverse complement strand
CTTTTTTCTGGTGAAGCTTTTGGGTTGTAACTACCATCACTAACGGCTTGCCAAAACAATCCTTTTCCGTTTTCATCAATAAAATCAATAATAATGCGTCTATTGATTTTAGATTGTCCTATTGGAATTCCAACAGAAAGTCCACCTCCAACATGACCACCACTACCACCAACGCCAAGACCAACTGTACTACTTTGCGCCTCTTGAAATTCGCTACTTTGTATGTTAATAAAAAAATCTGGTGTTTCAGAAATCGTAAACCCTTTAGCTTGTAATTTAGTATCTAATGCTTTTAAAAAACGTTTAGTTTCTAATTCGTTCATACCTGTTTCCAAGTCTGAATAATAATTATAGGTTTTGAATTTACTAAAGTCTGTGCCTTTTTCGTAATCGTAATTTACATGAATTGAAGAGCAAGAGGATACTAATAATAGCAACAATAATACTTTTGTATAATTCATAGCTGTAGTTTTTTTATAAATTTAATCAAAAATTATTCGGGAAAGTATTTAGAGTATAAAATCTAATTATTAAGCATTTTCCACAAGGTATCTTTAAGCTCAGTAATACCTTGATGTGCTATCGAAGAAATAAACATATAATCTATTGGAAGATTGTTATCAAGTTCAATTTTAAGTTCGGCTTTAAGCTCATCATCAAGCATATCGCATTTTGTTATAGCGATAAATCGGTCTTTATCCAGCATTTCGGGATTGTAACGACGTAGTTCGTCGAGTAAAATATCGTATTGCTTTTTAATATCGTTTGCATCAGCAGGAATTAAAAACAATAANGTTGAATTACGCTCTATATGACGTAAAAAATAGTGTCCCAAACCTTTTCCTTCGGCAGCTCCTTCAATAATTCCTGGAATATCTGCCATAACAAAAGTTTGAAAATCACGATATTCTACAATCCCTAAATTTGGTTTTAAGGTAGTAAACTCATAATCGGCAATTTTAGGTTTTGCTGAAGTTATTACCGATAAAAGCGTCGATTTTCCTGCATTTGGAAATCCAACTAAACCAACATCTGCCAACACTTTAAGTTCTAAAGTAATTCGTTTTTCTTGAAGTGGAATTCCAGGTTGTGCATAACGTGGTGTCTGGTTTGTAGAACTTTTAAAATGCCAATTACCACGTCCTCCCATTCCACCTTCACAAATTATCTTTTCTTCATGTTCTTCTGTTATCTCAAAAATAATTTCGTTGGTTTCTGTATCTCTAATTACGGTTCCGAGAGGCACATCAATATAAACATCTGTTCCATCTGCACCCGAACTTCTTCCTTTACTACCATGTCCTCCATGTTCGGCTTTAACATGACGCTTAAATTTAAGATGCAGCAATGTCCAAAGATTCTTTTTGCCTCGAAGTATTACATGACCACCACGACCACCATCGCCACCATCTGGTCCACCTTTGGTAATATATTTCTCGCGATGTAAATGCACAGAACCTTTACCTCCATTTCCAGAAGTAGCTACTATTTTTACATAATCTACAAAATTACCTTCAGTCATTTTTTAGTTTATATTTTTGTCATTCCTGCGAAAGCAGGAATCTTTTTCTATGAAGTTCTATTTTAAATCCCTCTCTGTCCTTCGGACATCTCTCCCAAAGGGAGAGAATAATATAATTTATAATTTATCTATAACTACACTTAAACGTTGAGCAATTTCTTCGATACTGCCTACACCATCAACTCCAAAATATTTATTTTGTGCTGTATAGTAATCTTTAAGTATTGCTGTTTTCTTGTAGTATTCTTTTATTCGGTTTCTAATTACCGATTCGTTTGCATCGTCTGGTCTTCCGCTAGTTTCTCCTCTTTTAAGTAAACGTTGCACCAACACTTCGTCATCGACTTCTAAAGCAACCATAGCATTGATATGAGAATCTTTACTTTCCATCAGTTTTTCCAAAGCTTCTGCTTGTGCATTAGTACGTGGAAATCCATCAAAAATAAAACCTTTAGCATCTGCATTTTTTTCGACTTCGGTATTCAGCATTTTTATAGTAACTTCATCTGGCACCAACTCACCTTTATCCATATACGATTTAGCCAGAATGCCAAGCGCAGTTTCATTTTTTATATTATAACGAAATACGTCTCCAGTTGAAATATGCACCAAATTATATTTCTCTTTTAAAAGCTCTGCTTGTGTGCCTTTTCCTGCTCCTGGAGGCCCAAACAACACTAAATTCGTTGTGTGTTGTTTTGTGCTAATTTGATAAACTTCAGGAATATCTCTACCTAATCCGTTGTAATCCAAGCCAAAACCAACTATAAATTTATTTGGAATTTCAATGCCTATATAATGGATTTTAAAATCTTTTTTATAAGCTTCTGGTTTGTAAAAAAGCGTTGCAATTTTAAGTTCTTTTACGCCTTCATTCTTAAATATTCTGTAAATTTCGTGAAGCGTGTTTCCTGTGTCGATAATATCTTCAATAATTACCACAGTTCTTCCAGATAAATCTTGGGTAAGACCAATTAATCGTTGTATATCTTCTGTTGATTTAATACCTTCATAAGACGCCAATTTTATAAAAGTTACTTCGCAAGGTTTTGGATATTTTTTTACAAAATCGCTTACAACCATAAAAGAGCCATTCAAAATACCTATAAATACTGGTATTTCATCGCCAAGATCGTTTGAAATTTCGTTTGCTAATTTCGAAATAGCTGCATCAATTTCCTTTGCAGAAATAAATAGTTTAAAATATTTGTCATGAAGCTTAATCATGTTGTTCTTTTTTAGAAATATGCAAAGATAATGAATTGATTAGGGATTTACGATTTTTGATTTATGATTTTATTTTGGTTTCATTTTTAAACCTGAGTTCGACCTAAGATTTAATTTACAGAATACAAAGAAAAGGTAAGATTTGAAATGTAAAATTTGAAGGAATATCTAGATATTTCAAAAATTTCGCATAAAAAAGATTGCTTTTTCTTTGTATTTCCTTCGGTTTTAATAAATTTTTTCCAATTCTTGCCTAATTTTCTCAAACTAACCTGTTAGTCTTTCAAAAATCTGACTTCAAATTGAATAAAAATTCATCTAAACTGTAAACAAATATTAGGACGAACCCAGGTTTTAAGTGTATTTTTGTAGCTCAATAACAAAAAATTGTATTTTAATTAAACAGATTCCCGATTTCGTGGGAAATAAATATGAATTATTTTTCTTCAGATTTCAAATTAGGAATTCTTGGTGGTGGACAATTAGGCAAAATGTTACTTTATGACACAAGAAAATTTGATATTTATACCTGTGTTTTAGATTCCAGTGACGAAGCACCTTGCAAAATTGCATCAAATGAGTTTTATCAAGGCGATTTAATGGATTTTGAAACCGTTTACAACTTCGGAAAAAAAGTAAATGTGTTAACCATTGAAATAGAAAATGTAAATGTTGATGCTTTAGAAAAACTCGAAAATGAAGGCATTAAAGTGTATCCTTCTTCAAAAACTTTAAGAATTATTCAAAATAAAGCAACACAGAAATTATTTTATATAGATCATAATTTACCAACAGCAATTTTTTCTCGATTTGCTTATACTTCCGAAATCGAAGATGCTGTTTCAAATGGAGGATTAAAATTCCCATTTGTATGGAAATGTGCTAAATTCGGTTATGATGGTACTGGTGTAAAAGTCATTAGAAAAATTTCAGATTTCGAATATTTACCAAATGTAGAATGTATTACAGAAGAATTAATTCATTTTAAAAAAGAACTCGCTGTTATTGTGGCTCGCAATGTATCTGGTGAAACTAAAATATATCCAGTTGTTGAAATGGAATTTCATCAAGAAGCCAATCAAGTAGAATATGTAATTTGTCCTGCCAGAATTAGTGAGGAAGTTGCTAAAAAAGCGAAAATTATTGCTTTAAAAGTTTCTGCAACATTTAATCATGTTGGACTAATTGCTGTTGAAATGTTTCAAACCCAAGACGATAACATTTTAATAAACGAAGTTGCTCCACGACCTCATAATTCTGGACATCATACCATCGAAACAAGTTATACATCTCAATTTGAACAGCATCTTCGTGCTATATTAGATTTACCTCTCGGAAAAACCGATAGTAAAATTGCAGGAATTATGGTAAATTTGGTTGGTGAAGATGGCTATAACGGAAACGTGGTTTATAAAAACATTGAGAAAATCATGAAAATNGAAGGTGTAACACCACACATTTATGGTAAAAAACAAACACAACCATTTCGTAAAATGGGACATGTAACTGTTGTACACACCGATTTAAAAAAAGCTCGTAAAATAGCAGAGAAAGTTAAGAATACAATTAAAGTAATAAGTGAATAATTCACAAANATCTAATCACAAATTTTAACTTATACATTTGGGATTTGGGATTTTAAATTTGAAAATTAATGAAAACAGTAGCAATAATTATGGGAAGCAATAGTGACCTTCCTGTTATGCAAGATGCAATAGATATTTTAAAAGGCTTCGATATAGAAACTGAAGTAGATATAGTTTCAGCTCATAGAACTCCAGAAAAAATGTTTGAATATGGTAAAAACGCACATAAAAGAGGCATTAAAGTGATTATTGCTGGTGCTGGTGGAGCAGCTCACTTACCAGGAATGATTGCCTCATTGTCTCCTCTTCCAGTTATTGGAGTGCCAGTAAAATCAAGTAATTCTATCGATGGCTGGGATTCTATTCTATCTATTTTACAAATGCCTGGAGGAGTTCCTGTAGCAACCGTTGCCCTAAACGGCGCAAAAAATGCTGGNATTTTAGCAGCTCAAATTATAGGNACTTTCGACTCTGGGATTCAAGATAAAGTCTTAATTTACAAAGAAGGATTGAAAGCTAAAGTAATAGAAAGTTCAAAAGGGATGAAAAAATAAAACCCTGAAAGAATCGAGGTTTTAAAATTGCTATTAATTAATTTTCTTTAGAGTAAACTCTATGAAATATTATTGGCGAATCTAATAAATATTTAATGATTGACTAACTAATAATTAAAAATAATAATAAAATCAATTAGTCAGAAAGAAAAGGCTTACATAAGTAAAAAATGTAATCTAAATATTAAGATTTCTTCAAATAATTCCTTACAATTAACATGAATATATTAAATTACCCTTTCTCCACACCTTACAATACTGCTCCATTTTCTAAAATAGAAATCGAACAATTTCTTCCTGCTTTTATAAAAGCTATTGAAAATACAAAAGCTGAAATTGATGTTATTATAAATAATTCTGATATACCAAATTTCAAAAATACGCTTGAAGCTTTAGATTTTTCAGGGGAACAATTGGAAAGAATATCGAGTATTTTCTTCAACTTGAATTCTGCTGAAACTAACGATAAAATTCAAAAAATTGCTCAAGATGTATCGCCTTTATTATCAGAGTTTAACAACGATATTAGCTTAAACGAAAAATTGTTTATAAGAGTGAAAGAGGTTTATAATTCTAAAGAACGCTTAAAACTAACAGAAGAAGAAAATACCTTACTCGACAAAAAATACAAGGGTTTTTCAAGAAATGGTGCTAATTTATCAAAAGATAAAAAACTGAATCTACGAGAGATAGATAAAAAGTTAAGCAAACTTAAACTCAAATTTGGAGAAAATGTATTGGCTGAAACTAACAAATTTGAAATGCTTATTATAAATGAAAAAGATTTGTCTGGATTGCCTGAAGGTGCAAAAGAAGCTGCGAAGCAACTTGCAGAATCTAAAAACAAAAAAGGGTGGCTGTTTACTTTAGATTATCCGAGTTATATTCCGTTTATGACCTATGCAGATAATCGAGAGTTACGCAAAAAACTATCTTTTGCATTTGGCAACAGGTCTTTTAATAATGATGCGTTTGATAACAAAAACATCGTATTAAAAATTGTAACCCTTCGTTATAAACGAGCAAAACTTTTAGGTTATAAATCGCATGCACATTTTGTGTTAGAAGAACGTATGGCAGAAACTCCAGAAAAAGTTTTAGAATTCCTAAATGAACTTCTTGAAAAAGTAAAACCGGTTGCTGAAAAGGAATTTAAAAACCTTGAAAATTTTGCTAAAAAATTAGATGACATAGGTAGACTTGAAAAATGGGATTCAGTCTATTATTCAGAAAAATTAAAACAAAAATTATATGATTTTGATGACGAACAACTTAAACCCTATTTTAAATTAGAAAATGTTATTCGAGGGGTTTTTTTAGTTGCCAATAAATTATATGATTTGAATTTTGAAAAAATTGATACCATCGATAAATATCATAAAGATGTATTAACTTATAAGGTTACCGACAAAAATGGTGATTTCATTTCAATATTCTACACGGATTTCTTTCCGAGAGAAGGAAAACGAAATGGTGCCTGGATGACAAGTTTTAAACCTCAATATATAAGAAATGATTACAACGAAAGACCTCATATTTCTATAGTTTGTAACTTTACAAAACCCACAAAAAGTAAACCTTCATTGTTAACCTTTAATGAAGTTACCACATTATTTCATGAGTTTGGTCATGCACTGCATGGCATGTTGGCAAACACAACCTATCCGAGTTTATCAGGAACAAGTGTGTCCTGGGATTTTGTAGAATTGCCAAGTCAAGTTTTAGAAAATTGGTGTTATGAAGAAGCAGTATTAAAATTGTTTGCTAAACATTATGAAACTGGAGAAGTCATTCCAATAGAATTAGTTAAAAAAATTAAGGATTCATCAACCTTTAATGAAGGTATGCAAACCTTACGTCAAATAAGTTTAGGACTTTTAGATATGAGTTGGCACACCCTAGATCCTGCACATATAATAGATGTAAAAAAACACGAATTAACTGCTTTTAAAAACACAAAATTATATCCTGATATAGCTAAAAACTGTACGAGTACGTCGTTTTCTCACATTTTTCAAGGTGGTTATTCTTCCGGTTATTATAGCTATAAATGGGCAGAAGTTTTAGATGCTGATGCTTTTGATTATTTTTCAGAAAATGGTATTTTTAATAAAGAGATTGCAACAAAATTTAAAGATAACATACTCTCTAAAGGTGGAACCGAAAACCCTATGACACTCTACAAACGCTTTAGAGGACAAAAACCAAAACCTGAAGCCCTCCTTAAAAGAGCTGGACTAATTAAATGATGGCATTATTAGAAATATTTACCTTATTTTTGAAAAACTAAAGATTATAAATGCCAAATCACCAAATAGATCCTAATAAATGGATAGACTTGTATTCCGACTATCTATTCAATTACACGATAACTAGAGTTAGAGACAGAGATACTGCTCAAGATTTGGTGCAAGACACTTTTTTTGCCGGTTTGAAATCTATGAAAAACTTTAAAGGTGAAGCAAGTGAACGTACTTGGCTTATTTCTATTTTAAAGCGTAAGATTATCGATTATTATAGAAAAATTAATTCTAAAAAGGGTAAAGCCGAAATACGAATAAATTACAAGAGCGACTCTGAAGATGAAGGTAATTGGTTGGAAGAACATGTTGCAGATCCTTTTGATAAAACAGCAGAAGATAATTTAGAAAACACCGAATTAGGATTAGCAATTCATAACTGTATTGGCAAATTACCCGAAAAACAAGCACAGGTTTTTAAAATGAAAACAATTTTAGACTATGAAACCGAAGCTGTTTGTAATGAATTAGATATAACAGCGTCTAATCTTTGGGTAATTATACATAGAGCCAGAACAACTATTGCTGCATGTCTCGAAAAAAACTGGTTTTAAATNTTAATGATGAATAAAAAAAACAAAGCGTTTATTTCTTGTGATGAAGCAAACCATAGTTGTGACAAATCCCAATATAATGAAGCTGATTTCTTGGAGAAACTGAAGTTAAATATCCATTTATTGTATTGTAGAGTCTGCAGAAAGTATTCCATAAATAATTCTAAACTGTCAAATATTATTAATGACTCTGATGTCGTTTGTTTAGATTTAAAAGACAAACAAGAAATGAAAGATTGTTTTGAAAAAGAATTAAAAAAGCGTCAGCAACAGCCATAAAATTGGCAAACCTTCTACCCAAAAAGAACTATAATATTTTGCTCTGTTTTCTTCTGAAAAAACTAAAAATAAAAGTGTTATAACTGATATTAAAATTAAAACAGTAACACTTTTAGAATTGATTTCATCTTTAAAAGATTCTAAAAATAAAAATCCAACTAATAATAACAGACCTATTACTTTTGTCCTTTTAATTCCAATTTTTTGAGGTATTGTAGAAAGTTTCAAATTGTCAAACCGCATATCTCTAATTTCAAAAGGGAACATTAATACCATTATAAACAAAAAGCGTTGAAATGCTGTAATGATAACATCAAAATTAATCCGAAAATTATTGTTTATCAAAGGAATAAATACTGTAACTCCAACCCAAACCAAAGCAATAATATATATTTTCAATCCTTTAATCCCTCTTAAACTATATTTATTATTAATAAAGAGTCGTTTTGTTAAAAACGGAATTGCATACAAAAAAGTAATAATTGCAGTACTAAAAATATAAATTAATGTTTTTGGATTAAGCAGAAAAGCAAAATAACATAAGCCAATAAAACAACTAAAAGAAAATATCTGTATTAGTTTTAGCCAATTATCCAATTGTCGATGATGAAATTTAGCCAAGCCAAAATACTTCACAAAATTGTATCCTGTCACAGATGCAAAAAATATAAAAAACAGTATGTTTTCATCCAACGGTAACTCATAGTTTAATAAGGTTATCCAAGTCAAGCTAGATACGGCTAAAGCTACATGAATACTGCTGTTTATATAAAACTCGAAAAGGCGTTTAAAGAAACCCATATTACAAAAATAGCCAATCTGCTAACAATGGACTTATTTGGTTAAAAAATTTTCATATTAGAATAAAAGCATTATTATTTATGTAATTTTGGGCTTGAAAATATAAAATAGAATGAATACAGATTCTTTCAAAATACGTCATATTGGTCCTCGAGAAAGGGATTATAAAGAGATGCTTAAAACTATTGGTGTAGATACTTTAGAACAGCTTATTTACGAAACAATTCCTAATAGCATTAAGTTAGAAAACGGTTTAAATTTGGATCAAGCTATGAGCGAACAGGATTATTTAACTCATATGCAAGATTTAGCTTCAAAAAACAAGGTTTTTAAATCGTATATTGGTTTAGGTTATCATCCAACTAATCTTCCTGCTGTTATACAACGAAACATTCTTGAAAATCCAGGTTGGTACACCGCTTATACACCTTATCAAGCTGAAATTGCTCAAGGTCGTTTGGAAGCACTATTAAATTTCCAAACTACGATTGTTGACCTCACAGGAATGGAACTCGCCAATGCTTCACTTTTAGACGAAAGTACAGCTGCTGCCGAAGCGATGGCGTTACTGTTTGCTGTTCGTGAAAGACAACAAAAGAAAAATAATGTTGTAAAGTTTTTTGTTTCTGAAGAAGTTTTACCACAAACATTATCATTATTACAAACAAGGTCAAATCCATTAGGCATTAAGCTTATTATTGGAAATTACGAAACCTTCGATTTTTCTTCCGATTTTTATGGTGCTTTATTACAATATCCCGGAACATCTGGACAAATTCATGATATTTCAAGTTTTATTTCGAAAGCTAATAACGCCGGAATAAAAGTTGCAGTAGCAGCAGATATTTTGAGTCTAATAAAATTAGAATCACCAGGTAAATTTGGCGCCGATGTTGTTGTAGGAACAACCCAACGCTTCGGAATTCCGATGGGTTTTGGAGGTCCTCATGCTGCCTATTTTGCCACAAAAGAAGCCTATAAAAGAAATATTCCCGGACGTATAATTGGCGTAACAAAAGATGTAAACGGAAATCGTGCACTTCGTATGGCATTACAAACTCGCGAACAACATATTAAACGCGATAAGGCAACATCTAATATTTGTACATCTCAAGTACTTCTTGCAGTTATGGCTGGAATGTACGCCGTTTATCATGGACCAAAAGGTTTACAATACATTGCAAATAAAGTCCATAATCTAACTTCAACTTTATCTGAAACTTTAGAACAATTAGGACTTTACCAAACTAATACGTCTTATTTTGATACGATTCAAATTAAAACAGATGCTTCAAAAATAAAAGCTATTGCTGAAACCAACGAAGTAAATTTTTATTATCCAGATGCTGAAACGGTTTCGATTTCAATCAACGAAACAACGTCTCTTCAAGATGTAAACACTATTATTTCAATTTTTTCTGAAGCTATCGGAAAAGAATCTGTTTCTATTTCTTCAATTTCAGAAGCCAACAATATTGATGATTCGGTTAGACGTACAAGTCCATTTTTAGAAAACGATATTTTTAATACTTATCATTCTGAAACTGAATTAATGCGTTATATAAAATCTCTGGAACGCAAAGATTTATCGCTAACTCATTCCATGATTTCTTTAGGTTCTTGTACTATGAAGCTAAATGCTGCTGCCGAAATGCTTCCGTTAAGTTGGGCNAATTGGGGAAACATCCATCCATTTGCACCAAGCAATCAAGTTGAAGGTTATTTGTATGTAATGAAAAAATTAGAAGATCAACTTACTGAAATTACTGGCTTTGCTGCAACAACATTACAACCAAATTCTGGAGCTCAAGGCGAATTTACCGGACTTATGGTTATTAAAGCCTTTCATGAATCTCGTAACGAAGGACATAGAAATATTTGCTTAATTCCATCGTCAGCGCATGGTACAAATCCTGCAAGTGCTGTTATGGCTGGAATGAAAGTAGTAGTCACTAAATCGACCGAAGAAGGAAACATTGATGTTGATGATTTACGAGAAAAAGCCATTTTACATAGAGACCATCTTGCAGCACTAATGGTAACCTATCCATCAACTCATGGTGTATTTGAGTCTGCAATTAAAGAAATTACTCAAATTATTCATGATAATGGTGGACAGGTATATATGGATGGTGCAAATATGAATGCACAAGTAGGACTCACAAATCCTGGCAATATTGGTGCAGATGTTTGTCATCTTAACTTACACAAAACATTTGCCATTCCTCATGGCGGAGGTGGTCCTGGTGTTGGTCCAATTTGTGTTGCAAAACAGTTGGTTCCTTTTCTTCCGGGAAACCCTTTAGTTAAAGTTGGTGGTAAAAACGCTATTACGGCAATCTCAGCTGCACCTTATGGTTCGGCTTTAGTTTGCTTGATTTCGTATGGTTATATATGTATGCTTGGTGCTGAAGGATTATCAGAATCGACAAAAATTGCCATATTAAACACAAATTATATAAAAGAACGTTTACAAGGTCATTTTGATACTTTATATTCTGGTGAAAAGGGTCGCGCTGCACATGAAATGATTGTAGATTGCAGACCATTTAAAGAAAATGGTATTGAAGTAAGCGATATTGCAAAACGACTGATGGATTATGGCTTTCATGCTCCAACAGTATCTTTCCCAGTAGCAGGAACATTAATGATTGAACCTACCGAAAGTGAAAACAAAGCAGAATTAGACCGTTTTTGTAATGCTATGATTTCTATCAGGAAAGAAATTGAAAACATTACAAAAGAAGAACCAAATAATGTTCTTAAAAATGCACCTCACACTTTGGCTATGCTAACAGCAAACCTTTGGGATTTTCCTTATACAAGAGAAGAAGCAGCGTTTCCGTTACCTTATATTCAGGATAATAAATTCTGGCCTAGTGTTAGACGAGTAGATGATGCTTTTGGAGACCGAAATTTAATCTGTTCTTGTGCTCCAATAGAGGATTTTATGGAGGCCTAATACATCTTTGAACGTCGTAAAATAGAACAAAATCAAACTTGCCTTTAATTATTAGCAACTATATTCGTTACTTTGTGGATTATAGAATCCTAATTCTGAATTAGAACTTCGTTATGAAGGTTAAAACCATAATAAAATATGCCTTTTTATGAGTTTCAGCATAGTATCGCTTTGGTTAAACTTAAAAAAGTATTGTAACGACATATGTTGCAGATGGTTTTAAGATGTAATAGATTTTCTAATATATAAATTTGGGGTAAAAATAAATATTCTTTCTTATGAATGTTAATATTACTGGTACAGGTAGCTATATTCCTGATGTCATTGAAAAAAACGAGAACTTTCACCAACACAAATTTTTAAATGCAGATGGCTCTATAATTAACTCAACAAACGAAGTTATTATTGAAAAATTTAAAGCCATAACTGGTATTGTGGAAAGACGCTATATCGATACATCTTTAAACAATTCCGATATTGCTTTTTATGCTGCACAAAAAGCTATTAAAGACGCAAATATTAATCAGGAAGAACTCGATTATATAATTGTCGCTCATAATTATGGAGACATAAAACACAATGTTGAACAAAGTGATACTGTACCTAGTATTGCATCTAGAGTGAAACATCTTTTAAAAATTAAAAACCCTAAATGTGTTGGTTACGATATGCTTTTTGGTTGTCCAGGATGGATTGAAGCAACCATACAAGCTAATGCTTTTATAAAATCTGGAATAGCAAAAAAATGTTTAGTTATTGGTTCTGAAACCTTATCTCGTGTTATCGATAAACACGATAGAGACTCCATGATATATAGCGATGGCGCTGGAGCTGTTGTTTTAGAAGCCAGTAATAATGGCAGTGGTATTCTAACACACGAAAGTGCAACTTATGCTTTAGATGAAGCACATTTTATTTATTTTGGTGAAACAAATAATCGTGATATAAGTGACAAACGAAGATATATAAAAATGTATGGCAGAAAAATTTATGAGTTTGCCTTAAACCACGTTCCAGCTGCTATGAAGTCCTGCCTTGATAAAAGTGGTATCGACATCAAAGATGTAAAAAAAATACTCATACATCAAGCCAATGAAAAAATGGACGAAGCCATTGTAAAACGTTTTTATAAATTATACGGCATGGAAATGCCCGACGGTATTATGCCTATGACTATTAATAAACTTGGCAATTCTAGTGTCGCTACTGTACCTACTTTATANGATANNATNTTAAAAGGAAAGATGAATGGTCATAGTATAAATAAAGGCGATATTATTCTTTTTGCAAGTGTTGGAGCTGGAATGAATATTAATGCCATTGTTTATAAGAATTAAACTTAAGATTCATTTAAAAAGATTTTCGCTTTCGCGGAAAATGTTATGTACGAAGGCAAATTTCCTCACAAAAGATATAGAATTACATTTCAATTTTTACAAGAACACATTCCAAGTACTTCTAAAATTTTAGATTTAGGTGTAGAAAATCCGTTTACTAAAGTGATGAAAGAAAACGGTTATACTNTCGAAAATACCAAAGGTGAAGATTTAGATATTGACACTTCAACAATTAAAAACTCCAAAGCTGATGTGGTTACAGCTTTCGAAATTTTCGAACACCTTCTTTCCCCTTTTACAGTGCTTCAAAATATTAAAGCAGATAAATTAGTTGCTAGTGTTCCATTAAAATTATGGTTTGCTTCTGCTTATAGAAGTAAAACTGATAAGCGTGACAGACACTATCATGAATTTGAAGATTGGCAGTT
>JGI26061J44794_1000769_pt1 | contig 13579 bp, 14 predicted proteins | sample MarorgKNORR_S2LV_5_FD_44794 | JGI IMG/M metagenome (IMG submission 44794) | reverse complement strand
TTTTAAATTGTCTCTTTAGATCAACTGCATGTTGAGGGAAAATCACATAGCCTAATCTATAACCACCAGCAGCGTGAGATTTTGATAAACCATTTGTAACAAATGTGCCTTCAGGATAAATTTTTCCCATGCTAATAAATTTTGAAAAATCATAAGTTGTCTGAGCATAAATTTCATCAGAAATTACAGCGATATTTTGTTCTCTACAAACATATGCAATTTCTTCGAGTTCAAATTTATCGTACAATAATCCAGTGGGATTATGAGGATTGTTTAAGATCAAAATTTTTTGTCTGTCATGTAATCTAAGTGCCAATTTCTTTAGATCACCAGGAGAAAATTTATTATTTGGTTTAGATGGCAACATATGATAATTTTTCTTCAAGAATCTAATTTGTGGAAGGTACCCCAACCAAGCTGGTGTAGGCAAAATCACAGTTCCATGTAAAATCTCTAAAAGATTGAAGATTAGTTCTTTAGTTCCAGGACCAACATAGATTCGTTCAGGGGCGATATCCATTCCAAAATAGTGTTTATTGTATTTTGAGATAGCATTGCGTAATTCAGGAATTCCTGGAACAGGAGCATATGCTCCTTGGTTTGCGTTTTTCATTAATGCTTCCTGCATTAATAATGGCACAGGAAATGGTGATTGTCCAAATGCAAATCCATATAATCCAAAACTACACTTTGAATGAGGGCAATCAGAGTGAAATTCCTTCAAAAACGTGTTTAATTTGAGATTTTCAGGCATCTCTATGTCTTCGACCTGCTGATCAACTATGAATTTCAATAATGANTGTTATGAGATTTGATTAAGATACAAAGCGTGAAATAGTAAATAGTAAAAAGTTAGATTTTTTCAACCTAATTTTGGAATTTCATCCAAAATATTTGGGTTTTCGAGAGACGACAAATCGCCCAGATCCGTACCCAATAATTTTGATTTTAATAATCGGCGCATAATTTTACCTGTTCTTGTCTTTGGCAAATCAGATAACTGAAAAACAAATTTAGGTCTTGCTACTTTGCCAATCTTTTTAGAAACATAATTAGAAATCTCAGATTCTAAACCAATTTCTAATTTGTCATCCGTTACAAAAAATACAACAATTGCCTCACCTGTAATATCATCAGGAATTGCGATGGATGCAGCGTCAGATATTTTTTCATGAGAAATTACAGCATGTTCAATCTCAGCAGTACTCATTCTATGACCTGAAATATTTATCACATCATCAGTTCTGCCACGCATATACCAAAGATTATCTTCATCAACAAAAACATAATCTCCATGAAACCAAATATTTTTAAATTTTGACCAATACGTTTCAAGGTATCTTTCATCATCATTTAACAATCCCCTAGTCATTGCAGGCCATGGAGATTTAATTACCAAATAACCATTTTTGTTTTTAATAGAATTTCCATCATCATCAAATACATCTAGATTGATTCCAGGAACTGGAATTCCAACAGTAGATGGTTTTAGTTTCATTCCCGGAAAAACAGATAACATTGCTCCACCAATTTCAGTACCACCAGACAAATTCATAATGGGAATCTTCTTGTTGCCGACTTTTTCAAATAACCACCACCAAGAATCATTATCAAGTGGTTCACCAGTAGTTGGAATATTTTTAATTTTATCTAATGAATAAGATTTTAGTGGTTCAACATTATTTTTTTTAAATAATCGTACTGCAGTTGGAGATATTCCAAAAATTGTTGCCTGATAATCAGATAATATCTTCCAGATCCTATCAATCCTTGGAAAATCTAATGCACCGTCATAAATTACGGCACTTGCCCCTATTATCAAAAGACCATAGACATTCCACACTAAGCCGGTGATCCAACCAATATCGGCAGACCAAAATAATGTGTCATTTTGATTCATATCAATTAGATATGCAGTCTGATGTCCAGCAAAAACAGAGAATCCTCCATGAGCATGAATTACTCCTTTAGGCTTGCCAGTTGTGCCTGACGTATACAAAATAAACAATGGGTCATCAGAATCTAAAATTTCGGTATCACACAGATCGTTTTGAGAAGATACAAGATTATGATAAAAAATTATTTTATCTGATTTTTCATAATTATCAATTCCTTTGTATGAAACCACAATAATTTTTTCAACACTAGTATCTTTAACTGCAATTTCTGAATCTTGTTTTTGAGATACTGGTTTTCCTTTCCTGTAAAATCCATCAGAGACAAAAAGTGCTTTTGCTTTACAATCCTGTAATCGTATATGCAATGATTCAGAACTATATCCAGAAAAAATTACAGTTTGTACTGCACCAATCTTAGATGCTGCAAGTATTGCTAATATTGCTTCTTCAATCATGGGCAAATAAATTGCAATGACATCTCCTTTTTGTATTCCAATGGATTTAAGACCATTTGCAAGTTTTGATACTTTGGAATCTAATTCTGAATATGAAATATTAGATGTTTGTCCATCTTCAGATACAAAATGGTATGCAATTTTTTGAGGGTTTTGTTTTGCAAATTTCTCAACAGATGATTTATAGATATTTGTTTTACCATTTACAAACCATCTTGGCCATGCAATTCCTTTAGAAATATCTAATATTTTAGTATAAGGCACATCCCAAATAATTCCAATATCTTCATCTACAGATTGCCAAAACCATTCCAAATCATCCTTGGCCTTTTGAGATAGTTCTTCTAGTGATGATATGCCATGTTTTTGCATAAACTGAAAGATATTGGATTCTTGGATTTGTTTTTCAGTTGGAATGAATTCAAAATGAGACAAGTTATAATTTTTACAAACGCAAAGAGAGTAAAAAGATTTTTTGATTTATGAAATATCTATTCCAAGACGTCTTGCACATGCAATTGCAGCTTTTCCATAATCTTCAGTAATACCTGCTTTTAGGAATTTTTCAGTCCAACCAGTTTTAGTGTTCATAGTGTTTTCGTGATAGTATTCTCTAAGAATCGTCCCTATCTGATCATCTAATCTTTGTTTAGTGGCATCATTCATGCCTACCTGAAGAATAGCAGCATCAGACGTGGCAAGTATTTTGATGAATTCAATGTCTTCTAATGAGAGATCAATCATAAATTATTCTATCTCTTTTTTAAATAAATCCAATGTTAGTTTAGGATCTGCCTTTCCTTTTGTTTTTTGCATTACTTTTCCAACTAGATAGTTAATTGTCTGCGGATTCGATTTTGCTTCCTCCACTGCTTTAGGCTCTTCTGAAATAACTGCTTTAATAATTCCTAATAATTCTGATTCATCAGATACATTTCCAAGATCTAATTCAGACATTACTTGAGATAAATCCTTTCCAGTCTTTACAATTTCATACAATGCATTTTTGGCAGAGTTTCTAGAGATTTTTCCAGATTGGATTGAATCAACTAAATCTTTTAGATGTGTTGGAGTAATTTTTGATTCTTCACGTTTTTCCCGCGTATCAACTAAACCCATCAAATCAGTTGTAATTATATTTGCAACATCTTTTGCATTAACTTCTGTGTGGGATTCTTCAAACAAATCAGAATAAAATTTGTCAGATGATAAAACAGTTGCAACTTGTGGAGGAATATTAAACTGTGAGATATACCTTTCTTTTTTAGATCTAATACTTTCTGGCATTTTTGATTTTAGTTTTTGCAGAGTCTCAGAATCAATTTTAACCCAAGGTATATCGCCTTCTAGAAAATAGCGATAATCCAAGTCTTCTTCTTTGGAACGTGATGAAACAGTTATCTTTCTCTTGTCATCCCAATGACGGGTTTCTTGAATAATGTCTATATTTCGAGAATACAAGCTTTCTTGTCTGGTAATTTCAAAGTGTGTAGCTTTTTCTAAATCATGAAAAGACCCAATATTTTTGATTTCAACTTTTTTGCCTCCTTCAATTGAAACATTAGCATCAGCCCTCATTGCACCTTCCAAACTAGGATCTGACACACCAATATTTTCAAGTAAATCAGATAAAATGTTAAGAAAGTCTCTAACTTGCTTTGGATTCTCAAAGTCAGGCTCTGTAACAATTTCAACTAATGGAGCACCTGCACGATTGTAATCAACCAATGTGATTAGATTTTTGGATGAACTTCCTTCGTAGATTAGTCTACCAGGGTCTTCTTCTAGCTGAATTCTAGTGATATTGATTTTTTTATCACCAACCATTATTGAGCCTGTGCCACCAATACTGGTATCTCCGTAAATGTTTAGTTGAGTAATTTGAAAGTTTTTTGGCAAATCTGGATAAAAGTAATTTTTTCTAAAAAATGCAATTTTATCAGGTATACTACAATTAAGAGCCATAGCAATTATTGTTGCTTTTTTAACCGCTTCTTGATTTAATCTAGGCAAACTTCCGGGCAATCCCATACAAATAGGGCAGATATTTTCATTGATTTCAAATTCACGATAGTTTGCTTTACATGAGCAAAATAATTTACTTTCAAGATTTGTCAATTGACAGTGAATCTCTAATCCAATTTTAGTCATATTGGGACCTCCGGTAATTTGACAGTTTGCTCTAATGCATGAGCTGCTTGTAATAGTAATTTATCATTCATAGAATCTGCTAATAATTGTATTCCAATTGGCAATCCATTTGAAATTGCAAACGGGATTGAGATGGCAGGTTTTCCAGTAAGATTTGCAGTAACAGTATTGATATCAATCAGAAATAATGAAACAGGATCATCAATTTTTTCACCAATTTTAAATGGTAAAATTGGAACGGTTGGTGCAATTAACAAATCATATTTTTTGAAAGCCTCATCAATTTCTTTGGTAAGTTTACTTTTTACTTTCATAGCCTTTAGGAAATATTTTCCTGCTTTTCCTGCAGATGGAACAAATCCACCAATTATCATTCTTCGGATAACTTCTGGTCCAAAGTTTTTTCTTGCTTTTGAAATATAGGAATTAAACTCATATCCTTCAACTGGGAAATCATACCCATATCTCAGATTATCATATCTTGCAAGATTGCTGCCAGCCTCAGTTGCAGTTATTGTATAATATGCTGCAACAGAATACTGTACCATATCCAAGGATACTTCTTCGCATATTGCTCCAAGACTCTCTAATTTTGCTATGGCATCTTTTGTTGCAGATAATACTGCAGGATCAATACTATCACCAATCATTTCTTTGATAATACCAATTTTTTTGCCTTCTATGCCTGAATCAATTTCTGAGAGATAGTCTTCATTTTTGTCATCTAGAGTTGTATTATCATTAATGTCTAATCCCGAGATAATATTCAGCATAAAGGCAGCATCTTTTACAGTTCTAGTTAAGGGTCCAATTTGCTCAATACTATTTGAATAGGAAATCAAGCCATATCTGCTGATTAGACCATACGTTGGTTTGTATCCAACTGTAGAACAAAAGCTTGCAGGGTTTCTAACAGAACCACCAGTATCAGAACCCAATGACGCAATGCATTCAAAAGCACTTACAGAAACTGCGCTACCACCAGAAGACCCACCTGGAACATATTCAGTATTCCACGGATTTTTGCTTGGACCAAATGCACTAAATTCAGTTGTCAATCCCATAGCAAATTCATCAAGATTTACTTTTCCAATAAATACAGCATCTTGTTCTTTTAGTTTTGTTATAACAGTTGCATCATAAGGAGCAACAAAATCTTCAAGCATTTTTGAAGCACATGTTGTTTTACTGTCTTTTATGCACATGTTATCTTTAATTGAAATTGGCATTCCAAAACATGCACCAACTTTATCTCCAGATTTTACTTTCTTGTCAATCGCTTGTGCTTTATCTACTGATTCTTCATTAACAGATAAGAAAGCATGAAGTTTATCATCAACACTTTGTATTCTTTCTAGAGTTTTTGCAACAAAATCCTCAGCAGAGATATTTCCATTTTTTACTTCTTGGACAAATTCAAGGGCAGAAATTTTGAGATTCATGTAGACATCTTTGGTGCTCTAACATAGGTTCCTTTGTAGTTGTTTAATTTATCAATTAGTTTTTCATTAAATGGAATATGCTTATCTTCTCGTAGATTAGAAATTGGGATTTCATGCATTGAGATTTCTTCAGATTCAACGCCTGCAGAATCTAAAACATCAAAATAATCAATCATTGCTTGTACTTTGTCTACAAATTCTTTATGATCATCAATTTCAATTCTCATTAATTTTGCCACATGTTCAATTTCTTCTTCAGTAACCATCACTTACACCTAAGGTGTTAATCTATCAACGTCTCTTGGATAAAATGTTACATCTCGTATGTTTTCAGTGCCAGTAAGAGCCATCATGAGCCTTTCAAGACCAATTCCACAACCAGCATGAGGCGGAACACCATAATCAAATGCGCCAAGGTGATATTCAAATGCATCAGTCTTCAGTCCTTTGTTCTTCATTCTCTCAACTAATTCATCTCGTTTTTCAATTCTTGTGCTACCTGAAGACAGTTCTAAATCTCCATACATCAAATCAAATGACTCAGAAATTTTTGGATTTGATTTGCTGTCTTTTACGTAAAACGGTTTTGGGCCCAAAGGCCAATCTGTAATAAAGTAAAATCCATCAAGACCAATCTTGTTGAGATTAGATGGATACAAGTCATCGCCCCATTCAGTTTTTACTCCTACCTTTTGCATTTTATCTATCAATTCATCATAAGAATATCGTGGAATAGATTCAGGAATGGTAGGAATTATGAATTCAGCATCAAGGTTATCTTTTACATAGTCATTAACAGTTTCAATTGAAATTTTGATGATTTCTTCTATCCTATTCATCACATCATTGTAATCCACAAATGCTTCTTCCAAATCAATGGAGATAGCTTCTGCTAAATGACGATTAGTTCTTGACGGTTCTGCTCTAAAAATTGGGGCAATCTCAAATACTTTTTCAAAGCTCATAGTCAATTGCTCTTTGTACAATTGTGGGCTTTGAGCCAAAAAAGCTTCTTTGTTATAATAAAAAATTGCAAATAGTGCAGCTCCACCTTCAGTAGCTGTTGCAATCATTTTTGGGGTATTGATTTCAGTAAATTTTTGAGAATGAAAGTAATCTCTGATTGATTTTAAGACTAAACTTCTAGTATTGAAAATATGTTGAAGAGGCTTACGTCTAAGATCAATTGGTCTTGCCTCTAATCTGGTATCAATATTTTTGACAGTTTTTGCGGTGGGCTCAAAGGGAGGAATCTTTTCAACTTCTGAAAAGACTCTAAGTTCTGTTGGGATTATTTCAAATCCACTAGGTGCCTTTTCAGAGGATTTCACCTTTCCAGTAATAGCAATTGAAGAATGAGCTTTCAGTGAAGATATTTTTTCACGAATATCATCTGGACAGTCTCCCTTTTTTACAACAACNGAGATATCACCATTTTTGTCACGAATTGTAGCAAAACTAATGTTGCCATGTCCCCTTATTGTTAAAACCCAACCCATTATGGTTACTTGAGTCCCATCCATTGAAGGAGTAATTTCGTCAGAATAATGAGATCTACGTAAATTTCCTAATTCAGTTTCTATCATAATTTACTTTATTGCACATTTCATGGTGTAATTAATTTTTACACAAAATAATGCACCAATACCTTAATTTTCAATAACCATATTTACATTAAATTACCATGATTTTTTATGAATGTTATGGCTCTAACTAACAAAGAAAAGATGGTAGCAATCATCTCAAATGGAATTGCAGTTTTTTCTCTGTTACAAGAAAGAGGTGACCTTCCTGAAAATACAACCATGTATGATTTTGTTCTAAAGGTGATTCCGGATGATATTAAATCAGAATTAAGCATTGAGTTGATAGACGAGGTATTTCAATACGTTTCAACCACACATAGTTCATAAGGTACAAAATACAACTGAAAATATCGCAATGACTGCCATAGCAACATTAGGATCTCATTGTTCTTTACAAGTTCTCAAAGGTGCAAAAGACGAGGGTCTAAAAACCATACTAGTGTGTGAAAGAAAACGTGAAAAATTATATCGAAGATTTCCATTTATTGATGAACTAATTATGGTCGATTCCTTCAAGGAAGTTCTTGATCAAAAATGCCAATCAGTTCTAGAACAAAATGATACCGTTTTGATTCCTCATGGAACATTGATTGCACAAATGAGTTCTGAAGAGATTGAATCAATCAAGACTCCTGTCTTTGGTAACAAATGGATTCTAAGATGGGAGTCAGATAGAGAGATGAAAGAAAAACTCATGAGAGAAGCAAACCTTCCTCTTCCAACAACAGTATCTAATCCTAAAGATATCAACAGTTTAGTAATTGTAAAAAGACAGGGAGCTGCAGGTGGGAAAGGATACTTTTTGGCAGCAAACGAGGACGATTATAACACAAAAAGAAATCAATTGATTTCAGAAGGAGTAATTTCAAAAGACGAGACACTTTACATTCAAGAATATGCAGCAGGAGTTTTAGCTTATTTACAATTCTTTTATTCTCCACTAAAAGAAGAGTTGGAATTTTTTGGGGCTGATCAAAGACACGAATCGGATATTGAAGGTCTTGCTAGAATACCATCCGACCAGCAACTAAAAACTAACAAGGTTCCATCGTTTAACGTGATTGGGAACAGTCCTCTTGTTTTAAGAGAATCACTTTTAGAGGAAGTATACAACATGGGAGAAAACTTTGTTGATGCTGCAAAAAAACTGGTAGCACCAGGTATGAACGGACCATTTTGTATAGAAGGAGTTTATGATGAGAATGCAAAATTCACATCATTTGAATTTTCAGCAAGAATTGTTGCAGGAACCAATATCTACATGGATGGTTCTCCATACTACTCACTCTTGTTTAATGAGCCTATGAGCATGGGTAGAAGGATTGCAAAAGAAGTAAAAACAGCAGTTGAATCAAATCAACTAGACAAGATCACTACCTGAAACAGGTACAAAAAGAATCTATTTTGTGGTAACTTCCATGCCATGTTGAGATTTAATGATATACTTGTCTCTGATCTTAACGCTAATCCAATCAATTATCAAAACTGTAATTAATACTACTAACATGAAAACTGCTGCTTTTCCATACTCAAAGAATTTGATATAATTGATAATGTAAAAACCAATTCCACCGGCACCAACCAATCCNAGAATACTAGTTTGACGAATATTATAATCAAACATGTAAAGTAATTGACTAAGAAGATGAGAAGCTGATTCAGGAATCACAACATACCTAATCAATTGCCACTTTGATACTCCTATTGAGATTACNGCATCCATAGGATCAGAATCAATTGTTTCAATTGCTTCGTATTGTAATTTTGCAACAAATCCTACTGTGTACATGATGATTGCCAAAACTCCCGCAAAAGGACCTAACCCAACCATAATTACAAATAAGATTGCCCATAAGATTGATGGGAATGTACGAATAGCTGCTAACAATGCACGAACTGGAGCATAAACATATTTGCTGTTAAGGTTTCTTGCAGCAAGCATACTTAGTGGCAATGCAATTGCAAAGCCAATTATTGTTCCAATAAATGCCATTTGAATTGTTTCAAACATTGCCCAAATAGCAGTTGGAACATATTTTGGTTCAACAAGAAGCATTTCTTCAACAACAATTGCAAGATTTGGTAATCCTTCAACAAACTCGATAGGATTAGCATCAACATTGTAAGATGCAATTATCACTAATCCAATGATAATTCCAATAACGATATTATTTTTGGGCGTCATCAGCATACATCTCCATAATATCATCATAAGTCATATCNCCTGTTTGAAAATCAACTATAGAATCACCTTCAACTCCAATCTCTAGAATTTTCTGTCCTTCTTTGATGACTGCAACTCGATTTGCGTATTCTAATGCTAATTGCATGTCATGATGAACCATAATTGCTGTTAGATTCATTCGCTTTTGAGCATCTGCAATCAAATCCATAATCTCATGAGCAGTTACATAATCTAATTCTGAAACGATTTCGTCTGCTAGTAATATTGAAGGTTTTTGCATTAATGCTCTAGCAATAGCTACTCGTCTCTTTTCACCGCCACTTAGCATGTAGGCTTTTCTATTTTCTTTTCCAGATAATCCAACTAAATTTAGAATTCTTTTAGCTTCTTGAATCTCATGTTCTGGGAATCTCTTAAGTAATGATTGAGTTTTGGTGAGTCTAGGTAATGCACCAAGAAGAGTATTTTCAAGAACTGTAATATTTTTTACTAGTCCAAGATTTTGAGGAATGTAACCAATTGTATGCATCATATTTTTAAATTTTTTGTCATTCATGTTAGGAGAAACATAATCAATTTTGATTGTTCCTTTACTAGGAATCATCATCCCATTCATTAATTTGAGTAAAGTAGATTTTCCAGAACCAGATTGTCCTATAATTGCATAATTTGTCCCCCTATCAATTGATAAATTAATTCCTTCTAATACAAAATTTTTAGAATCATAAGATGTCCAGATATTATTCATCTGTATAATTTTTTTTGTAGAAATTAATGAAGATGATGGTTTTTTGGAAATCGGGGTTTGTTTCATTTACAAAATTCCATTTTTTATTTGCTCTTGTTGTATTTATCAAGAATCAACTGATCAAGTCCTGTCAAAGAATCGATAAAGGCTCCAAACTCACCAATATGCATAGTAGTTGTTGTTGGAACTAAAGCTTGTGCACCATACAAATCAGTCAAAATGGAATTATTTTCATCATAATTGAGTTCAATAAGTGCATCCACAAGCGCATCTTTTGTAGATTCTGACATTTCAGGACTTACCATGAATACATGTGATGGTACAGGTCCAATTGTTGTAACTGGACGTAATTTTACTTGATCTTCTAAATCAAGATATTTTTTAGGAGCAATATCTGAACCAAATGCGACATCAACATTTCCATTAAGAAGTAATTGTAGTGCCGCTTTGTATCCTCCTGCAAAAGTATAACTTTCAAAGTTATTTGCTAATGCAGATTCTAAAGCAACAATGTCATCTCCTTCAATGTTAATATGACCCTCGCTAACCAATGTTCCCATAGGCCTTACAAATCCTGATGAACCAGTAATGCTGGTAAATGCAACTCTTTTACCAACAGTATCTTCTAATGAATTAATAGAATCATTATCAGCCAAAGTCCACACTGTTGCTTGATAGTTTACTTTTCCATTCACAATTTCTGCCAATACAGCTTCTGCACCTGTTCTTTGATGAGTAATCCATGCAGGTCCCGTATCCATAAAGGCAGCATCAATGTGACCAAATCTCATTCCTTCTATAATAGTCTCATAATTTGTTGGAACTACTACTTCAACATTAATACCCATTTCATTCTCAAGGAAATTTTCTAGTGCTTGAGCTTTTGGAGTTAATTCATCAGCCTTTTCTACAGGGATAAATCCAATNGTGATAGTATCAACATCAATTATTTTTGATTCGGATGGAATGTTAATGATTTCATTACTAGATAATGAATTAGAATCATCACCTAGATTGCCTAACGCATAACCACCAAGAAATGCTACAATTGTAACTACTAATGCTAAAGTTATTTCTCGTTTCATTTACTAAAAATCTTAGTGTAAGCTAAGTTATTTAAAGTAGATTTTCATTCCAAATGTTCATTCCAAGTCTATAGAATGAGAAATAATAATTAGTAAATATCTCCTAATTGATTTTGTTAAAGATTTGATTTGGGATTAGACGTATTTGGATACAAATTCAAAATAGGCTCTGAATTCTCTATAGTTATTTCCACCTTTCCAACTCTACTATGATACTGCTTGATTTTTTTACCTTCTGATGAAATAATATACTTGTTTACCTCTACAAGTGCAAGATCTTCTAAAGTACACAATGTTTTGTAAACAGTAGAAAGCGAAATTTTTAATTCATCTGAAATTTGAGTTGCATCTTTTGATTCATTTTTAATTGAAAATAATACAGATCTAGTACAGGCATTACTGAGTGACTCAATAATTTTTTGAGTTGTATCAAACTCAGATAATTGGATTATGTTTGGCTTTGACATTAAAATCACTCAATTAGGGACAAGTGTCAGGATTGGTTCAGGTTTTTTAATGGAGATATCAGCTTTACTAATTCTACTACGATAGACTTTGTATTTTCTACCTTTATCAGATAGCATCCATTTTTCAACTTTAATTAGTGTAAGTTCTTCAAGGTCTGCTAATTTTTTGTATACAGAGCTAAGCGGAATTTTGAGTTTATCTGAGAGTTCTGCAGCTGTGTTTCCTTTTTTTATAATAGAAAAAAGTATTGCACGAGATTCAGAATCAGCTAATGCTTCTATAACTTTTTGAGTGATATCATATTTTTTTAATTGTGGTAAAGTAAGTCGTCTTGACATGTAGATATCAAAAATAGGATACAATATTTAAACAACATGCTTTTGTTCTCATTCTATAGAGTAAGAATATCTAGTTATATGATTTGGTAGTTTCTTTATGAGGACTAAAACGGTTCCAAAAGAATCCAAGAATCACACCAATTGAAACCCAGAAAGAAGTAACTCCAAGGAATGACATTACCCTAAACTCATTTACCAAATCCATAGGGGCAGTAATTTCATCTGGATTTTCTGGCATTGTAAAGAAAACTACAGAGATGAAAATGCCATAACCAATTAACGCAACAAGTTTTCTGTTGTTTTGAAATTTCTGTGATAATTTGTAAGACGCAAATGCTCCAAATCCAGAAATTGTAATAAAAGATAGATACAAGATTGATCTCAGCACAACAGTTTCAGGATCACCCACAGTTGGTGGATTTGCAGGATATTTGAGAAATGGAATCAAAAACATTGTAAACCACATAATTCCAGCTAAAACAAGTGCTTTTTTGACATCATTATTACCNGGTAATGAATTTCTAGATAATGCAAATACTAGTCCAAATAACGCACCAACAGATGTTCCTAAAACAACCCCAGCAAGAATCTGTCCACTNTTCTGCCATACTCTATACCCCTCATATTCTACCCAAAATTCAGGAGTATCTTTTTCTTCACCTGACGCAAATAGATTTTGGTTTTCAATTCCAATAGCCTGATCAAGATAAGGCTCTACAATTGCAAAGTTNACAGTTCCGTGAATAAATCCTGCAAATGCACCTGAAATTAAAACAATTATGAGGAAAAGAAATGTTTTCATGAGATTAAATTTCTAATGACAAGGAAATCCTGCTGCATGTCTCATATCATGAGTAAGTTCATGAATGTAAAGATCTTCAAATGCTTGTTCACCATAAACCAGACTAAAGATATGTCCCTGATCAAATCCTACAAGAAATAATCCTGCTACAAAGACTATAGCTAATGCAGCTATTGCTAGTTTTGAAACACCAGTTTTAGAGATATTAACTTGTCTTGATTCAGACATTAAATTTAACACCATTTGAATATATTTAAGCTCTTGGATATTTTTGATATAATTCATAGATTATTGATCGGTCTATATTATGACAATGGATACTTTATAGTAAAAACATATTTCGTCAAGTTATGACAAAATTATACCTCTTGGCAATTCCCATTGTAATAGGGATTATCACAGGAATGTTTTTGGCATTTTT
>JGI26061J44794_1000762_pt1 | contig 13626 bp, 12 predicted proteins | sample MarorgKNORR_S2LV_5_FD_44794 | JGI IMG/M metagenome (IMG submission 44794) | reverse complement strand
TTTTATAAGAAATTTTCTTTAGACTGGGGAAATTAAAACTTTTTTTTCAATCCTGAATTGTTTGCTGCTGCTTGATAGCAGATACTGAATCCATTAGAGTAGTCGAGCTCATCAAAGCCCTCATAGCCTTCCAAAAGTTTGTAGCTAGTCACTCCAGATCTGAGCATGAATTGTAATTGATCCAAGTGTGCATTGATGCCAATAATTTCCCCTGCATACTTCCACCTCNTGCTTAACAAGTAAGCCTGAGAGTATCCTCTACCATCATCGAAATTATTAAAATCTAGTGCAATCAAAGCGACATCATTCAAAGTGTCTTTCAGCAGTTGTACATCATCTGCAGGCTTAACAATTACTCCAACTCCTAACTTTGATACTTCATCTACGTTTTCAATCCATTGTTCGACACTGAAAAGCTCAATACTTTCGTTGTCTTTATTTAATACACTAGTGTCAAGTGGCCTTGATTCCGCAACCTTAGCTCCTAAAGTTGCACTTGCAGCAGTTAATTCATTAGACTCACTCATAGACCTTCTCCTTAAATGGCTTAATACCGATACGCTTGAAAACTTCCGTGAATTTTTCTTCCTCTTCACGATTATCTAAGTAAACATTGACGATATCTTCAACCGCATCAACAACGTTATCCCCACTAACAGAAGGACCTAACTTTTTACCAATAACAGTTTTATGAAGAGTTTCACCAGCAACAGTTATTTGATAATACTCCTCTCCATTCTTTTGCATTCCCAGTAAGCCTATATCAGCTACGTGATGATGTGCACAAGAGTTTTCACAGCCTGATATGTTGATATTTAGGTCGCCAATGTCAAGCAATTTATCCATATCGTCAAAACGCTGTTGTACTCTTGTTGCAATAGGAATAGAGCCGGCCTTTGCTAAATCACAATAATCACCACCAGGACAAGCCACAATCTGCGCCAGAGTTCCCTGATGCGGACTCGCTAATCCATATTTTTCAAGTGACTGCCATAAATCAAAAACCTGATCTTTTCGAACATAAGGAAAAACAATTGTTTGCCTTTTTGTTGTTCTAAGCTCGCTATAACTGTATTGGTCAGCTAAATCTGCCAAAATCCGCATCTGCTCTGAAGTTGCATCGCCAGGAGCTTCGCCAAGTTTTGTGAGCGATATGTTGACGATACTGTGACCCGATACTTTATGAGCTCGAACATTGTTTTTCTTCCATATACTGTAATTAAAATCAACTTTGTCTACAAAACCATCAAGAGCCAATGGTTTAATTGGCAGAGCAAAATCTTTTTCAAGTTCTGATAAATGAGTTAAGTTTAACTTCAACTCGGGATCGTCCCTGGTTTGTTTCCAGTCTTCATCAACTAATCGGGAATATTCCTTTGCACCAAGCTCACGAACTAAAAATTTGATTCGTAACTTTTTAAGATGATCTCGACGGCCTTTTAAATTGTATATTCTCATAGCAGATTCAAGATAACTAAGGATATCCTCAACAGGAACAAAAGATGCTGTTTCAGCTGCCACCATTGCCGCTGCACCCAAGCCTCCGCCAACATAAACAGTAAAACCGAGCTCACCTTCTTTATTTCGAATCAATCTCAACCCAAGGTCATGAACTCTAAGTGCTGTTTCATCTAACTTTGCGCCATTAATAGCAATCTTGAATTTACCTGGTAACCAAGAAAATTCTGGATGTAAATTCAACCATCGACGAATCAATTCGCAATAGGGTCTGGCATCAGCAATCTCTCCCTCTGTCAGTCCAGATAATGGGTCAGCTGTAATGTTCCGTGTTGCTTTACCGCTAGTCTGAATGGCGTGAAGACCTACACTTGATAACTCACGAAGTAGATTGGCAATCTCAGACAATTCAATCCAATTATATTGGATATTTTGACGAGTTGTGAAATGGCCAAAGCCACGATCATACTTATCGGCCACATCGGCAAGCGCTCTAAGTTGAATTGTGTTTAAAGTTCCGTATGGAATAGCAACCCTCAACATATGAGCATGCAATTCCATATAAAGTCCGTTTCTTAATCTGAGACTTCTAAATTTAGCAGCATCTAAATCACCATCCAAATGACGTTTTAATTGCTTCTCAAACTGATCCACTCTTTCAACTAAAAATTTAGTATCTTCAGGGCTATATTGATACATGTTATTACTTCTATATATAGATATTGAAATATTATAGTAACATATTCTATTATTTGAATATTTATAGAAAAAATAATGCTTATTTACTGGTAAAATTCAAAATTATAGAAAAATATTATATTTTTTCCTATTTTTGGATTAGATTATGGATGCAATAGATGTCAAACTGCTAGAGTTACTGCAACATAATGCAGAAATGACCATTCAACAACTCTCAGCTGAAGTTCACTTATCAACTACGCCTTGCTGGAAGCGCATAAAGCAATTAAAAAATCTTGGCTACATCAGTAAAACCGTCTCTCTAGTTGACCGCAAAAAAATTGGATTAAACGTCACGACGATGGTTTTTGTGACATTGAATACACATGATCAAGAAAAAATCAGAATTTTTGACGAAACTATCCGACAGATTCCTGAAGTTGTAGAGTGTTACCGAATGAGCGGTGAAATTGACTACCTATTAAAAGTTATTGTTAGTGATATTGAAAGCTATGACAGCTTTTATAAACGTTTAATTGATAAAGTTCAATTTGCTAAGGTGACCTCACATTTCGCTATTGAAGAAATTAAACATACCACCGAAATACCTCTTGGTTTGATTGAATAAACTCTCAGAAGTTAAGATTAAATAATAAAAAGCCTTATAAAGCCAATAGCACAAACTGACAGCAACACTCCTCCTATCCACCTCTTGAATCGATCATTATTTTCCATAATTTTATCGTGAGCTTTGAGTCCAACGTAATGTCCAATAGCTGCCGCTGGAATTAACATTAAAGCAAAACGCCAGTCAATATAAACCCCAACCACTATAAATGCGCTCATCTTAATTGCAACCAGGAAAATCCACAAAACAAATAGTGTATTTCGCAACTGCTCCTTAACAATGTGGCGCATATAAACTGCAACTATTAATGGAGCTCCAGTTAAAGAAGTTCCAGATATATATCCACCTAAGAACAATAATAAATTATCAACCCAATTTTTCTGAGATCCGATTGGACGATCAAGGATCCAGGTAAATGCATAAAAGCTAGTGATCAGGTAAACAATCACAGTCATCACATCTGCCGGAAGGTTTATCAGGCCAATGACACCTAATAATTTTGCAGGCAAAATCCACGGCAATGAGCTCTTTAAATACCTCCAATCAACTTTCTTCAATACCTTGGAGAGAGCAATACCTGAAAAAAAGAATAAATGAATTCCAATAATTGGTAACCAGTCAATCGGAGATCCACCAACGAGCATCATTAGAGGTAGTCCCAAAGCCGCACCACCAAAACCAAGTCCTGTTCTTACGAAACCTGACCAGGAAAAAATCAAAGCAACTACTCCTAACTCTAAAGCTGTAAAACTCATGCTTTCCTCTGGTAGGTTATCGTTATGAAAAACGATATTATATTGAAATTATGGTAAAGATTAACTTGATTGCAGAGCTTCTGCTAACTGATTTGCACTTTTATTCGCTAAATCTAAATCGATGCTTTCTACCATAATTCTAACTAGAGGCTCAGTACCTGATTCCCTAATAAGTACGCGTCCTTTGTCTGCAAGTTCTCCTTTAACAACTGATATGACTTGATTAAGATTTTCGTGATTCTCCAAGTCCAGCTTACCATTCGTTTTAACATTAATGAGCACCTGGGGGTACTTAGTCATTTCCTTTTTGAGGTCATACAAAGATTGATTAGACTTCAACATAACTTCTAAAACTTGCAATGCAGCAATAATGCCGTCACCCGAGGTAGATTTATTAAGACAAATAATGTGTCCAGAGCCTTCACCACCAAGATTAGCTTTGTTTAGTATCAATTGTTCCATCACAAATCTGTCACCCACGTCAGCTTCAATAAAATTGATATCCAGATCTGAAAGTGCTTCGCGCATTCCCAAATTGGACATTTTTGTTCCAACCACTGTGCTTGATTTAAGGGTACCATTTTTTTTCCATGCCTTGGCAATGATAAATACTAGCTCATCTCCATCAACCTTCTCGCCAGTATGATCAACCATTATCAAGCGATCACCGTCACCATCAAAAGCGATACCTAAGTCTGCTTCGTGGTTTAAAACTTCTTGTTGTAAATGTGTTGTGTCAGTTGCGCCGCAATTATGGTTAATGTTGTAACCATCAGGCTGGTTATTAATCATAATCACCTTAGCACCCAACTCTTCAAACACACATTGTGCAATATTGTAAGTTGCGCCGTTGGCACAATCAACAACAATAGTTAGATGAGAAAGATTACAAATTCGATCGAAAGTTGATTTACAAAATTCGATATATCTACCTAAAGCCTGGTCATGCCTGAATGCTTTACCAATATTGGCTGAATCAACACTAACCATGGGAGTAGAAATTTTTTTCTCTATGGCTTTCTGGGTTTTATCGCTTAGCTTTAAACCTTGACTTGAGAAAAACTTAACGCCGTTATCTTGAAAGTTATTATGGGAGGCACTGATTACAACTCCTGCACTCGCACCATAAGCTTTGGTTAAATAGGCAATCGCCGGTGAAGGCATTGGTCCTAACAGTCCCACACTAACCCCTGCAGACAAAAAACCCGCCTCGAGGGCGGATTCAAACAGATAACCTGAAACGCGAGTGTCCTTACCAATAATCACACTTGCGGGCCCATTTTCCGACAAAACAGAACCTACTGCCCAACCTACTTTCAACAAAAAGTCCGCCGTAATAGGTGGCTTGCCAACCGTTCCTCTTATGCCATCGGTACCAAAGAATTTATCCACAAATTATTCCCTAAAATGCTTAATTTGTTGCCAAACCGTAAGTGCATCTTTGGTTTCAGCAACGTCATGAGCTCTAATAATGTTGGCGCCATTCTCCACTGCAATTAATGCAGCTGTAACACTGCCAATCATTCTTGAGTCAACTTCTTTATCGCCTAACAATGAACCGATCATTGATTTCCTTGAAAGTCCAGCCAAAATAGAGACTCCAAAGTCATGAAATTCAGCCAGATTTTTTAACAATGCTATGTTATGAGCTAGGTTCTTCCCGAAACCAAATCCTGGGTCAAGGGTTATAGACTCTAGTTTAATCCCAACATCTGAACAAGCCTCGAGTCGTTCTGTAAAGAAAATTTTCACATCACTAACAACATCATCGTACTTCGGATTTTTTTGCATCGTTCTTGGATTTCCTTGCATATGCATTAAACATACATCGGCACCCAACGAAGCTGCCATTTCTAAGGCGCCTTTAGAGCGAAGAGCATAGACGTCATTAATAATACTTGCACCTGCACCGAAAGCTCTCTCCATAACAACAGGTTTAGAGGTATCAATCGATATTGGTACGTCAATGTTACCACTCAAAGCTTCAATGACAGGCAGGACTCGCTTCAACTCATCTTTAGCACTTACATCAGGTGCTCCTGGTCGAGTTGATTCACCGCCAATATCAATAATATCAGCGCCTTGTTCAACCATTAAGATGGCTTGATCAATTGCACTTTGAGCTTCTAAAAATAAGCCACCATCAGAAAATGAATCTGGGGTAATGTTGAGTACACCCATGACGATTGGTTGGTCGACCATCAAGCTCACTTCGAACTATGCAAACTGCTCAGTACTACTGTCACCACCTCGGTTGTCATCTGAAGACGGTTCGGAACCTTTAGATTTTCTACCGGTTCCCAACTCGGACGAAACTTCTTCAGAATCAACAACTTCAGCTGCCTCTCGCATTGGTTTTCTAGCCATCAGGTCATCAATCTGACCCGTGTCAATAGTTTCAAACTCGATTAATGCTGCTGCCATTGAGTCTAGAATATCTCTGTTTTCCTCAAGAATTTTGTAAGCTATATCGTAATTGGCATCAATAATTATACGAATTTCAGCATCCACTTTATTAAATGTGTCATCAGAAATGTGCTTATGTTTGGTTACCTGTCGACCTAAGAAAATCTCTCCCTCTTCTTCACCATAAGCCAACGGACCCATCACGTCAGACATTCCCCAAAGTTTGACCATTTTATGTGCAAGTTCAGTGGCACGTTCTATGTCATTACTTGCACCAGTTGTTACATCGTCTTTACCATAAACAAGCTCTTCTGCAATTCGGCCACCAAATAATGAGGAAATTTGAGAGTTAATCTTGCGCTTTGAAACACTATACTTATCTTTTACGGGTAGAAACATAGTCACACCCAAAGCCCTACCTCTTGGAATAATGCTGACCTTGTAAACCGGGTCATGTTCAGGTACCAAACGTCCAACTATTGCGTGTCCGGCCTCATGAAAGGCAGTCATTTCTTTTTCCGCTTCATCCATAACCATGCTCTTGCGTTCCGAGCCCATCATTATCTTGTCTTTGGCTTTTTCGAATTCTTGCATTCCTACCAGTTTTTTACTTTTCCCAGCCGCAAGCAAAGCAGCTTCATTAGTTAAATTAGCTAGATCCGCACCCGAAAAGCCTGGAGTACCTCTGGCTATATCCATAGATTTGACATTTTTTGCAACAGGCAGCTTCCTCATATGTATCTTCAAAATAGCATTGCGCCCTTTTATATCAGGCAAACCAACAGTGACTGTGCGATCAAACCTTCCAGCCCTGAGTAGCGCAGGATCAAGTACATCTGGACGGTTAGTTGCTGCAACAACGATAACACCCTCTGTCCCTTCGAAACCATCCATTTCAACCAGCATCTGGTTAAGGGTTTGTTCACGCTCATCATGTCCACCACCCAAACCAGCTCCACGCTGACGACCTACTGCATCAATCTCATCAATAAAGATGATACAGGGGGCATTTTTTTTGGCCTGATCAAACATGTCACGTACGCGAGATGCTCCAACACCAACAAACATTTCAACAAAGTCGGAACCAGAAATAAAGAAGAATGGTACGTCAGCCTCACCCGCCACTGCCTTTGCTAGTAAAGTCTTACCTGTTCCGGGTGGACCAATCATGAGTACACCTTTTGGAATCTTTCCACCAACTCTAGTAAATTTGCTCGGGTCAGAGAGGAAGTCAACTAATTCACTGACCTCTTCTTTTGCCTCATCAACGCCTGCAACATCCTCAAAGGTGACCTGTGCCTCGTCCTTGGTAATTAAACGTGCCTTTGATTTACCGAATGACATCGGATTCTTTCCACCCATAGCGCCTCCAGCACTACGCATGGTATACATAATGACGCCAATCAGTAATAGTATGGGTGCTAGTGAAATTATCAGTTGCTTCAAGAAGCTCTCTCTTGCTGGTGGCGTAGCCTGAACAGAAACGCCATTATTTAGTAGGTCTCCCATCAAACCCAAATCACCAGGGCTATAGGTGTCAAACTCTTCACCTAGTGAAGTTACACCGCTAATTTGACTTCCCGCAATCTTGACGCTGGAAACGTTCCCTTGTTTGACACTTTGGATGAACTGAGAGTAACTAATCTCGGTTGAATTATTGGTAGGTTTAAATTGACCAAACAGAGAGGCAAGGACACTGCCCAATACCAGCCATAGTAAAATATTCTTATACATATATAAAATTTAACCTAAATGTAGAACGGTAAATATACCCTATTGATTACTTATATAGGGTTTGATGGCAATTTTTCAAGGTTTGATGACAAATTATTTTACAATTATGACATAATGAATATTACAAAAATTAATGTCGTTTTGGCTCATTTTTTCCACTCGACCCGAATTTCTTAAGAAAACTCATGAAAATAAAGCCAGATCAGCTCTCAAAACACCTCTCAAACGGTTTGGAATCACTCTATTTTGCCTTTGGCCCAGAAATTCTCTTGGTTGAGCAAAGCTTGGCTCTAATTAAAGAAGCTGCGAAAGAGAATAGTTTTAGCGATCGTGTTCGTTTTGATATTGACGGACAGTTCTCTTGGGACACTATCATTAGTGACATGGCAAGCCCATCACTTTTCACAGAGAAGCGTATCATTGAGTGCTGCCTTACCACTGGAAAACTTGGTATCAAAGGTTCAAAAGCACTAACAGAATTAGTTGACAGTCTCCCAGATGATGTTTTGCTCATTATCTCTACAGGCAAACTAGACATAAACCAGCAAAAAAGTAAGTGGTTTAAAGCTCTAGATAAAAGGGGTGCTATCATTCAACACTGGGAGGTTCAAAATGAACATCTCGTTGGCTGGATTATTAACCAAATGACCCAGTTAGGCCTGAAAACTAATCACGAGGTTGCTGAGGCAATCGCTTATTGCACAGAAGGCAACCTTTTGGCATCTATGCAAGAAATACAAAAACTCAAAATCGCCTATCCTGATGGTCATATTAACGCTAATGAGTTCCTCAATCAAATCGACCAACAGTCCCATTACTCGGTCTTTGGACTGATTGATGCCGCACTCAAAGGTGATTCAACAAAAGTCAACAAAATATTCAACTCGCTTGTTGATGAAACGACACCGCCAGTGATTATCGTTTCATCCCTGTACCGAGAGATAAAGTCTCTGGTAACGATGTCTGTCGAATTGAAACACAATGAACCAATTGAGGCTATACTCGAAAAACACCGGGTATGGCAAAAAAGAAAACCTTTGATTTCAAATGCTCTCAATAAACATTCTTATCAACGACTACAAAAATTGCTATTATCACTCGGGCGTATTGACCGCTCACTAAAAGGTATGGATAATCTCAACGTTTACGATGAGTTGCAAAGTGTTCTTATCACTTTGTCAGGAAAAACGCAATGGACTCAATAGCCGAACTAATTTTAAATCTTGGACAGAAGGCAAAAAAAGCCTCTCGTTCCTTGCGCACAGCAGATACTGAAACAAAAAATGCTGTTTTGCATAACATTGCCAGTAATATCCAGAAAAACCAAAAAGCGATACTTGATGCCAATAAACAGGATTTAACTCAAGGGAAAAGTAACGGCTTAAATGATGTCTTTTTAGATCGATTAATGCTCAATCCTGAAAGAATTAATGACATTGTTGAAGGTTTAGAGCAAGTCGCATCTCTTCCTGATCCAATCGGTGAAATAACCGACTTAGAGTATCGCCCTAGTGGTATTCAGGTCGGCAAAATGAGAGTACCAATAGGTGTTATAGGAATGATCTATGAGTCTCGTCCAAATGTCACTATCGACGCAGCAGTTCTGTGTTTAAAATCAGGTAACGCGGTAATTTTACGGGGCAGTTCGGATGCAATAAACTCAAACCGAGCTTTATATGAGTGTATTAAAGATGCATTAACTGAGGCCGGCATAAATTTTGACGCAGTGCAACTAATCGACATCACTGATCGTGAGGCGGTGACAAGACTTGTTCAAGCTAGCGATTATGTTGATGTTATCATACCAAGAGGTGGCAAAGGCTTAATTGAAAATGTGAGCGCCAATGCCAGGATGCCAGTCATTAAACACCTTCACGGTGTATGTCACACCTACCTAGACAAAGAGGCTGACTCTCAGAAAGCTATAAATGTAGCATTTAATGGCAAAACCCGACGATATGGTGTCTGTAACGCCACAGAAACACTTCTAGTTCATCAGGATTTGGATTTTGCTACATTCGATCAACTGATTGACTTATATGTTGAAGAAGGAGTGGAATTACGTGGATGTCAAGAATCTCAAAAACGTTCAAATAAAATCATTGCAGCCACAGAAGATGACTGGAGTGAGGAGTACCTTGCTCCAATCCTATCAATAAAGATTGTGAGTTCATTGGATGAAGCTATTTCTCATATAGAGCAATACGGGTCTTCACATACCGACACTATCGTCACAGAAAACAAAACAAGTGCAAGAAAATTTCTAGCCGAAGTGGACTCATCCTCAGTGATGGTTAACGCATCAACAGCATTTGCAGATGGCTTTGAGTATGGTCTAGGTGCAGAGATTGGCATCAGTACAGATAAATTTCATGTACGCGGTCCAGTTGGACTTGAAGGCTTAACTTCACAAAAATATATCGTCCTAGGTGATGGACATACGAGGCCATAGAGTGACACAATTATGACAATTGAAGACACATTAGCCATTTTTGAAAGAGGTGCAGATGAAATCCTGCCCCTTGAAGAGCTCAAGAAAAAGCTGCAAAAAAATAAACCTCTAAGAATCAAGGTGGGCTTTGATCCAACTGCACCAGACTTGCACCTTGGACATACAGTTGTTATTAACAAGATGAAGCAACTTCAAGATCTTGGCCACGAAATCATTTTCTTGATTGGCGACTTTACTGGCATGATCGGTGACCCAAGTGGTAAAAATGTAACTCGCAAACCGCTCACAAAAGATGAAGTGCTTGAAAATTCTAAAAGTTATCAAGAGCAAGTCTTCAAAATACTAGATAAAGACAAAACAAGGATAGCTTTTAATTCTGAATGGATGGGAAAGATGAGTTCTTCGGAGATGGTTTCTTTGGCATCAAAACAAACAGTCGCAAGAATGCTAGAGCGGGATGATTTTTCCAAACGCTACAAGTCTGAGCAAGCAATTTCAATACATGAATTCTTATACCCTCTAGTCCAAGGTTATGACTCACTTGCACTTCAGGCTGACATGGAGCTAGGAGGAACAGATCAAAAATTTAACCTTTTAATGGGCAGAGACCTTCAAAAACAAGCCGGAAAAGAGCCACAAGTGATTCTTACAATGCCATTATTAGAAGGTCTTGATGGAGTTCAAAAGATGAGCAAGTCATTAGATAACTATATCGGTATCGACGAGACTCCTGATGATATGTTTGGCAAGTTTATGTCAATATCAGACGAGCTGATGTGGCGCTACCTTGAGCTGTTGAGTTTTGAATCATTAGAAACAATTGAGTCTTGGAAAAAGGAAGTTGAAGATGGCGAAAACCCAAGAAATATTAAATTTCGCTTAGCAGAAGAGATTATTACACGTTTCCATAGCAATGAACTAGCAAAACAAGCTCAACAAAACTTCATTGACCGGTTTTCTAAAAACCAAACCCCTGATAAGATGGACGAATTTACCTTTCAAAATGGAACCAAGATTGCCAACCTTCTAAAAGACTCAAACTTAGTTAGTTCGACTTCCGAAGCATTCCGTATGATCAAGCAAGGGGCAGCTAAAATGGATGGCGAAAAAATTACCAACAAGGATCTTGAGCCAACAGCAGGTACCTCAGTGTATCAGGTTGGCAAAAGAAAATTTGCACGAGTTACAATTAGCTAAATTCTCATAATGAAGCGTATAATGTAAGCATCTGGGGATGACTGGCTTCGACGAGGAGTTGGATTTCAAGGATGCATGTCGAGGATAAAGATTGCTCGTAAAAACGTTCTTTAAATAATAGTTGCAAACGAAGACAACTACGCTTTAGCAGCATAATGCTAACCGTTACTTAGAAGTTGTCTGTGCTTTTGGGATAACGGTCGCTTACAGACTCGCCACTATTATTTTTTTAGGGTAATAGGGTTAAAACCTAATCTAAAATCGCTTTCTACATCCCTGTTGGCCGGGTGGTAAAAAGTTAAAGCAATAGGCCTGTACTAAGCATGTAGACTTCTTGACTGAAGGTTTTCGGACGGGGGTTCAATTCCCCCCATCTCCACCAAACATCTTATCTTTAACGCCCTCTATAACAACCTTAACTTGATTATAAACCAATAATCATAAGGGTTGTAGTATTTTACTAATATCTATTTAAATCCACTAACATCTACAGACATCTATACTAAATGTGTATATAATTGTGTATATATTCCTTCTAACATAATAATTTAACGCTTTATATACACAGTAATGCTGACAGACATTCAAATCAAGAACGCTAAAGCAGAGGATAAGTTTTACTACCTTCCAGATTTTGGTGGTTTAAGACTAGCTATTGAACCTACTGGCTCTAAGATATGGCAACACAGGTTTAGGATTTATATAAATGGTAAGGAAAGAGGAAGGATAAGGAATGGTGGTTACTATCCTACTATGTCTATCAAGGAAGCTAGAGCATGGAGAGATAATAATAATGAATTACTCTCTCAAGGAATTACTCCTCCAAAGAAATACGACTCAATCAAGCAAGTAAGTTCTGACATACCTACATTCAAAGAAATGTTTGATGAATGGCATAAGTTTAAGTCAAGGGAATGGTCAGATAATTATTCAATTGACACTCAACAAAGAGCCGATATGTATTTGCTCCCTCAACTTGGCAAGATGGCTATAGATACAATTCCTCTTGGAATGATTAGGGATTTGTTACTTGATATTCAAGCAACAGGTAAACATGATACGGTTAGTAAGATTAAAGGAATTGCTAAACAGGTTTTTGATTACGCAGTAGATAGAGATGTACTTGAGATTAATAAAGTTTTATCACTATCAACTGGCTTATTCATCAAGAAAAAAGAGAAACATTATGCTCATGCTAAAACACCACAGGAATTAAAGGAGCTGTTGTTAAAGATAAAGCAAGTTAGTAGTGGTCAATCTGTCAAAACAGCTTTGATGTTAGTGCCTCATCTCCTGTTACGACCAAGTGAAGTAGTTGGATTGAGATGGGATGAAATTGATTTTGATGAAAGGCTTATTACAATTCCACCTGAAAGAATGAAGATAAAAAAGAAACTTCACCATGTTCCTTTGAGTAATACAACCTTTGATATATTCAGTAATCTTAAAAAGAATAGTTTAGATTCTCCTTATTGTTTTCCTTCACCAACGAATAAGAGTAAACCTATTGGTACAGAGAGTATGCTCCGTGCTATTAGAAGAGTTGGAGTTACTGCTGAACAATTTGTCATTCATGGAAACAGACATACAGGTGCAACAATGATTGCTAACTACTTACCTCAACATAGCGACAGAGTAGTAGATGCTCAATTACATCATGAAATAGGGGGAGTTAGTGGAATTTACAACCGAGCAGACTACCTTGAACAGAGAAAACTGCTGATGGAAGATTGGAGTAACTACCTAGANAATCTGCTTACAGAATAGTTCTTAGCTTGTTTATCTTTATAACCTTTCCCTCTAGTTTTAGCTAGATAAGATAACCTTTCAATTACTTCTGCTCTCTCATCTTTATAGTTATGTTTATCAATGTAATAAAAACAGCCTCGATCTGTTTCAAGTTTCTTCGTAGGAATCCAAATACTCCCATGCTTATACCATTTAGCGTTGATTCGTTTAAGTAACTTTGTTGGATTCTGAATAACATCTCCATCAATAATCAAATAAACATGATAATGTTGTTTCTTAGCTTTTTCTTTTTCTCTCGCCCACCCATGACCAATATGTTTAGTCTTGTAGGTTCTTTCAATCCATTGTTTCTGTCGATTGATAAAGGTAGAAAGAATATGATTATCACCAGAGTATTCGTCCATTCTAAAATCAATCCTTACAACCAAGCCTTTTCTAACTAAAGCGACACTCGATGCATTCAAGCAGTAACCAAACTAAGGCTTACGATTTTAAAACCAGAGATATTAAGGTTTTAAAAAAGCTCTTGCCGTATTTACTCAAAATGCGAGCTCGTGTTATTTGGGCTG
>JGI26061J44794_1000761_pt1 | contig 13638 bp, 15 predicted proteins | sample MarorgKNORR_S2LV_5_FD_44794 | JGI IMG/M metagenome (IMG submission 44794) | reverse complement strand
TGATTAAATAATTTTAGGTATAAAAAAAAGGCGACCCTTGGGTCGCCTTTTTTATGTCTTGCATTTGTTGCTTATAGTGTCGCTTTCAAAGCAGCTAAACAAAGAACAATGTTCTCTTTTCGAGAAGTGTGACCCATCAACCCAATACGCCAAACCTGACCTGCCAATGTGCCAAGGCCTGCACCAATTTCAAGATTGTAATCATTCAAAAGAGTTGAACGCACTGCTGCCTCGTCAACGCCTTCAGGAATAAATACACTGTTCAGTTGTGGTAGGCGGTCTTCTTTCTTCACAAGGTAGTTCATACCCATAGCCTCAAGACCATCTCTAAGTANCTCATGGTTTGTTTGGTGTCTTGTCCATGCATTCTCCACGCCTTCTTCGCACATCATCACAAGCGATTCATGCATACCATAAAGGGTATTAACAGGCGCTGTATGGTGATAAGTACGTTTTGCGCCTTCGCCCCAGTAGCCCATGACCAGGTTAAGGTCAAGGAACCAACTTGCAACATGTGTTTTTCTATTGGTTAGTTTGTGAATTGCACGATCGCCCAAGCTGATTGGTGAAATGCCCGGCATTGCCGAAAGACATTTTTGTGAGCCAGAATAAATAGCATCAATTTCCCATTCGTCTACACGTAGCTCAGAACCTGCAAGTGATGTAACCGCGTCAACAATTGTAAGACAGCCATATTTATGAGCAATCTCGCAAAGTGTTTTGGCATCAGACATAGCGCCTGTTGAAGTTTCAGCGTGAACAAAAGCAACGATTTTTGTATCTTTGTTTTCACTTAGAGCTTGCTCTAATTTGTTTGCGCTCACTGCTGTACCCCAGTCGTCTTCAACCATCACGGCTTCACCACTAAAACGAATAACGTTTTCCTTCATACGGCCGCCGAAAACACCGTTACTACAAACAATTACTTTATCTCCTGGCTCGACTAGTTTGCAAAACATGCCTCCATACCCGCAGAACCTGGTGCAGACACAGGCATTGTTAATTCATTTTCAGTTTTAAATGCAATTTTCAACATTTCTTTAACTTCGTCCATCATGCCAACAAAGGCAGGATCTAAGTGACCAATAGTTGGTCTAGCCATTGCGCTAAGGATTCTAGGGTGAACATTTGACGGGCCGGGACCCATGAGTGTTCTTACGGGTGGATTAAATGATTGCATAATAAATGATTGGATAATTAAAAAAAAGGAGACAATAAAGATCTGGTGCGTATTATCTTACAATTGAACTTGGGTAATTGTAAAAAAATTCATAACTGCATGAATTCAAATCACTGGATAATGACCANCATGTCAGTTAGCAGTCAATTATCCCGCGCCTTACCAAAGGGCAGTATCATTTGTGGAAGTGAGAATACGCGCGCCTTTGAATGTGATGGACTCAGTGTTTACAANCAAAAACCAATGGCGGTTGCGCTGCCTACAAATATTGAGCAAATCAAAGCGGTACTCAAAATTTGCCGTAAGACTAAAACGCCGATAGTAACTCGAGGAGCTGGTACAGGCCTTTCGGGTGGTGCAACACCACTTGAGGGTTGTGTTGTTCTAGGCCTCTCTAAAATGACTCGAGTTGTCTCAATTGATGCACAGAGCCAATTGGCNGTTGTTGAGCCCGGAGTAAGGAATCTAGCTATAAGCGAAGCGGTTGCCGAGTATGGATTGTATTATGCACCGGATCCTTCTTCGCAAATAGCATGCACAATTGGTGGTAATGTTGCTGAGAATTCTGGTGGCGTGCACTGTCTTAAATACGGTTTAACTGTGCATAATGTTGAAGCCATTAAAATGCTCACTATGGACGGTGAAGAATTGATTTTGAGTCGTAGTGATGAAGGCTTGGGTTTGTTAGCGTTAATGAATGGTTCTGAAGGACTACTAGGCGTTATTACTGAAATTACCGTCAAGCTCACCAAAAAGCCAGCGCTTGCTAAGTTGGTCATGGCGGGTTTTGATACAGTTAGAGAATGCGCACATGCNGTAGCAGATATTATCAAGGCTGGTATTGTCCCAGCAGGNTTGGAGATGATGGACAAATTTGCTATTGAGGCTTCTGAAGCCTTTGTTCATGCAGGTTATCCGTTAGACGTAGAAGCGTTATTGTTGTGTGAACTGGACGGCGAAGTGGAATTGGTGGAGGCCGAGCTTGAGTCGGCCCTGAAAATTCTTGTAGGCGCATCAACCATTAAAGTTTCCGAGAATGAAGCAGAGCGCTTATTGTTATGGCAGGGGCGTAAGTCGTCATTCCCAGCAGTCGGGCGTCTTTCGCCAGATTATTATTGTATGGATGGTACTATTCCAAAGCGTCATTTGGCTGGTGTGCTGGAAAAAATTAACGAATTATCAAAACATTATCAGCTCCGTGTTGCCAATGTTTTTCACGCGGGGGATGGTAACCTTCATCCACTGATTCTATACGATGCTGGTGTCCCTGGTGAGTTAGAAAAAACAGAAGCTTTTGGTATGGATATTCTCAAACATTGTGTTTCTGTAGGTGGTTCGATTACAGGAGAGCACGGTGTTGGTATTGAAAAATTGGACGCGATGTGTATCCAATACAGCGTCAAAGAGCTTGAGGTTTTTCATCAAATTAAAGCGGCCTTCGATCCAGATTCACTACTTAATCCAGGCAAAGCAGTGCCAGAACTTCATCGTTGTGCAGAACTGGGCAATATGCACGTGCATCACGGCGAGTTACCACATCCAGAATTAGAGCGTTTTTAAGAGACCTTTGAATAATGATGAATAATCGCCAAAACACCACCTTTCACCCACTTGATAATTTATTAAATCCAGCCTTAGCCGTGCTAGGACAAGATTTAATAAATTATCAATTCGGCAAAATCTATCATTTTTCCAATCAACCATAATTACGAAAAGGCCTCTTTAATGAAATCGATTGCAGAGCTTCAACAGCTGATTAAAGAAAGCGAACAAATTCACATTGGTGGAACGAGCTCGGAGTTGAAAAAGAATATTGACATGAGCACTTATTCGGGTGTTGTGGAATACTATCCTGAAGAACTTGTGATTACCATCAAAGCCGGTACCTCAATTGCACAAATCGAACAAATCCTAAAGAAAAATAATCAAGCACTTACTTTTTTTACAGATAATCCCGAGCAAACCATTGGTGCATTGTACGCGAGCGCAGGTGCTGACTTTGCCGACGCTGTCTTGGGTGTGCAGATTATTAATGGCAAAGGCGAGCTGATGAATTTTGGCGGGCAAGTAATGAAAAATGTTGCCGGTTACGATGTCTCCAGGTTGTTGGTTGGCTCGAAAGGGCAACTGGCACTTATCACGCAAATGAGTTTTAAGATATTACCAGCAGCTGCGGCTCTGAGTCATCAGAAAAAACCAAGGCCTCAACAAAGCACTTCTGCGCTACATATGTCGTTAACCCAGAAATTAAAACAAATCTTTGATCCTTACGGAGTCTTTGTATAGAGACCTTTGCCTAATTATGAAAAATAGTCAAAGCACTATCACTCATCCGCTTGATAATTTTTTAAGTTTAGCCTTAGCCATCCTAGAACAAAATTTAAGGACTGTGAGTGTAGACCCGCTTACAGCAATCAAATTATCAATTCGGCAAAATCTATCATTTTTCCAGTCATCCATAATTAGGCAAAGGTCTCTTTAATGCACTCCTCGGTTCAACAGACTTCGTTTACTGACTTTGTCAATCAAAAAGCGAACAAGGTGATTGGCGCTTGTGTGCATTGTGGTTTTTGTTTGGCCACCTGCCCAACATACCAACTGCTTGGTGATGAGCTTGACTCTCCAAGAGGGCGTATTTATTTAATGCAATCAGCGCTTGAAGATAATCAAGCCAGTTTCGACACTTTGAAGCATTTAGATCGCTGTCTCACTTGTCGCTCGTGTGAGACGACTTGCCCATCGGGTGTTGAATATTCACAACTGTTAGATATAGGGAGAAACTTCCTTGAAACTAAACGCCCTTTTTGGCAAAAAGTCTACCGTCTGTTTATTCGCAAGTTTTTAACAACGCCTTTGCTGTTTAAACCCATTGGTTATTTTTTCCGCCATTCTGGCAAAGTGGGCAACAAACTCAAAGCTGAGAACAGTACGCGTAAAGTTCTATTGTTGGGTGGCTGTGTTCAGCCAACCTTGGCGCCGAACATCAACCACAGTATTAAAAACATTTTAGCCAAGCTTAATATTTCTGTAGTAGAGAGCCCTCAGAGTCAATGTTGTGGCGCGATTGATCAACATTTGGCCGCCTCTGAGGAGGCGATTAGCAAGGTAAAGAAAAATATTGATGCATGGCAGCGGCAACTAGAAGACGATATTGAAGTCATACTGTCAAGTGCCAGTGGCTGTGGCGTGATGGTGAAAGATTATCCAAAACTTTTTGATAAAGATGATGAGTATCACGCTAAAGCGTTATTGATTGTCTCGAACACTCAAGATATTGCCGAATTTTTATCAACAGAAGACCTTTCTCAATTGCATTTGAGTGAAAAAAACATTTCTTACCATGAGCCTTGTACAATGCAGCACGGCCAACAACTAGGTGGTTTGGTTGAGTCGTTATTAGGCCAATTTGGCTACACACAGGTACCGGTAAAAGATTCGCATCTGTGTTGTGGTTCTGCAGGCACTTATTCGATATTTCAGCCCAAGCTGGCCAAAGAACTAAGATCAAACAAAATCACACACTTAACCAAGTCAAATCCAGAAATGATTGTCACCAGCAACATTGGCTGTTTGATGCATTTGCAAAAAGGCAGTCCAGTGCCTGTTAAACATTGGGTGGAGTTATTAGATGGGTAGAAGGCGTAAAGTAAAAGCCAAAACGTATGAGTTAGATATTGAAACTTTGTCGCATGAAGGCAGAGGCATTTCTCATTTTGATAACAAGATTATTTTTACACGCGGTGCATTGCCTGGCGAGAAAGTGATTGCTAATCGTTCATTGTCCAGAGCCAAGTTTGAGGAGGCTGACGTTGTTGAAATTCTTACATCATCTCCAGATAGAATTGAGCCAAAGTGTGCGGTTTACGGTATTTGTGGCGGCTGTTCGTTCCAACATTTATCAAGTGAAAATCAAATAAATGCCAAGCAAACTTGGCTGCGAAGTGCTTTTATGGGGCAGGCTAAGGCGGAACCTAAGGAGTGGCTAGATCCACTGCAAGTGATAAGTTGGGGCTATCGACGTAAAGCCAGATTAGGCGTGCGCTACGTACACAAAAAAGAAAAAGTGTTGGTTGGCTTTAGAGAGCGTAAATCATCCTTTATTACGGTGATGGAGCGTTGTGAAGTGCTACACCCTTCGCTCGGGGATAATTTAACTGTTTTAGGAGAATGCATTGGCAAGCTGAGCGTTAAATCACAAATTCCGCAAATAGAGGTTGCGATTGCCCAGCACGATACCATACTTATTCTTAGGCACCTTGAGCCATTAACAACTGAAGATGAGGCTGTGCTTAGAGATTGTGCTGAGCAGCTCTCAATCACTTGGTATACACAAAGCGGCGGCATGAATACTGTCAAACCCTTAGATAAAGTTGTGAATTTGAGCTACTCCCTGCCAGAGTATAAAATTGAAATGGCATTTTTGCCAACCGATTTCACTCAAGTTAATTTTGAGTTAAATCAAAAAATGTTGAGTTTGGCTTTATCGTTATTGGAGTTGTGTAATGAAGACAAGGTTATTGATCTTTTCTGTGGACTTGGAAACTTCACCTTGCCGATTGCCCGCTATGCTAAAAGCGTTGTTGGGGTGGAAGGAGATAGCGGTCTAATTGAGCGAGCAAAGGAAAATGCACAGAGAAATGGTATCGAAAATGCTTTGTTCTATAAAGCTGACCTATTTGAAGAAGTAGAGGGTTATGAGTGGTTCAGAGGTCAAACCTATAATAAAGCCTTAATTGACCCTGCAAGAACAGGTGCGATTGAAATTGTCAAATTATTACCAAAACTTGGTGTGGAGCGCTTGGTCTATGTTTCGTGTAATCCGGCAACGCTTGCCAGGGATACGGCCAAATTGCTCGAGTTGGGTTATCAATTAGAAAAAGCAGGGGTTATGGATATGTTTCCGCAAACAGCGCATGTGGAATCGATTGCTTTGTTTGTTAAAAGGTCATAATTTTTTTAGCGCAAGCGCAGATACAATCTCTGAACTATGATAATATAAATGTTATTATTGAGTTTCAATCTGACGGAGTGAAAATGCCTTATAAGCGTAATTTATTACCAAAACAAGCTTTTGAAAATCTTACCAACAACACCAACTCCTTGCTCGTTGATGTACGCTCTACAGCTGAACACAAGTTTGTAGGCTTTCCGGGTAATTCCGTTTTAATTCCATGGTCGGATGAGCCGAACTGGCAACCCAATCCACAAGGGTTTGCCGATGCAGTTAAAAAACAACTCTCGGAACGCGATGATGTTTTTGATACAGAAATTATCCTAATGTGTCGTAGTGGATACCGCTCTAATGAGGCACTTAAGTGCCTAGAGGCGAGTGGATTTACTCATGTATCTCATGTTGCTAGCGGTTTTGAAGGCGATCTTGATGAACATGATCAACGCGGTAATTTAAATGGATGGCGTCACGACGGCATGCCTTGGACGCAAAGCTAGACGAGAACTAAGCGATCTCTAAATTTGCATAAGAGGTAATTAACCACTTCGTCCCGACTTTACTAAATTTGACCTGTACGCGGGCTGCATCACCGCTACCTTCGTAGTTCAGTATCGTTCCGAAGCCAAATTTTGCGTGCTTAACCGTTTGTCCTATTGAATAAGGCGAGCTCGAGATGGCAACGATTGTTTGTCTTTTTCCAAATGATTCGCGAGATGCGCTGTCGCTATAATCCTTGTGAGGGCTTTTGAAATGGTTAAGAAAGGCATCAGGTATCTCTTCAAGAAAACGCGAGGGCATTGAGTAGAAGGATTGACCGTGTAGAAAACGTTTGTCAGCATAATAGAGATGGAGTTTTTTCATTGCCCTAGTCATACCCACATAGCATAGGCGGCGCTCTTCATCCAATAAATGCGGCTCATCTTTAGATTGCCTGGAAGGAAATAAACCTTCCTCCATGCCCACCAAGAACACCCTAGGAAACTCTAAACCTTTGGCGGAATGAATAGTCATTAGTTGCACGCAATCTCGATTTTGTTGATTAGATTCTCCACTGGTATCAAGTGTTGCAAGTGCGATAAAACCTTGGGTTTCGCTCATTTCATTTTCTTCATCATGAGTATATTGTCCAGCAGCGCTGACCAATTCATCTAAATTTTCCTTCTTACTGCCTGCTTTGTCGGTTTTATCATTAGCGTAGTGATCCATTAGTGATGATTTGACTAATATCCCATCAATTTTTTCACTCAGGATTAAATGCTTGGTGTCGTCATCTATCGAGCCAATCATCTCAATAAATGACTTTAACGCATTAGCCGCACGAGTTGGTAGTGTGTCCACAATCGCAATGGAAGATTGGAAAAGGCTGGATTGATTTTCAACGCTGTATGCTCGAATCTTTTCAACTGTAGCAAGGCCAATACCCCGTGCCGGGAAATTAACAATTCGCTCAAAAGCAATATTGTCATTTTGATTTTCCACCAAACGCACATAACCCATCGCATCTTTAATTTCAGCTCGCTCAAAAAAGCGCAAACCACCATAAATTCGATAATCAATATGTCGTTTGATTAGTGCTTCTTCAAAAACACGAGACTGAGCGTTGGAGCGATAAAGAATAGCACTTTCACCAAGATTTTGACCTTGATTAAATGCATCATTGATGACACCCACCACGTGTTGGGCTTCTTCTGTTTCAGTGCGAGCATTGTAGACATCAATTAAGTCCCCATCACCCGATTCGGTCCACAAGGACTTTTCCAAACGGTTTTGATTATTGGTAATCAGCGCATTTGAAGCGCTAAGGATATTACCAGTGGAGCGATAATTTTGCTCTAATTTGATCACCTTAATTGGCTGAAAATCCTGCTCAATTTTTTGGATATTTTCAATTTTTGCACCACGCCAGCCATAGATCGATTGATCATCATCACCGACACAAAAAATGTGATTATTTTCAGTTCGTAATAACTTAATCCATTGGTACTGAACGGTGTTGGTGTCCTGAAACTCGTCAACCAAGATATGTTTGAATTGCCTTTGGTAGTGCTCAAGCAGTGATGCGTTGTTTTTTAGTAATTCATGACTTTTAACCAACAAGCCAGCAAAATCCACCAAGTCATTGACTTGACAATGTGTTTCATACAAGGCAAAAACTTTAGCGCTTTGCTTGATAAAGAAATTGTAACCAGCATCAATATCGATTGGTTTAATACCTTCATCTTTTTGTTGATTAATAAACCATTGAACTTTGCGAATTGGAAACTTGGCTTCGTCGATGCCGTTTTCCTTCATTAGTCGTTTAATGATTCGATACTGATCCTGCTGATCTAGAATTTGGAAAGTGGGTGATAAGTTGGCTTCAATCGCGTGTGTCTCAACAAGCGATGAGCCAGCGAATGAAAAGTACCTACCCACATTCGCCCGATAGGTCTTAATAGTAGGTCGCCCAACCGTTCACGCATTTCATTAGCGGCTTTATTAGTAAAGGTAACAGCAAGAATAGAGTCAAGATGGTAGTTTTTCTCAGAAACCAAATAATGAATTCGATGAATAAGGACACGTGTTTTACCACTACCAGCGCCAGCCAAAATAAGCGCGTTCATATTATCGTCAAGGGTAACTGAAAGACGCTGTTCTTGATTCAGATCATCAAGGCTTACGGGTGCATTCATATTGCAAAGGTCTCTATTAATTAAAGGCTTAAAAAGATGAGCCGCTATGTCATTTGGTATAATTCTTCGATAACGTCGGAGTGATGTTGGTGAGTAAATTATAATCACCTTTGTGCCGCGTTTATTTCGACTTGTCTGTTAATTTATTATTTTCTATAATCTGAATACTTATTTATGAATATTACTTGGAATCAAAGCGTCAGGAATAGTATCAAAAGTGCTGATGTAGCCAATCGCCAACTGCATACTGAGTGCTTTTCTGAAGGAAAATTTCCAATCAAAATTCCATTGGAGTTTGCTGACAAAATTGAGGTCGGCAATCCACTGGATCCACTTTTATTACAAGTTTTACCGTCGACAAGTCAAGCACAAGATGGCTTTAGTGATTCTCCTCTTGAGGATGAGAAATTCTCACCGATACAAGGCTTGATACATAAATACACCTCAAGAGTTTTGTTGATAGCCAGTCGAGTTTGTGCGATTCATTGTCAATATTGTTTTAGACAAAATTTTGACTATGAAGAGCATGATATTCTTAGTAATTGGCAGGAGATTGAGCAATATTTAGAGGCAAACCTTGGGGTTAATGAAGTTATTCTTAGTGGTGGCGATCCACTAACGCTTAGTGACGGGAAAATTGAAAAAATAGTGAAATCAGTCGAGGGTATTGAGCACATTAAAATCCTTAGAATTCACAGCAGAACTGCTGTAGTTGTTCCAAGTCGAATCACTGATAAACTGTCAGAAATATTGAGTAGAACTCGCTTAAAAGTTGTGATGGTTTTTCACATAAACCACCCTCGAGAAATCTCAGCTGATTTTATAAATCAAGTAAAAAAACTGCAGTCTTTGACGCTTCTTAATCAGTCTGTGTTGCTGAAAGGTGTTAATGATAATGCCAGCATACTTGCAGCACTATCACACAAGTTGTTTGCAAGTTCCATCATGCCTTATTACCTTCACCTGCTTGACAAGGTAAGTGGCGCTGAACATTTTTTGCTCAGCGATGAAAAAGCAAAAGATATCTATCGAGAATTACAAAAAAGTTTATCTGGCTATTTGTTGCCAAAACTTGTTCGTGATGAGGGCGGTGAATCTAAAAGTCTAGTGATACCGTTGCAAAATTAATTTTGGGATGGGGCTTGGGGAAGGGTAAAAATTATATAGCTTTAAAAGACGTTAGTTTTAATACCCTTCCCCAACTTAAAAAATTGTCGGTGTTGTTGAAAAACAGTGCTATGCACTATTTTTCAACAATCTCTAATGGTATAAACTGCGCCAATTCTTCAATGCCAATTTCACCAATAAAAGTGTGTAGAAGTTCGCCATTAGGGTCATAAACAATTGTGGTTGGCATGCCAACAAGATCGCCGAATTTGGTGTATTCAGCCTCATTACTGCCCGCATAGAGAATAATAGGGTAATTAACGTCAAATCGTTCTTTAAAGTCATTAACCGCTTTGACATTCATGCCTTCATAGTTGAGTCCTAAGATTTCAACCTTATCTGAATGGTTATTATAAAACTCGACAAAAGCGGGAATTTCTTTGAGGCATGGTGCACACCAAGTTGCCCAAAAGTTGACGATTAGATATTTACCTTTGGTTTTGTTCTGTGTGTAAATATTACCACTCATATCGACTAACTCAAAGACTACCCCTAGGGGTTCGTCAACGATCTCGATTACTTCTTGTTCAGAGGCTATGGTTGGGCTAATCCACTCAAGAATGTCGCCAAATACAGATGCTTTGCATGCCTGAAATGGTAATAATAGAGTGAGTACAAAGCTGAGTTGAGCAATTTTCTTGCTCAAACGAAACTTGTGCCGCATGGGTATAATTAAAGAGAGCTTTGCAACAATAATTTTAGATTTGATAGAGGATTTTTTTTTCATTTTGCAAGACATAAATTTGAAACTCTACTTGTTGTCTAGTGATAAAATTTAACACAGGAAAATGGAAAATATCCCTATCCCAAAGGGCTGAGGCGAAAAATGTTAAAGCTGAGTTAAACAGTGCCCCAGCATCTGTTTCTACGAAACTTATGCTCTTTGAGTGTAAAGCTGAGTTAAACAGTGCCCCAGCATCTGTTTCTACGAAACTTATACTTTAGTGTAAAAAGTGCAGAAAAATTCTCATCAATAGCTAGTGCTATTAATTTCAAATTTTTACACATTTTTTATTCATTTTTATCATTCAGAAAATTATAAAATGATTGTTGTAAAGTTCTCTATTTTTTTCATGGATTAATCGATGACGACTAAGATTTATCACAATGCACGGTGTTCAAAATCCAGAGCAACATTGGCTATTTTAGAGCAAAACAATGCTCAGTTTGAAATCATTAATTATCTGGAAACACCACCCAACGAAGCTGAACTCGCCTCGCTGTTGTCCAATCTTGGTCTGAGTGCGCGCGAATTAATGAGAACGGGTGAGGCGGAGTATAAGATGCAAAATCTTTCCGATCCGTCTTTGTCAGAACAGGCTTTAATTCAGGCAATGATTGCAACACCGATTCTTATTGAGCGACCCATTGTTAAAACAGACAAGGGCGTGGTTATTGGTCGTCCGCCAGAGAGTGTTTTAACGATCTTATAGCAACTACTCTCGATGATAGGGGTGGTTGGTCAGTAAGCTGTGGCCACGATAGATTTGCTCTACAACAAGAAGTCTTGCCATTGAGTGCGTCATTGTCAATTTGGACAAGCCCCAAAGTTGGTGGCATTTGGCTTTGCATTCATCTGTTAAGCCGTCAGCGCCACCAATTAGTAATGCGACATTCTCACCCTCTAATTGCCAAGATTTCATTGCATCGGCAATCATTTGTGAGGATTGTTGTTTACCTGTTTCATCAAAAGCTATCAATATTGAAGCGCCACTGGCGGCTTCAAGCAGCATCTTACTTTCTAGACTTTTGATTTGATCAATGTTTTTTGCTTTACGGTTTTGTGCCTCTATGGCGGTTATGGTGAAGTTGTAAGGGCTTGGTAATTGTTTTTTGTAGTGATTAATGCCATTATTAATCCATTCTGGCATTTTTTTACCAATGGTGATCAGGTTAATCCTCATCGTCCTCGAATGACCAGAGTTTCTCTAGATTGTAATATTCGCGCGTTTTTTCAGTCATGATATGAGCGACTACTGAACCAAGATCAACCAGTGCCCATTCGCCAACTTCAGAGCCCTCCATGCCAAGAAAAGTCATGCTTAATCGCTTTGCTTCAATTTTGATATTATTGGCAATACCTCGCACGTGCTGTACCGATCGGCCAGTGGCAACGATGATGGCTTCCATATCCGCACTTTTCTTCAGTACGTTAAAGCTAAGGATATTTTCCCCTTTCATGTCATCGATAACATCGATAACCACTTTTATTTCTTCATCAAGTGTCATTGTTTTTTATGTAGTTAATAATGGGTTTAGGTAAAAGATTGTCAAGATTTTTATTGGCGGCTATTTTACAGCGAATCTCGCTTGAAGAAATATCTATCAAGGGGCATGAGGCAAAGTAAAGCAGTCCATTTTGCTGTCCAGCAAGTGATTTTATGTCTTGAATTGCGTCAAATGAAGCCAGTGACAGATTATTGTTTTGATAGTTCGGCCTTGCTAGAACGATTAAATGGGCAAGGGCAGAAAAGTCTTGCCAGTTTTTCCAGCTTTTGAATTGGATAAAGCTGTCCATGCCAATAATAAGGCAAAATATCTCATTAGGTTTTTCGTCTCTCAACTGCTTTAGTGTGTCAATGGTGAATGAGTCGCCGCCTTTATTTATTTCCCGAGTGTCTATTTCCAGTTTTGGGTAGTCTTTTAGGGCGAGATTGAGCATTTCAAGACGCTCAAAATCAGAATAATGTAGGCCTTCTTTATGAACCGGTGTTGCACACGGCATCAAAAGACACTTTTCTAGGTTGAGTTCGCTTTTTATTGATGTGGCTGTTTCAAGATGACCTAAATGTATTGGGTCAAACGAGCCGCCGTAAATGCCTATCATAAAAGGGCGTTTACCTCAGCCAGTGTCATCGGCGACATAGGGTATGTGCGAGTGACATCGTGCACTTCCATTCGATAACGAACAAAGGTTTCTAGGTCTTCAATCAACAAAAAAGGGTTGGCTCTTTTTTGCTGCGCAAGCGTGGTGCTAATTTCGCTGCCGTAATCATGGCCGCAAAGCAGTGTAATATTGTCAGCAACTTGTGTTTTTAACTTATTTAGCGAATGGAATAATTTGACTGGGTCTGAGCCCGATAAGCAGCAAATGCCAACACCATAGACAAACAGTGTGTCACCCGCAATCAGATGGTCATCCAGTAAGTAGCAAACACCACCAGCAGTATGACCAGGAGTTTCAATGATTTTGATTTCAGTTTCACCAAGCCTCAGAATATCACCGTCTTTCACCGTATGCACCGTGTTTTCAATATCGAGATAGGGCAGTTCATTAATACCTGCCGTAATTTTAGCGCCGGTTTTATCTGCAACTTCGTCGACGGCATTGGTGTGGTCTCCATGCCAATGCGTGATCCAAATATCGGTAAGTGTGTAGCCTTTTTCTTCAATTCTTTGAATGAATAAGTCCGCCTCCCAGGCGGGGTCAACAATCGCACAGTGCTTGGTTTTCTTATCGACAATAAAGTGGATTGAGTTTTCGTAAGCACCGATATGGTAAAGTACTTCGATTGAATATCGCTCGGCGTCAAAAGTTTTTTTCATGATTCCTGTATTGGTCAACTAATAGTAAATATTTTACCAATTTTGACTTGACTGAATTAAGATACAGACTATAATTTACGTTTTTGCTGACCCAGATTTTGGGGCTATAGCTCAGCTGGGAG
>JGI26061J44794_1000756_pt1 | contig 13700 bp, 11 predicted proteins | sample MarorgKNORR_S2LV_5_FD_44794 | JGI IMG/M metagenome (IMG submission 44794) | reverse complement strand
AAAGCAAACAACAATATTGCTGCAAACTTCGTGGATGATAGAAAGTTGAAAAGTCGATTAATCATTTGGAAATAATTAGTTTGCAAAACTATAATTTTGTTTGCTTAAAAAACTAATTTCGCTTCAAAAGTATGAAGAAGATTATTTTAATAGGAGCTGGCAATGTTGCACATCATTTAGGGAGCGCGCTTTGTTGTGTTGGTCATCAGATTATACAAGTAATTAGTAAAAATGAAAACAATGCAAGGGCGTTAGCCGAAAGAGTCAATGCAGATTTTGGCACGGATATTACTAATATAAAAAGGGCCGATTTTGTACTTATTGCCATAAATGATGATGCAATTGCTTCTGTTGCAGCCCAAATAAAAAACATGCCTTTCGCACATACTTCTGGAAGTGTAAGTATTGAAAATGGAGGAGTGTTTTATCCACTACAAACATTTAGTAAAAGCGTTTCTGTTGAAATAAAAAAGGTTCCTTTTTGTATAACGGCTGTGGATAAAAGTTTTGAAAACACCTTATTGGAAGTTGCCAATAGCATTTCAAATATTGTTTATCCAATTGATGAAATACAAAGGAAGATATTGCATTTAGCAGCAGTTTTTGCTTGTAATTTTTCTAATCAAATGTATTATATTGCGGAGGATTTATTAAAAAAATCAGATTTGGATTTTGAGATGTTAAAGCCATTAATTACCGAAACTGCCAATAAAATAAAAAACCTATCTCCATCAAATGCACAAACAGGGCCAGCCAAACGAAACGATTTGGAGACTATCAAAAAACAGATTAATTTATTAGAAGATGATGATTTGAAAGCAATCTACAATTTAATAACGGCTCAAATTTTAAACCAAAAATAAGATGCAAAAAATTGCTGCTTCTTTACGGTTGATTCGCTTTCAAAACTTACTGATTATAGCACTGACTCAGTATTTTATTCGCTTTGCTTTTACCAAAACATTTTTGCCTTTTCCGGCACTTAGCAATCTTGAATTTTCACTATTTGTATTTACGACCATTTTGATAACGGCTGCTGGCTATATTATCAATGATATTTATGATGTGGAAACAGATAGAATAAATAAGAAAAGTAAGCTGATTATAGGGGTTCACTTTCAAGCAAAAACAGCAATTATTTGGTATTCAGTTTTTAATTTAGTTGCCCTTGCTTTAGGAGTATATTTGGCCATCCTTATAGGGAAACCTCTTTATAGTTTGATATTTGTTTATTGTATTTTCTTTTTGTGGCGCTATTCTAAAACCATAAAAAGAGCATTTTTAATTGGCAATATTCATGTAGCCATTCTCACCGCTTTAGTACTTATCAACACGGCTCTTTTCGATATTATTCCGAACATTCATTTTCCTGGAAACGAAAGCGGAGGGATGATTCTAAAAATAATTTTGGTTTATGCGCTTTTCTCCTTCCTACTTACTTTAATCAGAGAATTTGTAAAAGACATTGAAGATAAAGAAGGAGATAGTGCTATAAATTCGCATACTTTGGCTATTGTTTTGGGCATCAAAAAAACCAAAATAATTGTATTTTCTTTGTCCTTTTTAGTAGTAGGAATTGTGGGTTTTTGGCAGTATTTCCAGTTACAAATAATTTCTCTAAACAATATAAAATGGGATGGTGAAATTTATGAATCTGTGCTTATTTGGGGAACGGATAAATATGCCATAATTTACACTGCTATTTTACAAACCATTTTGCTATTTTTCATATTAAAGCTATACATTTCAAAAACAAAAACGGATTTTTACTATTTAAGTCAGCTTTGTAAAATCATCATGCTTTTAGGGATTTGTTCCATTCCGTTTTTCACTTATTTCTATCTGCAATAAAATGTTGCTGAGCAAACTGAAAAACAAGAAAATAATTCTTGGTTCTGCTTCACCAAGAAGACAAGAATTATTAAAATCTTTGGGTATTGATTTTGAAATTAGGGTTAGTGATTTAAAAGAAAAATATCCTAAAAACTTAAAANAGAAAGAAATTTCTGAATTTTTAGCAACACAAAAATCAGAGCATTTATCAAAAANGCTTAAAGGTGAAGAGATACTNATAACAGCCGATACTATTGTAGTAAAAGGAGACAGGGTTTTAAACAAGCCAAAAGATAAGTTAGAAGCAAAAGAAATGCTAGAGTATTTATCTGGGGATGAGCATTTGGTAATTACATCCGTTTGTTTGCGAGATCAGCAAAATCAGGTAGTATTTTCATCAGTAACAAAAGTTTTTTTCAAATCGCTTTCTGCTGCAGAAATTGACTTTTATGTAAAAGAGTATAAGCCATTTGATAAAGCTGGCGCCTATGGAATTCAGGAATGGATTGGCCTAGTTGGCATTGAAAAAATTGAGGGTTCGTATTTTAATGTGGTTGGTTTGCCAATAGCAAAATTGTATCAAAATCTTATACAATTTGTAGCTTTATAGCGTTTTCACCTCTACATTTTGTACTTTTGCAAACTAAAATCTGAAAAATGAAAAAAACAAGAAGATTTTCAATTTGCATAATTCTATTATGCTTTGCTTTATTGCAGGCGTGTATCCCTATGCGAAAGGTTGTTTATATGAAAAATAATCCGATTATAGAAAAAGAAATTATAATAACTCCACCGGTTCATCATCTAGAAATAGGAGATGTTTTATTTGTAAGGGTTTTAAGTTCAAATGATAAATCTTATGAATTTTTTAATGTGGAAACCAATACTAATTCATCTGCTAATAACACTTCCATGGCCTCTTTATACTTGAATGGCTCTACCATCAACAGTAAGGGCGTTATTGAAATTCCTATTATTGGAGAAATTTATTTGTTAGGAAAAAATTTAGAAGAGGCAAAAATTTCTATTCAGAAAGTAGTAGAAGAATATCTGCAAGATGCCATTGTAATTGTGAAATTGGCTAATTTTCAAGTTACTATTTTAGGAGAAGTAAATAAGCCAGGGACTTTTCCAGTTTTAAAAGAAAACGTAACTATTTTTGAAGCATTAGCCTTGGCAGGAGATTTGTCCGATTATGCCAATAGACAAAAAATAAAAATCGTGAGAACTTATAATAATAAGAAAAAGATTTACACTATTGATTTAACCAATCAGCAATTGCTTTTATCCGATTTTTATTATCTTAGAAATAATGATATGATTTATGTGGAACCACTTAAATATCGAACTTTTAGAAAATCTCAATCTCAGATTGTTTTATCGGCACTTACAACTTTAGCGCTTATGGTAAATGTATTTCTAAAAATTACGGAATAATATGATCGAATTTCAAAACAAAGAGCAAAGCCAAGAAGAAACCATAGATATAAAAGCGTTACTTTTAAAGTATTCTCATTATTGGTATTATTTTTTGCTTTCTTTCTTATTTTTTGGCTTTTTAGCATTTCTCAATAATCGATATACTGTTCCTGAATATAGCGTTTCTGCTACTCTTTTAATCAGAGATGATAGTAATACTCAATTAGGTGCTGAGAACTTACTTGAAGGATTAGAGATTTTTAGTGGAAAAAAGAATTTAAAGAACGAAATTGTAATTTTAAATTCTTATAGTATTACTGAAAAAGTAATTCGAGAATTAGGTTTAGGATTATCTTATTTCCAACACGGTTTCTTTCAAACTAATGAACTTTTTGAAGATGCTCCTTTTAAAGTTATTGTTGATTCTTCACACATCCAATTAACAGGTGTTGAATTTGGATTAAAAATAATTAATGAAAATCAATTTCAACTCTCGGTAAGTACTGAAGATCATTTCCCTTTCGATTTGAAAACTGAGAAGTTTGACAAAATATTATTAGCTAATATTAAAATTGATAAAACATTTGAGTTTGACGAAAAAGTTTCAAATGGTTTTTTCTCTTTCACAATTAATAAAACATTATTTTTTAATTTAGATAAGATCATTGAAAATAAAAAAGAATTTTCATTTAAACTGCACCAAACGAATGTGTATGCACAAAAGTTAATTAGAGAAATAACCATAAATCCTATAAATAAAGAAACCTCTATTTTAAAGCTAAACATTAAAGGAAAAACGCCTAAAAAAAGCATAAAAATCCTTAATAAATTAACAGAAATTTATTTAAGAAATAGTTTGAACGAGAAGAATTTAATGGCCATTAATACCATTCACTTTATTGATGGGCAACTTGCTGTAATAAAAGATTCCTTAACACTTATTGAAAATCAGCTAGAAGTTTTTAGAAAACAAAATCCAAATCTTGATATAGTTAATAAAGATTTTGGAACCTACTTCCAAAAACAAAAATTAGATAATACATTATCAGAGCAATCCGTAAATATTAAATATTATCAATCCTTATTGTCTTATTTAAAAGATGATAGTAATGCACATTCCATAGTGTCTCCAGCATTAATGGGGATAAGTAACCCAGAGTTAAATGGCTTAATTCATCAATTATTACAATTAGGTTCTAAAAAAGACGAATTACAATTAACTACTACTGAAAAGAATCCTGCTTATAAAGCCGTTCTTTCTCAAATAAAACATACAAAAAATACTATTATTGAGAATGTTAGTAATCTTATTTCTTCTGCGTTAATTTATGAGAAAGATTTAAAAGTTAGAATAAATTCTTTTAACAATAAAATATACAAATTGCCTAAATTAGAAAAAAGCTATTTAATTCTTAAAAGAAAACATGAATATAATGAGCAAACTTCAATTTATCTTCAACAAAAAAGATATGAAGCTTCACTTGCAAAGGCTGGAACAGAATCGGATCATAAAGTCATAGATCCTGCTAGATTAGATAGTGATAAACCAATAACACCAAAAAAGGGGTTAACTTATTTTTTCGCTTTATTCTTTGGACTAATTTGTCCAATTGCATATATATCACTAAAAGAGTTCTTTAGTGATACTATCTCTAGTAAATCAGATTTACAAGATTTTACTAATGTCCCAATTTTAGGTCTTATTGGTCATAGTGAAAAAGAAAAAAGTTTGGTTATTACTATTGCCTCAAAATCTATTATTGCGGAATCATTCCGGACATTAAGGACTAATATTCAATATTTAGCAGCCCATAAAGACAATAAAATAATTACTGTCACTTCCTCAATTGGAGGTGAAGGGAAAACATTTATAGCTATGAATCTTGCTGGAATATTTGCATTATCAGGCCATAAAACAATTTTAATTGGTGGGGATTTAAGAAAACCAAAATTACATAAAGATTTTAATGTTAATGAGTCAAAAGGTTTAAGCAGTTATTTAATTCATAAATCCTCATTAGAGGAAGTAATTGAAAAAACTAAAATAGAAAGTTTAGATGTAATAGGATCAGGCCCAACACCTCCTAATCCTGCTGAGTTGTTGGATGGTCAAAGTATGCAAGAATTAATAACTAAGCTTAATAAAACGTATGATTATATAATTATTGATACACCACCAATTGGGCTTGTTACAGATGGCGTAATTTTAATGAGATATGCTGATATTAATTTATATGTTATAAGACATAATTATACTAGACGTAATATGCTAGGCGCTATGAATAATTTATTTGAACAGAACCATATTAAAAATATGCATATTATTATTAATGATTTTCAGCAAAGCCAATCGGTATATGGATATGGTTACGGCTATGGCTATGGCTACGGCTATGGGTATGGTACTGATGGCTACGGCTATTATGAGGATGATGAGAAATCATAATTAGGGCTACACTTTATATTTCTTTTAATATTAGTTTTGCAAAAAATTAAAAGTCGTGAGTAAGACAAAAGGAAACCCAGCAAATAAAATACAAGATTTACAATTTTTTGGAGAATATGGAGGGGTAAATCCATCCATAGCCGATTCATCAACTTTTACCTATTTAGCAGGTAAAACTATGGGAGATGTTTTTGAAGGAAACCGTGAAGGCTGTTACCTTTATTCACGCCATGCCAACCCTTCCACTTCTTATTTAGGGCAAGCAATTGCAGGTATGGAATTTACAAAAGGAGCTATTCTTTCCGCATCAGGAATGGGAGCGATTACCACTACCCTTTTACAATTGTGTAGCAGTGGTGATGAAATTATTAGTAGCCGTACAATCTATGGTGGTACTTATGCTTTTATGAAAAACTATTTACCAAAGTTCAACATCAAAACAACTTTTGTAAATACAACTAAATTAGAAGAAATTGAAAACTGCAATTACTGATAAAACTAAGGTAATTTATTGTGAAACTATGAGTAATCCTTTATTGGAGGTTTCTGACATTAATACCATTGCTGAAGTAGCTAAGAAACACGGTATTAAATTTGTTGTTGACAACACTTTTACGCCTCTGATTTTTTCTCCAGCAAAAATGGGTGCTGATGTTGTTGTTCACTCTTTAACAAAATTCATTAACGGTACTTCCGACACGGTTGGTGGTGTTGTTTGTTCGGATGAGGAGTTTATTGGTGAAATGATTGATGTAAGTTCAGGAAGTGCTATGTTACTTGGCCCAGTTATGGATGCTATGCGTGCCGCTAGTATCCTTAAAAATATCCGTACGCTACATTTAAGAATGAAAAAACATTCAGAAAATGCAATGTATTTGGCCAAGCAATTCCAAAAAGATGGACTGAGAGTAATTTATCCAGGATTAGAAAATCATCCACAACATGAGATGATGAAAAATAGCATGAATGATGGTTTTGGTTTTGGTGGTATGTTTGTTATCGATACGAAAACGAAAGAGAAAGCAAATGAATTGATGGAAGAAATGCAGAATAACAACTTGGGTTATTTGGCAGTAAGCTTAGGATTCTACAAAACATTATTCTCAGCTCCTGGTCTATCTACTTCTTCTGAGATTCCTGAGGAAGAACGAGAAGAAATGGGACTGTCTGATAGTTTAGTGCGTATTTCTATCGGATTAGATAATGATATTGAAAGAACTTACCACACTATGGTGGACTGTATGAAAAAAGTTGGCGTATTATCATGAAGAAAACCCCATACATATTAGCGTTTCTGCCTATTCTATTTTTAATAGCACTGCTTTCTGTAAATGTAATATTATATGGTGATGATGTTTTAGGAGGATCTAACCAACTGGCACTTCTTTTTTCAGGAGCATTAGCGACAATTATCGGAATTAAATTTGGCGTAAAATGGAAAACTATTATTGAAGGAATTAGTGAAAGTATAAAATCAGTTGCGCCTGCTATTATTATTTTATTATTAATAGGCGCTTTGGCAGGAACTTGGCTACTTAGCGGTATTGTCCCAGCAATGATTTATTACGGATTACAAATATTAAGCCCAGAGATATTTTTGTTTGCTTGCTGTATTATTTGTGCTATTGTCTCACTTGCCACTGGTAGTTCATGGAGTACCATTGCAACCATTGGTATTGCGCTTTTAGGAATCGGGCAAGTATTGGGCCTATCAACAGGACTAATTGGTGGAGCAATAATTTCAGGAGCTTATTTTGGAGATAAAATGTCGCCACTATCTGACACTACAAACCTAGCTCCAGCAATGGTAGGAACAGACTTATTCACCCACATCAGATACATGATGCACACTACAATCCCATCTTTTGCAATTACCCTAATCATTTTTTTTACAATAGGTTTTACTTTTGATACTTCCACATCAGAAAACATTGATGAACTTTTACAAGCCATCAGCAATTCATTTACTGTTAGTGTATGGTTATTTTTAGTTCCAGTTTTGGTAATTGTACTTATCATTAAAAAAACTCCAGCAATTCCTGCACTTTTAGCAGGGACTTTATTGGGAGGAGTATTTGCAATCATCTTTCAGCCAGAATTGATAAAACAAATAGCAAATACTGATACACTTAGCTTTAGTGCAGCATATTCAACAGTTATTAATGCAATGGGATCTGATATTTCCATTACTACCGAAAATGAGATGATTAGCAACCTCCTATCTACTAGTGGTATGGCTGGGATGCTCAATACTATCTGGCTTATTATTTGTGCTATGGTGTTTAGTGGTGCAATGGAAGCAACAGGGCTACTGAGAAGAGTTGCTGAGCCAATCATCAAGTATGCTGACAGTACGGGAAGTTTAATTGCTACTACTGCTGGTACATGTATCTTTTTCAATATCACCGCTTCTGATCAATATATAAGCATTGTTGTGCCTGGTCGTATGTTTGCCGATACTTACAAAGAAAAAGGACTTGCCCCCGAAAACTTAAGTAGAACCCTAGAGGATAGCGGAACAGTAACTTCTGTGCTTATCCCTTGGAATACTTGTGGAGCAACACAATCGGCAATATTAGGGGTGGCTACTTTTNCTTATTTACCTTTTTGTTTTTTCAATCTTATTTCGCCACTAATGACTATTGCTTATGGCTATTTGGGGATAAAAATAAAGAAATTAAAAGCTTGATTTTGAACAAATAAGATTTTATTATAATCCTTGAAATAAAACAAGATATAGTATTATATTTGCGCCCTGAATTTTATAAATCCTAAAACAGATAAAATGAAAAAAATTTACCTAAGCATTTGTGTAGCCATCCTTACTACTAGTGTTTTTGCACAAATAGAAAATGAAAAAAACAATGTGATGAATACAAATTTGAATAAATTTTATTCTCAATCACAAAGTCAAGCAGCATCTTTATCAAAAGCTCCTCCATTTTTTACAGATGATTTTTCTACCCCTTCTAACTGGACTTTAATTGATTTGGATTGGGGAGGCGCTCAAAACTGGATCATCACTTCTAACGGTCCTCAAGGTCCCTATTCTCAACCAATGGGAGCAATTTCATCTACTTCAGCTTCAAACGGATTTGCATTATACGATTCTGATTTTTTGAATACTGCTTATACCAATCAGAATGCACTTTTAATATATAATTACCCAGTAGATTGTTCAAACTATGCATATGTAAATATCAATTTTGAATCTTACCACAGAAAATTTCACGATTCTGTCTTTGTAGAAGTGAGTACCGATTCAATTACTTGGGATAGGTATGAAGTACATGCCGATTTGGGTGTAACGGATGCATCTTCAAATCCTGAATTTGTATCCGTAAATGTTTCTGCAACAGCTGGTAGTCAACCAGTGGTTTATTTCCGTTTCCATTATGAAGGAGAGTGGGATTATGCTTGGATGTTAGATGATGTTTCTTTCACAGAAACCCCTGACAACAAATTAACAATAAGTGATGAAACTTTTGGTGGCTGGTGGATTGGTTACCAGGCTACTGGAGGTATAGGGTTAGATTATATATTCAACCCTATAAGTCAAGTAACAGTAAACCCCTACCATTTTGAAGCTGTATTGAAAAATCAAGGAATTAATACGCAAAATAGCAAATTGCATGTAAATGTTATAGACGATCTAGGCATCTCTGTTTTTAGAGATTCATCTAGTAATTTTACTTTAGCAATGACAGAACAAGATACAGTAGAGGTGACTAACTCTTTCTTACCACAAAATATGGGAATTTATTTTATGGACCTTTGGGGTGTAGGCGATTCAGCATTTACAGATACAACCATGATGGCTTCTATTGTCACCGATTCTGTTTACGGTAGAGATTGGGATCAAGCAAATGGTTATCGAACAGTTGGAAGATCGTGTGGAGGGATGGTCCTTGGTGTTGATTTTGACATTTATGTTACGGATGATTTAACTTCTGTGTCAGCATATGTTGCTGATATTTCTGTTCCGAATGCAGTAATGTTTGGAGCACTTTATGAAGTTGATCCTCAAGGAGATCCTATTTGGCTTGCACAAACGGATGATTATTCAATACAAGCAACTGATCTTGGAAATTGGGTAACCATCCCTTTCAATGGTGCTCAAGTTCTTTCAGCCGGAACTGCTTATATGATTGCAATTGGTGGTTATGCCCATCCTTTGGATACTTTTGCAATTAGTGTATCTGGTAATGCTCGGCCGAGCACTTGTTTTATTCAGGATAATGGTTGCGGTTTGGGTTCTGGTGCTTTTGGAGATTGGTACTGGCTATCAAGTATCCCTATGATTAGAATGAATATGGGAACTCCTACTACTAGCATTAATGAAACGGCATTTGAAGGATCATTTAAGGTTTATCCTAATCCTACAAATGGAAAAATCACAATTGATTTAAGAAATACTACCACTGATAATTACACAATAATAGTAAGTAATATTCTTGGAGAAAAAGTATATGCTACTTCCACTTTTGTAAATGGAACTTTTAAGAAAGAGGTAGATTTATCTTCTTTTGGAAAAGGCATTTATCTACTTAATATTAGCAATTCTAATACCACTATTACTGAACGAATTGTAGTTGAATAACAACAATTAAATAACTTTAAAATACCATTAAAATGAAAAAGATTCTAAGTATCGCTTTCCTAATGTTAGCTACTATGCTTTCATTTGGACAAATGCTATATCCTACAAACTTCACTGTAGAGAGTAAAGCAACTAAAAAAGTAAGCACAATACCAAACATAAAATCTGCCGCTCCTTTCTGGACTGAAGATTTTTCAAATGGAATTCCTTCTTTATGGACTAACTCCACTGCTCCTTGGGAGTACAGAGGTCCTGGCACTTCACCAGGAGTTAATACAGGAAGTAGAGGGGCCTATTCCGGAATCAATAATAATCCAGCAACTAATGACCCTATTTCTTCTAGTACCGCGAGTAATGGCTTTATGATCTTTGATTCGGATTATTACGATAATAATGGAAGTTCATCAACTATGGGAGGCGGATTATATCCAACACCTCATAATGGCGATTTAAAAACAGACATGATTGATTTATCGACATACACAGATGTTATGGTGAAAATGAATAGCTATTTCAGAACTTTTCAAGGACAAGCGTTTATGAGGTTCTATGTAAATGGAACGTATAATTCACAAGTTGAAGTTCATACTGATCTTGATGTAAACGATTCATCTCCTGATGATGATGTATTACTGGTTAGAATGCCAACTTCCGTACCAGGAAATACAAATGTACAGATTGAATTTCAATTTGAAGGGAACTACTCAATCAAATGTTAATGGTTCAGGATATTATTTTTGGATGATTGATGACATTGAACTTATGGAAACACCAGCACATCTAATGGATGTAACTGATGTTGTACATGGTGGTTGGAATTCAATTCCTGTATCTCAAGGTTTTAGCATGGATTATACCTTCAAGCCTCTTATTCAATCTAATGCTAATCCTTATACTTTTGAGATGATTTTGGCTAATATTGGTGCTAATGATTTAACTGGAGCGCAAATGAATATTGAAGTATATGATGATATTAATACACAGGTTTTTGCTAGCAATTCAACCCCAATTACTTTAGTACCTCTCGATACTGTTTTGTTTGTAGCAAATCAAACTTATGCACCTGCAAATATGGGTATTTATAATATGCGTTTTTGGGGAAGCTCCGATAGCATAGCTTATACAGACACTACTTATATGCAAGCGATTATTACTGATTCTGTTTATGGTAGGGATTATGGAAATCCATCTGGTGCTTGGAGAGTTGGAAGGCAATGTGGAGGCCTACAAGTAGGGAATATTTTTGATATTTATGCGGCAGATGAACTGACTTCTGTTTCAACTTATGTAGCTGATTATTCTGTAGCAGGAGCAAAAATGTTTGGTGTATTGTATGAAGTGGACACTACCTCAAGCCCAATGGGTTTCATTTTAATTGATCAAACGGATGATTATACCATTCAGTCAGGCGATTTGGATAATTGGGTAACTATTCCTTTTAATTTTGCAATCAATATTGACCCAGCTTTTGGGCAACAATACATGATTGCAATTGGTGGATACGCCCATCCTCTTGACACTTTTGGAATAAGCGTTTCGGGTGATGCAGAAGTTACTATGTCCAGAATTCAAGATAATGGTTGTAATTTAGGTTCTCAACCTTTTGGCTATTGGTATTGGGTTTCTGAAACGCCAATGGTACGAATGAATTTCGGAACCCCTACGGTACCGTCAAGCATTGAAGAAAGTAGTTTTAATGGAAAATTAAGCATTTATCCAAATCCTGCCAATGGTATTTTTACAATTGAGATGAATGATGTAGAAAAGGATGTTTATATTATAAAAATTACCAATGTATTGGGCCAAAAAGTATTTACAACTTCTCAATCAGTTAATGGTATCTATAAAGAAAATATCGATTTATCTACTTTTCAAAAAGGAGTATATCTAATCGAAATTAAAAACTCAACTGCTACAATTACTGAAAGAATTATTGTAGAATAAAAAAAGAGTTATTTTCAAATAGAAACCCTACCATGGTAGGGTTTTTTTATGTCAAATATTTGATTAGATTTGCTTTTCAAACTAAAAAAATAAAATCATGAAAAAAACACTACTATTTTTAGCCCTTGTATTTTCAGTTTCTCTAATGGCACAGCAAAATTCTCCAGATGGAATCTTTACAGGAAAAGTAAAAAAAGAAAAAATTCATACAACCAAATCTGCACCTCCTATATGGTCAGAAGATTTTGGAAATGGTTTCCCATCTGGATGGAGCACTTACTCCAACAATGCAGCAGGCGGTATAGCAACTTGCCCTTGGAAACACACTTTTGCCGGCTCTTGGGGTTATTGGAATTCCAATAATGGAGCATCAGCATCATCTGCCATGAGTTCAACTACTGCTTCTAATGGCTTTTTAATTTCTGATCCCGATTCTGCTAACCATTGGAATTACGGACAGCCATCAGGAAGTACTTATGAGTATATGGAATCTTATTTTACTACCAATGCCATTGATTTATCTGCCTATCCAAATGTGAGTTTGGAATTTCAGCAAACATTTAGATTCAATAATGGTTTGAACTTAAAAGTTTCTATTAGTACTGATAGCGTGATGTGGACCGATTATAATGTGCAAGGTAATGCAACTAATAATACTCAATCTCCCGATCCGCAATATGTGAGTTTGAATATTTCATCTGTAGCAGGAAATTCATCAACTGTTTATGTAAGAATTGGTTGGGAAGCAAGGGTTTATTATTGGATGATAGATGATATGCAAATTATTGAAACTCCTCCACACAGATTAGAATTATTAGAAGCAAATCATGGAGGCTGGCACACTACTCCAACTACACAAGGTTTTGCAATGGGCTACAAGTTTTATCCTATGAATCAGGCAATTGCGAACCCTTACAAATTTGAGGGGGTGGTTGCCAATTTGGGAGCTTTGGTTCAAAACACAAAACTCAATGTTGAAGTATTAGACGATATAGGCGTTTCTGTGCTCACTTCCGTAAGTAATGACACGATACTCTCTGCAATGGATACCAATATTTTTGTAGCAAATAACAATTTCACTCCATCAAATATTGGAATGTATAATTTTTATACTTGGTCAACTTCCGATTCAACAGGCACAGATACTATAATGACTTCATCAATAGTTACCGATAGCATTTATGGTCGGGATTTTAATGATTATCAATCCTATTGGCGTGTTGGAAGAAATTGTGGAGGACAGGTTCTTGGCACTTATTATGATGTTTATGATACAGATGATTTAACTTCTATTTCAGCTTATGTTTCTCCTATTTCTGTTCCTGGGGCTAAAATATATGCAGCAGTTTTTGAAATTGATGCATCCAGTAACATTAAAATCTGGCTAACACAATCGGATGACCACACCATTCAATCTGGCGATTTGGATAATTGGGTTACTTTTGAAATTCCAGGTGG